>Ga0182004_10002425_pt1 | contig 14479 bp, 13 predicted proteins | sample Sormic07211540_1_FD_120479 | JGI IMG/M metagenome (GOLD analysis project Ga0182004, IMG submission 120479) | Endophyte microbial communities from Sorghum bicolor roots, Mead, Nebraska, USA - 072115-40_1 MetaG | ecosystem: Host-associated > Plants > Roots > Unclassified | place: USA: Nebraska...
TCCATACAAATCACGTAGTAGAGAGTAGTACTTTGCTAGCACTACATAGGGTTTCAGTGTATGGGCTGCCGGTGGACTGGTGGCTGGTGGACTTCTTTAGTTTTGGGCTGGGTATTTTTCACCAATGGGTAAATGGGTATGAGGACTATTAGAACGTCCTCATACCCGCGTACCCATGGGTGAAGGGTTTGCTCCGTTTGTGTATCCATGGATACTGGTTTCACTCCATATTGATACCCTAATAGAGTAAATACCCATCGGGTCGCCCCGGGGGCCCATTGACATCTTTAATCAGGCGGCGGTGTTTTCAGGGTTTTGAGGGACCCGATCGCGATCCACAATCCGGCGGTTGCATTGCACTGCAGCACTGAAAACACAATCATAGACAGCGCCCATGCCTATGGACGGTGGCACGCGTCTGTTAGCGTGGCTGAACTCGAACGGCACCAACGCACAGGTTGCAGGCCGGACGAAACGCTCGCAGTCGCCGGCCGTGTGGTGTGCCTGCCTCCCGACTGGCCCCAGTCGGGGACGCCGTCGACACGACAGCGCACAGCACGGCAGTACAGAATGCCACCACTCCGCGGCTCCCGTCCCCGCCGATAGATTCGTGCGGCGGTGCACGGACGACACGGCACGATGCTCCGGCTGAAACTGATGGCGATGCGGTGGTGGGAGTGGGTAGGTGTGCCGGAAGCAGCAGGTCAGGTTTTTAGGGTGACACCACCGCCGGACATCGAACTAGGGGGGCAGAACAGTACCCAGCTCTTAATATAATAATAATAATAATAATAATAATAATAATACTATTTGTTTGACTAGATAAGAGTTAAATTATACACAAAGTAGTCAAAAATTATATGCAAGTTTAGAATATAAAACTTGCATCAACAGATATGTATTGAAAATGTATATGAAAGATTATATTGATTTGTAGCAATTGATGACATATTATCAGAGGAACTAATGGTCACAATCTTCATGTGCAGGACTAAAATCAAGGTGGGCTCGGCGATATAAGCCTAGGCATACACCCACAGGGAAAACACGGGGTGACTCTTTATTATGTCTAATCATTTCAATGTCAAGCCAATAATATTTTCATCCCTCTGTTCCAAAACTATTCTTGTCTATTTTGACCAACTCTGAACCATGCAAACGTTAGAAAGAAAAACGAATGGCCCATTTTTTTGTTAACAAAACAAAATATCCTGACTTCCTGAGACAAGAGTCAAATCCTGAATTCCTGAGACAAGAATCAATATCTAGAAATCATGGTTGTCTTTTCCTTTACCAAGCACATTTCGTTATTATACAGCAGAAAACCTAATACTGGTCAAGCACGTCATATGAGAGAAAATTGTAGATGCAAGTGCATCAGCAAAATCAGTATCTGCAATCCCCAACAGCCCAACGGGAATTTAGCTTCACAAGCAGATCTAAAGATCAGAGGCAGACACAACTGCAAATCATAGCTCCGGATCAATAATCCCCATGTGAAAACACAAGCATACAACCTTAGATATCCAAAGTTCTGCGGCATCTCATATGTATGTCAGGGGAAAGACATTACGAATTAACTACAATGTAAGCCTAAGACATGAATGATACGCCAAATAGACAGGGTGAGCTCCACAACAAGAACTACTGAGATGAGATATTTCATCCGCGTTCATCGGAAGGGTAACAATGCAACATTCTTTCACAAAGCGTGCAGGGGAAAGAGGTTACATCGTACGGGAAACTCATCAGGCAAGAGAACCGACAGCAGGGAACAGTAAAGCTCAGCGTGGCCCCCGGCCCCGACCACGTCCACGACCACGGCCGCGACCACGCCCCAAAGGCTTTCCTGAACAGAACAAACATTCACCAGTCAGTTGGTATCATTAGTAACAATTGGACTCGATCAGAACAAAAGCAGAGGAAACTAAACCTGTAGTTGGCTTCTTAGGCTTGACCTTAGGGGTTTCCTCTACCAGCAAAGTTTCCAAGTTCAGGCTGTCAGGAAGAATGTAATAGCGAATGTTGTTTCCTCGCACGCTGAGGTGGTCAAGTGTTACAGGGTTCTTCCCTTTCAGTGTAAGCTTCACTGTCTTCAGATGAGTGTTCATGCTTATATCAACACCTGTGAAAAATGTGCATGAATCAGAGGATATGCTGTAAAAACTAAACCATGATCCTAGATTAATCTCATCAGTATTAGCAAAAATATGTGCGTATTAGTACACCGCTCAAGGACCAGAACTGCAATCAAACAGTGGTTTCCAGAATTGCAGCAGAAAGAAAAAAGGAAAGTTAAAAAATAAGCCTTCCTTGATGTATATTTCCCTCTATTGTGAATAATGAGCCCCCAACATGCAATTCAGGCAACCTTATCCACCAAAAACATTGACATGAAAAAATCTAGAAAGTTGTAAGCTAGCATTCCAATCCAGATTTTCCAAGAATACCTTTTTAGGAAGAAAAACCAATATTCTTCACTAGCATCATCTATGTATCTCAGTATATAAAAGAGTGTATGGCATCATCTAAGTTTCATATATTAAATTCCTAAAGGAAACGACAAGTCCATGCGAAGCTAAAACAACTGCAAAATCAAGTGCCCACTTGAATTACCAACTATAATGCAGTCAAATGCCCATTGCTTTAACAGACATCTGACAAAGGTAACCATTCCCTAGCAATAATGGATCTAGAACTTAAGGGCAAAGCTTAAGAAGGCGCTAGGCGGTTTCTAGGCGCTGACCCATAGCCTAGAGTGGTAGAGCCTAGGCGTTTCAAGGCGTTTTCCTAGACGGTAGCTAATACATGTATATATACTTAAAAGAAAAGGAAAATATAGAAGATCAGTGGACAGAACGGGGGAGGAAGAAGAAAAGACCCAAAAGACCCATTTAACGGCCCAACTCTCCCTCCACAGCCTCCACCAAAGCCTTATCCTCTCCCCTGCTCTGTTTCATTTTCTTCCTTTTCTCTCCCTCCCGAGTCTCGCACCGCCCGCTCGACGCGTCTCTTCCAGCCGCGAGCCGCCCGCCTCTTCCTTCCTCCCGCCGCCAGATCCACCACCGTCGGTCTCGTCCCTGCCGCCTCGACCACAGCCTGCCTCTTCCCAGCCGCGAGCCGCCCGCCTCTTCCTTCCTCCCGCCGCCAGATCCACCACCTTCGGTCTCGTCCCTGCCGCCTCGACCACAGCCTGCCTCTTCCCAGCCGCGCCTGCCACCTCCTCCGCTGCCCAATTCCCTGCCACCTCCACCGCCGCCGGTGCTCTCTGCTGCGCCTCGCCCTCCGCCTCCAGCGCTCTCTGCTGCACCTCGTCCCCAGGTCACTGGATCTGCATGTGGGGACACCGAGATGCTGCAGTACCCCCTCCACCTCCCCCACCGGCGCCGGAGACGAGCCACCACCGCCTAGGGGTCCGCCTACCCCCATAGGCCAGGCGGACACCCTCCGACTAGCGCCTAGTCGCACCTCGGCGCGCCTAAGGTGTCACCTTGCCTTTTTGAACCTTGCTTAAGGTAACCAATTGACAAATTCAACTATCGCTACCTACTAGTCACGGCTCGACAGGGACCCTTGATTAAAGAAATTGTACAATAAATTTAGGATTAAGCAAAACTCCTGTGAGGCTAAGAACCAGGCAGAACAAAAGAGTAAAATCCAAGTCTAATTGAATACACCGAAAAAGCAAATTTCAGTGGATATAAGCCGTAAAGCGTAAACCACACATATGGTTTCATGTAAAAAGACTTGTGGCACTAACAGATACAAGAGCTGTGCACAAAAGGCATGCTCAACTCTACTGTCTCTAAAACTAAGTCAGACAACAGTTGGCTCCGAGACAAACACCACCGTACACAAGCAAATCACACTACCCCTTCAGATCGAGCTGAACAAGTAAGCATACAAGCATCGGACAAAAAACCCTAAAGTTTGAAGCCTCTTCAGATCGCAGAAATTTAAAGGTTTCCCGGCGGACCCGCTAGAGGTTGAGGGTTAGAGTCGAAGCGTACCGGTGATGGTGCCGTGTACAACCGTGCCGTTCTTGAGCTCGATGGTGACCGTCTCATTGTTCAGCTTCATAAGGAACCTGCGGCGAAACCCCAAATCGAGCACCAAATTAGGCGAGGTTCGTACCAAACAGAGCGGCGAGGAAGGGCAAAGAGGAGCCAATCCGAACAAAGGGCGGGGGACATTACCTGACGAGCTTCATCTTGGCGGGCAAGGCGTAGGGAAGGAGCGGCGGCGGGGCGAAAGCGCGGAGGCAGCCGGCGGAGCGGACGCTTGTTTGCTTTCTCGGAGCGGGAGGAGTAAACCCTAGTTTGAAGGCTGATCTGGCCGACGGGTGGGAGGCGGTTCGAGCGGCTTAGTTGGGCCTTTGTTGGGTCACTTGTATTGAGCTTTATGAAAACCTACTTGCAAACCCATTCAGTTTCAATCAAATACAGTTATTAAAAAAAAGTTGCAAAAAAAAGTTTTTTCCCTCTTCCTGGCAAAATATGTTTTTATGAAAACTAAAATTCGCAGGAACCGTATGCTTGTGTAGCTTGATGAAACGAACGCATAACCACAGATTTGTAACTAATGTGGTCGCAGAAAAAAAAAGAGAGATTGTAACTAATGTTTCTGTTGTGTAGCTTGTTAAAACGACTGCATAAGCATGTTGAAGTTTCCACAGAAAATTTAAGGGTATGTTTGGATCATGACCAAAGCTTGCCACGCCATAGGCTAGTAATAATATACATTTGTTTTTGTTGTTGTAGTTGTTTGATTCCCTACCACAACTGGAGTGCGCCACAAAACACCCTATCTGGCTATATCTCACATGTTATGCACTCATTTTCGTATCAAATTTTGTCAAGGTGACAGCAATTTTGCTCGCTATACTTTCTATGGTAGTCATAGCCACAGTTTGTTGAAGGCTAGGCATGACATACTACGACACCAACCAAAAAGGCCCTTGATGTCCATTCGTTTGAGAACTTAAGTTACAAGCTCATCGGGACTACAAAATACCTCAGATTTCTCAGTTGGAATTCAAATGTATCAGGTAGATGATGAGCAAGCTTATCTTTATCAAAACAGCATGTTCATTGCAGGCAGGGCTATTGTCCTCTGAATCTTTATTTGCTGAATAGAAAAACCAAAGGCCCAGCCAGCAGTGAACAATGATTGGAGAATATACATCAGAAAACAATCAAAATTTTACTATACTAGCTGACACAGCATGAGGAGCCAAAGGTCAACCCACGCTGATCCTAAACTGAATCCCTCTCTCTACTGTGGTGGAATGGCTGCCAACTTCTTAGGTGGGGGATTTCCTCCGGCAAGTAGCACATAGGCATAGAAACAACCCATTGCAGTGCTGCATGATTTTCAAGCAGGAGAGAACATCAGATCTTCCAAAGGGGAAAACAGCGTTGGATGGAGATGGACAGTGCAGAGAAAATTACCTCAGTGAAGCGTAGAAGCCCCAAGGAAGGAGTCTATTTGTCTGCACACAGAAGTAAAGATTAGTACTATATTGACAGTAATTGTACTATATATTCTGTACGAATTAAAGGAGTTACCAAGAAGTAAGCATGAGAGTACTTCCATGCCAGGAAAGCAGAAATTGCTGCAAAAACACACGAAGAGCAGGTTGATAAGCGATGGGACACAGGTACACCTAGTTTCAATGCTATTACATTGTAATGTAACTCGGACACTTTGTAACACAAAGCTAGCTTATGATGATGATATTCATTCTACCTGCTTGGGCCAAGATAAGCAGGAAGCTGGATCTGCCGCTCCTCCAAAACTTTAGACTGAGAATACCAAGTAGCAGAGTGGCAAGCCCTGGTGCAATACCCAAGACAAGACTTATGGTGCTTCTGGAGAAGATGTATCCTAGAAGCCCCATAGAGAATAAAAGACCACCTGCATGGCAACCAAGTTGATATTTCCAAAACTTAAAAATACTGAACTGCTCAGAAATACGGGATGCCAGCGTGAGAAGAACAAGGCCAGTGGAACAATTTGTCATCAAGTTTTAAGCATGGAAGCACAAGAAAGCAGAAAAATGTCATCAAGTTTTAAGTATGGAAGCACAAGAAAGCAGAAATGATGCTGCTGATTTCCAGTAGTATAAGATTATTATTTGCCATACCAGATCTCTATATAACATAGCATGTTAGATAATGAATTTAGAACAGCTTTGTTATCAAGGAAATGAAACTATGTTTGCAATAAATGCATTTAGAACAACTTCAAACAATTTATGCTATGACCAGCTCTTAATTCCTACAAAGCTGCCAAATATCTTTCAGAAAACCAACAGTTGATACAACAAAGAAGTCTCCTGTGCGCGATTTATATCCATCTAAGGAACAATGAAGTTATAATATTATTGAAACTCAAACTTACCAAAAGGAATCCCAAGGCAAAAGTCATGGATTTTAGCACTCCTCTTCTGAGGAATAACATGCTCCTCCACATGTAATTCCTTCATTTTGTCTGATTGTAAATCTAACTCTTCAACTCGAGCATTCTCATTGGCACATTTGGTTGAAAATTTAGCAGCAAAGCCAAATGGCTTCGTACAAACTCCACTTGTAGAAATTGAAAGCTGTGGAGAAAACAAAACATGTTAACCCATCCTCTAATAGTTATAGCCAAGCAAACATGCAGCAAGAGCACAGATTAATACTGTGGTTAACATCAACACCTTATTTAATATTTAGAGAAAAAATACAATATCAACATGCACACAAAATGCATGGAAATTAACTATATCTATAACACATTAAACACATTGTACAGAGAAAATAAAACATTCATCTGTTTAAGATCACGATCCAGGATCAATTTTGTCCACTAAGGACAGGAGAGTCAAAAGACAGTCCTTCTAGGCTCTAGGTTCTGACAAACACATAATTGCTGATAGAATTCTTGACTCCTAGAGACCAAGAGCTCAATTCAGCGGAATTAGAAATTTGCTGACGCAGAGGACACCGGAAGAATACAGACGCACAGGTACTGCCTTCAGTTCGTCATAAACCAACCCTACTGCAGTAACAAATAGATCTCGAGCCAAAGAAGATCTCAATTCCTGCCCAATGCCCATCAACACCAAGACATCAAATAACCTCTTCTGAGTCTTCTGCCTCACCTCTTCACGATCCGATCTCATTTTCATACGATCATGACCGATGTCCAGGTAACCCTTATACCATGTTCTTCGCAGAGAACCATCGTACACACAGGGGCAAGAGCTTCAAGACTACCAAGTTAGGGTTTAGCACGCGAATCCGAGGCATACCTTCGGGGAACCAGCTAGAAGGCTCTGCGGCCACCGGCACGAGGATCGAACTGAGTAGGCTCGAGTCCGGCGACATGCCGCCGTGGCCGCAGCCGATCCGTGCAGCTGCGCCGCCGCCGCCATGGAACACCAAAGACGAAGGGAACCGTGGAACGGGATTCTCTGGAAGATTTCCAGGTACAGGAAGGTGAACTTGGGGGGTGCGCTCTGTGTAACCGTCGGATGCTATCAACCCCACAGCGGGCTTGTCATGACCGTCCGATCGGAGAGAGGAAAGAAAGAAGGCGGGACCCTTCTGAAGTCTCTGTAATCCACAGAATCACTGCATTTTTCAGATAAAACAAGTTCACATAAAAAAAAGGATTTAAACCCCAGGAAAATGTGGAAATTTTCTTTGTAGTGACATACAGTAATTAGACAACTCGAGTTGAAATGGACAAAACAATTTGAGGTTTTGCAGTTGAACTGTCATTACTCTGAGCACCAGCCCCTGAAACAGAGGATTCCAAAACTAAAATTGCATGGTCTCCTCGGTTCTATATGCACATTCTTATCCTTGTCAAATGGCAAAAATATATACACGATTTTCATATTCCTTATTCAAGTTTATAAAACATTTTGGCAATAATTTGTTCTGGTGCTTCTTTTTAAGTTTATATATATACTCCTTGATGAAACGCTCTTTGATCCTGGCGACTTGGCACGATCTGTAGACTGTAGTTACACCATGTGATTGGTTAGCTCGTCGGGCAAGTCCCAGAGTACACAGTCGGAGCCAAAGAGGCCGGACATGTCGGAGCCACCCTTCCCGCCGTCCTTGACGTCGTCCGCCTCCTCGTCGCCGCCGCCGCCGCCGCCGCCGCCGCTGCTCCCGACGCTGTCATTGCCTTTCTCCGGCAACGCCGCCATCGGCCTGGGCGCGGCCTCTGTGCCCGAACTCCCGCTGTACATGCTCTGGTGGCTCCACATGGACGTGCCCTGGTCCGCGTCGCCGCCGGCGCCGGCGCCTCCGAGGACGTACTCCGGCACCGCCCCGTTGTCGTACCTGAACTCCTCCTGCGCGTGCGTGGCGGGGTTGTACGTGGCGTACATCCCCGCCAGCCCCTCTGTCACGTCGGCCGGCGCCCAGGGCGGCTGCTGCTGCTTGCCTGGGGGCGCGCCGGGCTCGCTCATGATGGCGCGCGACAGGCCCAGCTTGATGCGCTCGATGGTGTCGTCGGTCTGGGGCGGCGCCGGGAAGCCGCAGGGCGGCGCGCCGAGAGCGCCCGCGCCGGAGCCGCCGGCGATCGTCGCCATGTCGGGGGGCACCGCGGGGGAAGGGAAGTCGGTGGGCCGCTTCTTGGTGAGGAGGTGGAGCATCTCGTCCTTGAAGCAACCCAGCGCGGCCTCGGCGAGGTGCGCCACCTGCGGCGGCGCCAGCGTGGTGGCGATCTCGGCCATGAGGTGGGAGAAGGACTTGTGCGTGACGGGGTCGATGCCCATCCCGGACAGCTTCTTCTTCAGCTTGGTGTTCCAGTGGTTCTTGACGTCGTTGTCCGTCCGCCCCGGCAGCTGCGCCGCGATCACCGACCACCTGTTGCCGACGACGGAGTGCAGCTTGATGATGGTCTGCTCCTCGGCGTCCGTGAACTCGCCGTGCTTGAGGTCCGGCCGCAGGTAGTTGGTCCACCGGAGCCGGCAGCTCTTCCCGCACCGCTGCAATCCTGCCATACCAATACCATCACACGAACTCGGTCACACAATTCAGAGGCGGACATTGGCCGTCCTCTGACCTTACGGGCCTTGGACGCTCGCTACGACGGACACGTACCGGCATTCTTGGGGATGAGGCGCCAGTTACGCGTGCCGTACTGGGTGATGTAGGAGAGCAGCTTGTTGTCCTCCTCGGGCGTCCACTGCCCGCGCTTGACGCTGTCCTTCTCGCAGCACGGGATCCGCCCCATCGTCCTCGCGCTCCGCGGCTCCGGCTCTGGTATTTCTCGCACGCGCCTGCGGTCTCGGTCGGAGTGGCACGGGAGCCGGCCCTGCTGCGACGCCACGCCACGGCTCCGCGGAGTGAGCAAGCAGCAGTGCCCTAGTGCGGCGCTCACACTGCGCGCTCGGGCGCATAAATAGGCGCGCCGGGCGCACCCGCTCGTGCGTGCGAGCCGCGGCTACTGGCTCCTGCTGCTGCTGATGCTGCCGGCGGCATGCGCCCGGCGCACGGGAAGGGGCGGGCGCGGCGCGCACGGGCGAAGGAGGCATGAGCGGCATAAAGAATTCAACGCCCGCGCAACGCGTGACCGCCCCCGGGGAGCAGGGACAGGTTGCCCACCCGCACAGCGCCGGGTCAACCCCCGGTCCAACCGAAGGCGCTTTCCTCCCCCCCTCGCCGGGCGCCCGGCGCGTTTGCGTCTCATCGGCCGGCTCCCGGCGCAAATCGACGCCGCGCGTCGCGTGCGTGGCGTGGCGCGGCGAGCCGGCGACGGGGTGACGGACGTGTGCTTTTACGATGGCAGTGCACAGCCCTTGCCGTGCGCCCGTGCCGGATGCGTTATGCGTGCGTGACTGCGTGGTTCTTCAGTACTTTGCCTCCGTCAGTCAAAGCAGACGATCAGCTCATTCTGCTCCGGTTGTCAAATTGGCAGTGGCAATTGGAATGGAGAATTTTCAGTGGACTTTCAAGGGACTAATCACACATCCACACTGCTAATGTTCGATTACAGTTACAGATTTAGTACTACTGTCAGTGTTGTAGGAGTACTTTGTATCCATAAATCTCCAATCTAAACTAAAGAGGTGAGGTGGGACACACTGCTCTACTTGTACAAAAAAAAAAAGACACACTGCTCTAGGGACAGCAGGAGGCTCTGGTATTTCTATGCGGTGCATGTTGATTACACTCTTCACTCTTGAGATGAGGCTGCTATTTTATCCTCCCATCCGCGTCAGAAAGAACACGGAGGCCAAAGGGGACGTAGCTTCAAGAACCCCCCTGAATCATGTTCTTTCCCACTGTTCCAGTAAAAATCAATCGTGCTGGTCCACGGCTTATGCATGCTCAAATCAAAGTGGACATGGTGGCAAAAACTGAATACATTACGAGGTGCAGATTGAGGGCCAGGAAATTGCAAGGAGACATGCAGAGGAGTCCCTGAAAGTCTGAAATTGAAACTGAAACTAGATAGACATAGGCGGCATTCAGTGACACAGGTTCCCTCAAACCGTCTTCTGAACTTCTGAGGTAACACGGCGGTATCAACACGACATGTATACATGGTAACACAGTTTCCATGTTACAATCCAATGCAGGAGGAAGGCACTGAAAATAAATAGATCACGCTGCCATTCCCTGATCCTGCTGAAGACCTGCTACTATACTAGTGTACGCTGCTGCTGTTCGTCGTCATCCCCGCATTCGCTTTTAGCCTACTGCTGCTGCATTCTCCATTATACCATTACAACAACAAGAAAAGCAACCCAAAGCACATAGCATGTTCTACTGGACTGGACTAGCCTAGCCTAGCTTCTGGGTGATTAGCCCCTCGATGGAGCCGACGAGCGCGAAGGCGCTGACGAGGAGGCAGACGACGCTGAAGGTCTGCAGGACGACCCAGCGGGCGGACCACCGGGGCACGTTCCGCTGGATGAAGTACATCTCCACGGGGAAGTAGATGGCCAGCGGCCAGAAGTTGAGCGCGCCCAGCAGCGCCAGCACCTCGTTGAAGTAGGGGAACGCCACGGCCACCGCCGTCGTGGACGCCACGTACAGCGTCCGGAAGCACACGCGCAGCAGGTTCACCCGGCACGCCGGCAGGCACCCCAACCGGACGGTGTGGAAGTCGTTCACGAACCCGCTGTCCGGGAACCGCTCCGCGAAGAACCGGTCCGCGAACTGGAAGATCGGCTGGCTGTACACCTGCAGGTTTAAGTTTCAGACACCCCGTCACTCATGCGTCCAGTTCATCTTTGATGTTTTTTGTGTTTCGGGCTCTGTCACTGTGTGGTCAGTGTACTACCTGGTACCCGCCCAGCAGGTGGAGGATGATGCAGGCGTTGGCGAAGTCGATGAGCCAGTAGGGCTCATAGAAGCCGAAGCCGGTGAGGAGGTTGCCCGGCGCGTCGCTCCCAAAGGCGGCGTAGCCGAAGCAGCCGCAGCAAAGGTAGAAGAATGTGGTGACAAGGATCGAGATCATGGATGCCCTCTTCATCGTCTTGTTCTCGGCTGGTGGTGACTTGAGGGTGTCCTAAATTATCGGAGGTGAAAAGAAATAACTTGTTACTGTGCTATTATACTGATGATACTACTAAGTCGTCGCTAGCAGCGTTTCTGAAAGAATGACCGTGCGGTTTATGTACCTGTATTTCCAGGAGGATCAAGGAGTAGGGGTACGCGAAGGCAATGTCGCCGATGGCCTGCGAGACGCGCCAAACCTTCTGCATAGGCGTCCTCATCTGAACACCTGTTATGCTTCCTTTGATCGTCCCGTTAGCTACACACAAATAATTCTGTGTTATATCTGGTGTCAACATTCATATCATATATACAACCCGGCCTCTAAATCTAAAAGTTTAACTGTACTTTGTGAGTTATGTTCTGATAATTCAACGAATGAAAGTAGCGGTTTTTCCTAAGGTAGTATACAAGTAGTACTAGTGTTCAACTGAATAATCTAGTGAAAGAACAGCAATTGTAAGTGCTAGTAGAGAGGCACTACAACTGCTCCGGCTGCAAATAAGCTGGAATACTTACAGACGGAACAGTTTCAGAGTGTGCGTGCATACCAATGGTTGTTGCGAGGCCGAGGCCAAAGCCGATGAAGGCGTACGAGAACGACATGACCGCCGCGACGACGGAGAGCCACGCCATGTCGTGGAAGTCCGGTATGAAGGAGAGGAGGAGCTGGGCGGCGCCGAAGACGAGCATGTAGTAGCTGCCACCGTAGTCGCAGTGCGCGTCGTGCCCATGCTTGTGGTAGCAGTTCGCCTTCAGAATCGCCCTGCGATGGACATCCAACAGCAGAGCAGCCCGACACACGGAACACACAAAGCAAAGCACACGCAGTTAAGAACAAAAAATTTCAGAGGAAATATCCGCCACAAGGACAACAAAAGCAACCATCGTCAGGGCAGGAAGCACACGTACGGTTGCACACAGCTTAAGCTGTAAGGAAGTTTTTTTGTGAGAGAGACAAAAAAGGGGGTTACCGGCCAGCGGCGACTACCTTATGCTAGTGGCGGTGGTGATGATATAGGCGACGCCGCAGCCGTACAGGCTCACGAACTGCAGCGAGCCGCAAGCCCAGGTATGCTTCTTGCCTGAGCATGTCGCCACAGAGCAGCACACACAGTACACGGGTTATTTACTAATCAACAACAACAAAGGCCATAAAACCACACGACGAACGAAGCAAGTTCAATTCAGAAGCGTTTCTGTAGCTGCTGCTGTACGTGCTTCGGTGTTCGTTCTATCTAGTACTAGCAGCTACTAGCAAGTAGTGAGACGACAGGTCACAGGTATATGTATATATGGTGTTGCGGTTATAGTATACCGAGGTAGACGCGGACGGCGTCCAAGTAGGAGCGGTTCCTTGGCCCCTTCTCGGGGTCGCCGCGCCGGTAGCAGTCGGCGAGCAGCGCCGCGGAGACGTAGGTGACGAGCGCGAAGCAGAACAAGCAGGCCGGGCCGACCACCCAGCCCAGCTGCGCCACGCTCCAGGCCAGCGACAGCACCCCGGAGCCGATCACCGCCGTGATGATGTGCGCCGCGCACGTCCACGCGGTCCCTGCACGACGCACGCAAGCCGACCAGCGCGGTGCTTGGTTTGGTTGAGATGCGTAGGAGAGGCAAGGGGTTTCAAAGGCGGGGCGCGCGAGCTAAGGGCGTTACTACCAGTCCGGCGCGGGTGGCCGTCGTCGTCGTCGTCGCAGCGGCCGTCGAGCACCTCGAGCGAGTCGTGCACCGCCATTGCATGCGCGCTGGCGTTCCACCGCCTGATTGGTCTGTCCGAGAGGCGAGAGGCTTCCTTGGGGGAGCGGGAGGAGCTACGGCTATGGCTAAGCACGCAACAACGACGACCGCGGCGGGCGGAGCATAATAATCAGGACTGATGAACGAGGAGGGCACACGGAGGGTCCGCGGCGGTCTCGGTCATGAGATCGGCATCGCCGTATAGCCGAACGGCCGTGTACGTGGCGTGATCCACCTGATTGCTGCTTGAGCCCTACTAGGCCCCTAGCTAGCGATTCTGTGCACTGCGCCGTGCAGCCTTTCGGGGGCGAAAAGTCCGGCGGCATCGGCCCCGCACTGGGTCAGTGGAAGGTACGTGCGCGATCTGCTCGCGAAGCGCGCTACGAGCCATCAGGCTGGCCAGTGTCAATACATGTTTTATTAGAGTGTCATGTATATTAAATAAGGTGTCACATAATCTAAAATTGTTGATTTGACAGAGTCATTAAATGAAGGAGTTTCATTAGATGAGAGAGGAGTTTAATCCCCATAAAACTCTTGTGGCTCGATTATCTAATTTATAATCTTGATAGCTGTGTCATTAAACTATACATTGAGACTGGTCTTAGCCAATACTACGAATGCCTTGGGCACTTGGCCCACGGACAGGGGTCTGGGTGCGGCGCATTTCTTCCACCGGCAGGGACCAGGGTCATGCTGTTGCTGCGTCCTGGGCGCGCGTAGCTGCTACAGGAGCAGCACGTTCCCGACTTTTATCTGCCACGGCATTGTGCGGCTTCCGTTCGAGCAAATCAGCGGCCGCCCAGCCCATCCCCCATCATTGGCGTGGTGCCTTGGAGATTTTACCCTGTCTACGTGGTTTGGCAACTAGGCGGCTACAATCTCTCCATCCAAAGTTGCGGAATGCAGAATTGGAAACTTGCCACCTGCTCCGTACGACCACTACGAAAGTGACATTAATAGCGCCCAACATTATTAGGGCCCCTTCGATGGGGCTTCTTTCAATCAGCTTGTTCAAAACTGTAGATCTAAGATAAAACGGTTCTAGCTTCTTATGATTTTGCTCCATTGGAGAATAGAAGCCATGTGAACCTAGCTCCCCTGGCTCCATTAGGGCACTCACAATGCAGACTCTATCATAGAGTCTAAAGTTATTTATTACCTCGAACAATGTGGACTTAGAGTCTAAATAAGACTTGGAGTCTTATTTTTTCTACCTCTTTCTTCAATAA
>Ga0182004_10002426_pt1 | contig 14477 bp, 9 predicted proteins | sample Sormic07211540_1_FD_120479 | JGI IMG/M metagenome (GOLD analysis project Ga0182004, IMG submission 120479) | Endophyte microbial communities from Sorghum bicolor roots, Mead, Nebraska, USA - 072115-40_1 MetaG | ecosystem: Host-associated > Plants > Roots > Unclassified | place: USA: Nebraska...
GGTTTTCCTTTTTTTTGATTTTTAATTTGATTTATTAAGGCGAGCAGGCAACCACCTCGGTTAATGTCATGATTAACCATGACCTTTATGTCTGAGGCGATTGAAAAAACTGCCTCGATTAAGTATTTTTGCTTGCCAAAGTAAAGTTTTGTGTAGTAGTGGCACCTATGTGTGGGCGTTGTCGCTGGTGGGGAGGAAGGAAACAATGTCACCAAGACGCCATTAGGGAGGCTCCTTGGTCTTGAAAAGATGTCATGCTTGTATTTATGGCTGTGGTCATTGTTGCTTTTCTTATTTGGAAGCTGATGTAGGCTTTTCGTAGAGCAGTCGGTGAACCTTGTTGCAAGTGGTCAAACAACCACTGAATTTGCTATAGGTGAAGAGCATGTGGACTTACTATTAGACTTTAAATTAAATCTCTATAAATATGGTCTGCATTTAAAATTTTTATATATTAACTTTATTGATATATTTATTCTATATAAATGATATGTATTTAAAGATTTTATATACATGAATTTTGATACAATGTCTTTAGTGAGCAGAGATGGTTGGACGTCATCTCCCTCTGTCTAAAGCCATAGGTTTCGATGACTATGTATGTTGTCTAGGATTATATCCAACGTCGCCACCTATCACCTTGTTCAATCATCCAGGAATAGCAACTCAATATGTTTTCAATAAAATAAGTGTCAAATACCCTTATATAAATTAATTTTCTGATTTGTACACATATGTGATTCTTAAATGTAGCATAGGTAATTGACCCAATTGTTTAGCTTGAAGAGACACTCAAATATTTTGATGTTGAAGCGTTGGATGTTGACACCATTAGTGTACCTAATGAGCCATTATTCTTCCAATGTCGAATTGGATTCTGCATCCCCACAAATAGCGGCACAGGTGCTATACAAATCTTAGGCCTTGTTTACTTTTACCCTAAAACCCAAAACTTTTCAAGATTCCCCGTCACATCGAATCTTTAGACGCATGCATGAAGTATTAAATATAGACAAAAATAAAAACTAATTGCACAGTTTGGTTAGAATTTACGAGACAAATCTTTTGAGCCTAATTAGTCCATGGTTGGACAATAATTACCACAAACAAACAAAAGTGCTACAGTGTCATGAAATTTTTCCCTTCAGAAACTAAACACGGTCTACGAAAAGAACAACACTCCAGAAGTTTATTGCAGAAAAACAAGCTACAAAGTATGTTTAAATAAGCTTGCAAATATTGGGTTTTCCATACCTACGTACATTCAACTCTATGCTGATACCAGCTCTAAATGAGGACTCGTGTGATGATGTTGTGAGCTTTTATGCAAGGATTTGTCAAAACAACCAAGATGATGTGGTATAGTCAAAGTCAGAACTCATAATATCGAGATTTGTACTATTGGAAAGTTTAGTTCTCACATCTATTTTTTCTGCCAACACTTACCAGGGTGAAGTTTTGAAGCCACTCTAACAAAGAAACCTGTTAAATTTTGTCACATATCATCAAAAAACCGTCACTATACAACATCTGTGACGGTTTCAGAGATCGTCATGGATTAAGTGTCATGGATTATCCTCCATGACGGTTTAATGAAAACCATCACTTATTAACAGAATCTGTGAGGATCTTAAACCGTCAAGATAGAGCCCGAGGCCTAGTTAGCCTAACCCAAACCCATTTTCTCTGACAAAAATAATCGTCATGGATGAATTGCCACATCATCTTAGATGCTTAGATGGATGATGACGTGGATGTCCAGCCCATTTATTAAAAGCCAACATCAAAGATTGACCATTTTTAGCCAGTTTTCATCCAATTTTCAATTTTTAAACCCATCTAACTTCACAACTAGCCACCACATGTTTGACACATCATAATACAACAAAATTCATCTCAAGATACACAAATCGTACAAAATAGACATTTTTTATTCATATATATATGATGGATTCAACATATATGAACTTATATATGCTTAAAATACAATGTACATGATCCAATACAAGTACGGTGGAAAGATGTGATTTATGTTTATAAACTTCAAATCAGGCATCCTTTAGCATCTTGATGAGCTTGATGCTTACAGGGTGCTCCCTAACATCTCTGAGTTCCTGAAAAGCAAAGTTGGCATGATATTAGTAAGAAACTAAGAACAGAGCATTGTTAATATGTTAGATTTTCCAATCAGGCTACTTAGACGGGCTATGAATCAGCTTTAGTTTTAGACAGAAAACTAAAGCTATCTCACAGCAATGTAAGTACTGAAATCAATACACGGACAACTAAAGACTAAAGCAGATTCAGAGTTGTGTAAGTACTGAAATTAGAAAATGAATAGCAGTATAGTGCTGCTCGGTTCTTCGCAAAACTAAGCAGTAAACTGAATGCATATTATCTATCTAGATTGTAGCAGATGTATTTATGTAATCCAAAAGTAATATCTTTAGTATCATGTGAGTGCGTGCTATATATCCAAAGTTTAATAGGTCTTAGAAGGGCAAAGGTTTAGAAATACATTGATTCACAACAAGCATTCACAGATGTGTGCAGGGCTCTAGAACAGTATTTGAATGCTTACAGTGGCAAACTGTATAGCAGAGGTGTATCCTTATTTTCTTGCCGGAGTAGCACACTATCTGTCCTTGAATAAACTTGGTGCATTTGGTTCTTGATCTTTCTATTGTCTCCTGAAAATTGCAGCAAGGACTAATGGTAACACAAATAAACAATACAATAACTATATGTAAGGCACATGGACCATATTTGCATGTACACTGAATATTGTGGTCAATAAGTCTAGAGGAACCAACACATGGCAAACAATAAAACAATAGAGCTTCATATAAATAAAAAATTGAAACTCTGAAAACTGACATTTGTATAAAAAGAATAAATGGCCATCAAATCTGAAAATTCACAAAATGAAACCTATGTAAAGTGATGCACTAACAGTGCTGAACTAACTCCACAAAATTCAGAAACTGAAACTCTGAACATTGACTGAACTGTCTGCTAAATTCCTGAAACCTGAAACAAACTGCAGAACCAGAATTCACTCAATGAAAACTGCAGAACATGAACTCAAAACTGCAGTGAACTGCATTTCCTGTCAACATGCAAATACCAGGAAAGCTATCATGTCATGGGCAGCCAAGAGGCTGCCAGGGCCCATGGGCTGAAAGTTCGGCCCATTTATCTTTATAAGTTTAGTTATCTTTGTATTTTGCAATTTATATTAGTCCCAGATAGGTTATTTAGTAAAAGAGGTGAAGTAGATGGGACATAAATATCTGTAGACTCTATTGATATAACCAAGCAATGAATTATGAAGAAACAATTCTAGTCTCCCTCAATCTCTCAAGCTCTTGGCAAAGCATAAGTCCTAGTTATCTATCCAAAATACCCACCTCGTTCATAACATATCATTCATGTGCAGCTCTAAATTTCATCTTTTCAGCTAACACTTATCAGATTTAATGCTTGATCTAGTGAGGCAAATTTAGTAAAAACTAATTAAAGAAGCTGATCTGTAAATTGCACAGCACAAACAATCATTTTCTGTCGGTGTAAAGAGCACTAAACCTGATTCAGCAGTGCAAGAATCTTCTCTGGAGATGGTTGTCAGTCTATGCTGCTGCTCGTGCTGTTAGCAGAATGCTGGATAAAGTGATGCTCATGCTGCTCAATACAAAACCTGTAATTTAATGGATTTCTTAACTGAATGTCTGAATGTTCATTGCAGAAAAGGAATACCCATCCAACGGTAGAAGTGTGGCCATCTCTACAACTGGACATTATAGATTAAATGAAACCAGAATGGTTATTCTTGTTTCTAGCAGCAGTAATCTCTATAACTCACATTTGTACTTCTAACCTAGTACTACTCTCATATAGACCTTCTGTGCTGAAATCTACTGTCTCATCTAATCTCAACTCTTCCTGAAAAACAAAAAAATAGATAAATATTAAATTATTGGCGCCTAACAGACAGCACCAAGATGCCTTTTCGATTCCACCTCCTATGGTGCTCCTGCAACAAATCCAACCTAGTCCCAAGCACCACTGCTCAAATCTAACCCAAAAAAATCAATTGCAAGAGAAGCAGAAGGAAGTGCTACTCACCTGGGACTGGGAGCCGTTGGCCAAGAAGAGAGATGGAGGGGCCAGCCAGGGCCAAACTAGATCAGAGGAGTCGCCGTCACCAGTTAGATCCAGCTAAGTGTGTCGCAGCTGCACTTTCATTGCCTCTCGCCTAGTGTTTCAGTGCTAGCGACCTTGGGCATGGATGTGAGGGCACGCAGGTGCATGACGACACAGGTGGGGAGAGGAGCTGGGGTGCAGCGCCACCATCGGCCTCCCCCACATGCCGCGCGCCGGCCTCCTCTCCTTCTGAGGGCTGGGGTAGAGGGCGCTGCCCTCGGCCTCCTCCATGCTATGCACTGGCCTTTTCTGCGCCGAGCCTTGAGGTAGGGTCGAAAGCACCAGACAGGATGGGGGCAGTGGCTCGAGAAGAGGAGGCAACTCAGTTAGGGAGAGGTAGGGGCAGTGGCTGGTGGAGAGGAGGCAGCTCGGGTCAGGGGTTTTTGACGCCTTTATATGCAAGCAGGTTTCAGGCCCTGGGTTGGATATCCAATGCTAGCAAATCCCTGCAAACTCTTGTTAGTGACATTTTCTAAATCTGTCACGAGAAATCCGTCATAGATTAAAGGATTTCTTATAGTGCCTGCCAAAGTAAAGTTTTGTGTAGTAGTGCCACCTGCGTGCGGGCGCTGTTGCTGGTGGGGAGGAAGGACACAATGTCACCAAGACGCCATTAGGGAGGCTCCTTGGTCTTGAAAAGATGCCATGCTTGTATTTATGGCTATGGTCATTGTTGCTTTTCTTATTTGGAAGCTGATGTAGGCTTAGTTTCGTAACATTGTTGAATCATCCAGGCATAGTAAGCAACTCAATATGTTTTCAGTAAAATAATGTGTCAAATACCCTTATATAAATTAATTTTCTGATTTGTATACATATGTGATTCTTAAATGTACCATAGGTAATTGACCCAATTGTTTAGCTTGAAGAGACACTCAAACATTTTGATGTTGAAGCGTTGGATGTTGAAACCATTAGTGTGCCTATTATTCTTCCAATGTCGAATTGGATTCTGCATCCCCACAAATAGTTGCACAGGTGTTGTACAAATCTTAGATACAGAAAGAACAACACTCTAGAAGTTTATTGCAGAAAAACAAGCTATAAAGGTATGTTTACATAAGCTTGCGAATATTGGGTTTTCCATACCCACATTCACCTCTATGCTGATACAAGCTCTAAATGAGGACTCGTGTGATGATGTTGTGAGCTTTTGTGCAAGGATTGCTCAAAACAACCGAGATGATGTGGTATAGTCGAAGCCGAACTCATAATATTGAGATTTGTTGTTTAGTACTATTGGAAAGTTTAGTTCTCACATCTTTTTTTTCTGCCAACACTTATGAGGGTGCAGTTTTGAAGCCATTCTAAACTAGACAATGCATCAATTGGGGTATGATTGGAATTATGCTAATGATTTGCCAACACTTACTATGGAAGGATATCAGGCAAAGCTGCATGTGACTATGAGGGGATGTGACCCATCGACTTCTCCACCATTGTTAATAGTCGTTAGTAGACCCTGTCATCATAGTTGTGAAGCAAGGGAGAGTGCAATACTTAATGTGTTGCTCTACGTCAATGATGAATGTCCATACTGCAGCAGTGACCTATATTTCACTGATTTAATAATGCGAGAAAGCCAACTTAGGGACTTTGGGGGTCTAATAGGACATCTAGTGTGTAATGACTCGGATTAAATTGCTATGGTTTCAATTATAGCTAGATAGCTATGTGTAATTTTGCTTAATTTCTTTGTTTCCTGAAGTATGTACTTGGCAAACATTGTCATTAAATTTTAATGAAGTCCAGTAGGGGGCAGTCCCTCATGTTGTCCTCAAAATTATGGCTAGACAATAAGCTTGTCAATTCAGTTAAGGGCTTCAGGGACCAACCTCTAAGCCGGAGGAGAGATCATGGATGAGGCTGCATGCGCATCAGATTCATCCTACTCATGAAATCACTCCATAATGAAACCGCCAAGTGCTTGCAACCCAAATATTTCCAAATTGGTCAACCAACAACAGTGAGGGTGCATTCCTGTAAGATGATGTCAAAATGGACATAAATAATGTTTCCTACATTCACGATGTCACCATGGAAAATAGCTAGGCTGAACCACTCAACTAGTAATGTGTACTACAAAATGAGGTATTTCCAAAAACTTACATGGCATGGCTACAAGTACGGAGGATATCACACTTGTTAAACAGCAAGCCCTTGGGTACGTTGAACCTAAAAAACAATTAAATGTGTAGTTAGACACATTCACCTCATTGTTCATATAAATGCATTTATATATACAGTTTTAGAATACACCACCTACATAGTAAATCGACCTCATAAAGAAGCCTAATCCCTACTGTGAATCAAAGAACACGTATGGTTATCCAACTGTGTCACAATCTGGTTGACCTCATCAAGAAGGCTAATCCGTGTTGTGAATCAAAGAACACAAGCAAGAACAAGATAAAATACAACTCAAGTAAAGTGACAACTTGCAGAAGTATGCTTAAGATCACAACATGGGGTTTCACAAACCAAAAATGACAAATGTTCAAAGATAGATTAACCTGAAGCAAAACTCAAACCCTAGCGATGGTGGCGATGACTAATTATAAGGTCTAATGGTCGTCGTGCCCCCTAGACGTGCACCCCTAACGGGCTCAAAGACAATTCAGCGCTCAATGGACAAAGACACTGACGCAACACCCTGTCAGATCATTTTGGACACTAAATTGTTTCGATGATTCCTATTCACTCCGATAAAATCTGGACCTCAAACGAAAGCCATTTGTTAGCTTTTGAAATTATCTTTCCATCTATGTGGCTCGACAAAAACAGAGTCTAGATGCGTCATGGGCGTCCATTTTTCTCTAGGCACTCAAGGCCAAAGACATACTCAAACTCAAGTTGAACTGGACCTCTAGCTTCGCTTGGACACCCTTGCTGGCCTCCTTTGGATGTGGCCAAGGAGGATGGCGTCCAAGGGTTTTCTTGGTGTGTTCTCCATCTCCTTGGGGCATGCTCTAACTTGGGCTAGGGTTCCAAGGTTGCATCACAAGCCCAAGATGACGTTGTCGTAGCCGATAGAAACAACAGATTGTTGTAATAATTTGAAAAGCTTGCTGATGTTATACTGAGGTGGGACCAGATCTAAGATTATCAAACAAGCTTTTCCATCAAGTGTTCAGTGACCACATTCGTGCTCCGGATAGATGAATTAAGGTCATCCCAATGAAGCACTATTGGGTTGCTGACAAACTGAGTATATTAGACATTAATTTGATGAGCTTGCACTCCAAGATCGGTTTGTTCATGGCCTATCCATACTCTTTCATCATCATCATTGTTCCTAAGCACATTTTAAATACTAATATTAGGCACTAGCGAATTCTTAATTTTACTATTATGCAAACACAGGAACAAGCTCACCTTATAATAAAAGGTCATATCTGAAGGTGTCATGTCCTCATCAAAACCCTACAAACTACCATGTATCTGACCTACCTTGATATATAAGGGGAGGCTAGAACCTATAAAGGGGAGAGGGCGAAATAGAAGGTCGAGGGAGGTTGAATAGACCAATTGAACAGAGTCCTCTAGACAACTCCGAGCTCTCCATCGAGAGCAGAGCCACCAAGAGAGGAGCAACCAAGAGCTCCTCCACCAGCGTCTTCTTCCCCACTGACAAGGAAGAAACCTCATCGCTGATGAGCCTAGGATAGCACTGAGGGATCCCATTTCAAATCTCTTACACACTCTTGTTGTAACACCCAGATTTGGGTGCTTTTGAATATAAGGAACATCTACTGCTAGACGTAGGGCCCATATCCTAAACCAGGATAAATCGTTGCATCTTCTCTGTATTCCTATGTTCTTAAGTCCACCTGAGCCGCCAGATATCCGTACTTAATGACACCCGACGAACAACAATGCTTTCCATGGTTTTGACCCCACGACACCTGGTTAGCCTAGAACTGACATTGCCATCTGCAAAAGCTATCATCGGCGGTTTCCACATTGTTGTCCATAGCAACACCGGGAGCAACAATGCCTCCAATAGCTAGAAGATGAAGAAGCTCAAAGTTCTACCTTAGTTTGCAAACAAGGAACCTAGAGAAAACACCAAGCTTGTACCTTCCTTGCCTTCCAAACATATAAGGATGGGCAAGGGCACCCATAGCCAAGGACAACTACCAAAAATCAAACTTCCAAACTAAAACCATATATCAGAGCAATTACAACACTCCCTATGACTCTTTCTCTATCTCTCTCAATTGTAAGAACTCATTTGAGCATTCTAACATGAAGAATTCTCTTTTAGACATAGGATTTCAAAGACTGAACCAAGATAAAACCCTCTAGTGTCTTGAGTTTTAACCACTAAAGTCCCATGCATCAACCACTACCCGATCTCTAATAACTAGCCATGGTTATGATTCGATGACAACAAGGCTACCAAACAAGGCAAAGATGTTATCTAGAAAACAACAGAGAAAAATAGGAAACATAAAGCATGACAATGGAAGTTCACACTTACAAGGATACATAACATTTCCATGTTCTCAAATCTCATGCATGGTAGTAAATACATACCACAATGAAAAAGGTTCCATTTTTAGAAAAAGAAACTACATATTCTTTGTCTGGCACATGAAAGTAATTTGGACAAGTATTTTAGTTTTCTTGCGCATACAACACCTTGATCATGTCCTTCTCCATGTAGAACTCCATACATATTTCTGGCCTGGAGAACTAGTGTTTTAATTTGGACTAGTGTTGTAGAACTCCATACATATTTCTGGCCTGGAGAAGCTTTGGAAAACCTGACACAACTCCTTGGCCATGTTTTCAGACACTGAAGAGTTGAAAGTAAATTTCATCCATTTTACAGCCTTCGCCCAATGGAATACTTGTTTTACAAAGCTTACTTCATATTGAGATCCTCTCAACCCAATTATTTCTACTATTTGGAGGCGATTCAAAAGGAATTCCTCAGTTTTCCACTTTTCTTGCTCATCACAAATGCAACCTGGTGGACAAGTAACTTGTGCCTGAAACAAGGACCACATTAATTAAATAAGGCTAATAGCTAAGGAGCTTTTCAAATGGCTCTGAGTGTGTTACCAAAGGCATCTTGAACATGCACAAAATGATTCCATATAGGCATTAGTCTGAATTCTGAAGTAGTCAAATTGTAGTCATATATGGTTGTTCTACACTCGTATAAAGTGGTCCACGAAACATGATGATATGCTATGAATATCACATACCCAAGAAGATATTCATTTTATCATACGGAATATCTAATAGAGCTATGGAAACTGTGAAGGATCATGGACCTAAAGCTTATTATTATAGTGTTTTACTCTTCCTAGCTCCTAGTTGATCAAGCCTTACTCTTCTAACTCCAAGTTGATCAAGCCTCCCAAGCAACAACTCAATCAATTTAGTATAATTTTATTCTAAATAAGCTGACAGTCGTAAAAAATTAGAATATAGTTGCAACCCAACTGTTATTTATTAGAGCTTTACCATGCTTCTGTATTTCTTTATATGTGAAGAAGAGTTTAATTACATATACATAGAGAGGCTAACCTAGAGAGTTAATAGGGGAAGTCCTAGGAAACATGCATGGAGAGTCCCTTGATAGCACGCTGGGTATAATTCTACAAGGCACTAGATGCATAGTAATAGTCGTGCCCCCAATTGAAGCACTAGATGTGCACACATGAAGACTGTTGCGAAACTCATTGAAGACTGATGTAGGGAGGCCTTGTAGACTTGTAGGGAAGATGTCATCAAACTAAGATGTTGTCAGAATGCAGTACACGAACATCACTACTACCACCTCGTTCGTGAAACAAGTGGAGATCAGTTTCTGCATACTTCATGCGTTGATGTTGAACCGAATTGGTTGATAGGTAGAGGACACTAACATTGTTATAGTAGACGAGAGTACTTTGTGGCAGGGGAGCATGTAATTCCCATAAGAGTTAGCAAACCTAGCATGCTTTAGCAATGCTATTGGCCACTGCATAGTACTCAGCTTCGTCACTTGAACAGGAAATTGTTTCTTTGTTGTTTGACAACTAGGAGATCAAACTGGCACCAGGGAACACAGTGTAGACAGAGGTTGATCGGTGCATCTGGGCTACTAGTCTAGTTAACATCCATGAAGACCACTAGCTTACACTATGGTGGAGAGTGCCCTATATGTAGCGTAAGATACGCTTGACAACAATCTTGACAGTAGTAGATGAGGGTGTTGAGGGATGCCTAGTACACATACTACTTATGGGTGTGCTAGTGATGTGGCTACAAGCATCATGGGAGGAAATCCCTACAACCGAGGGACACCATAGGGGTTGAGCACCGACATGAAAGCCTAAGAAGGGTACCTAGAGCGCCTATCCTAAGGCATCGATGAGGTACCACGATGTTGTTATTGTTGCAGGTTGCGAGTGGCAGAGCTAGGCTAGAGCCAAGCCGCATGCTGGTGGACCCTAGTGAAGGTCACCTCCATTGTCATTGGTTCTCACACTACTGTTGCTATTGGCACTAGCAACAATGTTAGTGAGAATGTTGGGGATGCCTTCTACAGAGGAAGAGCCACTGACGGGCAGTTGATCCGACATATTGGGGGTGTCGGTCTAGTTCTCTATGGCGAGTATAACAGTTGGCAGCTAGGATGTGGGAGGATCTAGAGTTCAATGAGTGCCCTTTAGGAGGGCCTTCATGTGGTCATACTTCGCATTGAGACCCTAAAGGACATTGAGGACAATGGTGTGGTCATGGATAGCCTCACATTATCCACTAGTACAAAAAACTTAATGGAGGTGAGCATCTTAGATTAACGGAGGTAGGCCATTGCAACCACCTCCAGTTGAAGGTCACGGTTAATCTAATCTTTTTTGGAGGCAGTTGGAATGCCTGCCTCAATGAATCAGTTAATGGAGGCAATCACATTAAGATACCTAGGCCTTGTTTAGTTCCAAAATATTTTGGGCAAAATACAAAATTTTTTGCTATTTTGCATTTTGGATGTAAACATGTCCAAAATATTTTGGCCCTAAACTTTTTGCAAAATTAAATAGGGACATTGGTCTTGTTTAGTTCCATTTTTTTTGCAAAATGGACACTGTAGCACTTTCGTTTGTATTTGACAAATATTATCCAATAATAGAATAATTAGGCTCAAAAGATTCATCTCGTAAATTACATATAAACCGTGTAATTAGTTATTTTTTATCTATATTTAATGCTCTACACATGTGCCGCAAGATTCGATGTGAAGGGAATCTGAAAAGTTTTGCAAAATTTTTTGGAAGTGAACACCAAAACCAAAAAATTTTGGTGTTAGAATTTTGGTGGGAGTCTCAAGGTTTTGGGTTTTTTGCAAAATACTTCATGAACTAAACAAGGCCCTATGTTATAAAAAATTAAAAAAATCAAGCGAGTCCAATTGAGTCTACTGCTACCACCATGCTTCGATCCACTGCAGCTAGCTAAGGGTAGGCGGATCCTACCTCTGCCTCCTGCTACTACTACCACTATTGGGCTTCCAGCGCCTCTACCCCTCTACTGCCCATCGCACATGCCACTGTCAGGCTTCCATCACCTCCACCCTGTTGTTGCCCACCGCACACGCCACTGCTGGCTAGGGGCGCTTGCTGCCACCGCTGGCTAGGTGCGTTGGCCGCCACCGCGAGGCACCATGGTGTGAGCCCCCTCTTGCAGATGGAGACAGAGGACATGGAGGAGAGGGAGCCATGTCGTGCATAGAGAGACAAATGTGAGAGGCGCCAACTATGAGTGATTTGGATTTGGATGAGTAACTTTGAAACCCTAATGCTATGTATATATAGGCCCAATAGAGAGGAAACATGTTGCACGTTGGGCTTAAGCTATTGTAGAGGTGAGCTTTGTAGCTATCCGCCTCCAGACATCGATTTAAGGAGGTGGTTGTCTTAAGATGAACGCCTGAGAATAGACCATTTTTTGGAGACCATTGTCTTAAAATAATTGTCTTCGTAAATTGATTTCTAGAGGTGGTTATTTTTTTACTGTCTCCGTAAATTGATTTCATGAGGCGGCATTTTTAATTGCCTCCGTAAATGAAAATGATTGCCTCCATTAATCGCCCGATATTTTTGGAGGTGGTTGGATTTTGGGACCGCCTTGGTTAATGTTTGGGCATCGCCTTACAAAATCATTTATGTAGTAACGGCATCAGCCATTCCCTTCATCTTATGGCAGTTGTCACTTATAGACATGTCACCATGGACGAACATCAGATCTCAGTGTCATGGTGCAAAGCATGAGTAGTCTCACGATTGCCCAAGAACTACTGCTTGATGTCGAGCCATGTGTCAGGCACTGTGCCACCTCAATCACAAACGTTGTCTTGGAGGTGGTCACCATGCTGAGCAACCAGGAAAGCACAACACAATCCATCTTATGCCTTGATAGGATGGTGGGGTGAGGGACATCAGAAAGGACATGATCAGCAAGAGCATAGCACTAAAGGGTGCCCAGCATAAGACGACAACACCTATTGTATTGGGAGGATATAGGGTCGAGGACCACCGGCACTAGAGAATGGATGTTTTCGACACTCGCAGCCAGGGCCTAGAGGTGAGTGATGGCGGTGGCTTCATAGTTGGGGTGGATATCACCGTTTCCATCAATGTTGGCAACAGAGTCGTTGCCATCTGTACGAGGCAGGGCGGCATGACTCAAGCAGCGACATCTTCATGCTCAAGAGCCTTGGCGGCTGCACACTCATCATGACGAGTAGCAAATTGACTACGACGATAGCAGCAGCCTCGTGCTCGCAACCAGCAGCAGCCATGCATTCTCTGTCGACATCTTGTTCACGATCAGCATGCACAATAGCTGCAGTAGCGGTGTAGTGAGACAGAGGGCTCATGACCATGGAGGAGCAATGATGGATTTCACCCACGATTCTGGAAGGAGATCATAGGATCTTGGAAGCCTCCTGATATCATATTAGAGCATTAATATGCTTCTGTATTTATTTATATGCGAAGAGTTCAGTTATGGGTATATAGAGAAAGCCTAAGCTAGAGAGTTAAAAGGTGGAAGCCCTAGGCATCACGCCTAGAGAGTCCCTAGGCAGCACATTGGGTAGAATCCCATGACGCAGCCATTACATAGTAATAACAGGTATTGATCATACCAATAGCAGAGCTCAATACAAAATGGAACAAAGGCCTTGTTTAGTTCACCCCAAAAACCAAAAAATTTTCAAGATTCCCAATCACATCGAATCTTGCGGCACATACATGAAGCATTAAATATAAATGAAAACAAAAACTAATTGCACAATTTACCTGTAAATCGCGAGATGAATCTTTTGAATGTAGTTAGTCCATGATTGGACAATATTTATCAAATAAGAACGAAAGTGCTATAGTACCGAAAACCAAAAAGTATTCGGAACTAAACAAGGCCCAAATATTATAAACATGGAACAACCACAGTCTTGGGAGTGAGACACAAACAGATCAGGCACACACCTGCTCATGCAGCTACACACCGACCCAAGCACCCATTCACACCCACACACTTATATATTGAACACCAAACTGGCACGAAGTTTTAGTAGCAAAACAACAAATAGAATGAGGGAACTCAACTCAGAGATCAAGACAAATCTAAAAATGTAAATATGAATAAACAAATGCAGCTTTACCTCCAAGTCGCTATTTGTGTAGAATTCAAATGACAATCTTCTTAAACCAGAACACATCCTAAGCACCTTGAATAAAGTGGCTCCAAAAGCATGTCCATCATTTAATATATCCAGGTGCATGTACATAATTTGTGGGGGCAGTGTTATGTCTCCCAACAAGCATTGATAGCCATCTAAGTCCTGTGAATACATAAGAAGTTACCAGAAAAAATAAAGATCATATGGAACATATAACATTTTCAAATAGCTGGCTAGCACACACAAAAAAAGTTGTTATATCCTGATATGTTTGCATTATATTTCTTAAGCAAAGCTAGTCATTTGCATATCATGTTTAAATATGCTAGAAAGCCATACATGCTAATTTAGTTGTGATGTCACATCCCATCTGTAAAACATGAGATAAGATACATACTGTCAACTGAAAACTAATACTTATTTAGGTTTTAACCACTCAATTCTCTCAGCACCACTACTGAGAGTTCATGAACAGGGTTCAAAATTTCGGCGAAATTTCGCCGAAATTTCGCGAATTTCGGTAATTTCGGTGGTGGCCGAAAGAAAAATCCGAAATTTTATTATATACTAATACATGTGCTATATAACTTTAGAC
>Ga0182004_10002427_pt1 | contig 14472 bp, 12 predicted proteins | sample Sormic07211540_1_FD_120479 | JGI IMG/M metagenome (GOLD analysis project Ga0182004, IMG submission 120479) | Endophyte microbial communities from Sorghum bicolor roots, Mead, Nebraska, USA - 072115-40_1 MetaG | ecosystem: Host-associated > Plants > Roots > Unclassified | place: USA: Nebraska...
CCCAAGGGACTTGGGCGGGCGCCCTGCCCCCAGGCCCGATCGGCCTCCCGTTCGTTCCCGTGGCTTTTGGAGTCTTCTAGATGGTAGAAAATTGCGCGGCACGTTAATATCTCTATGTAAACCCGACGTGTGGTCCTTTCTTTCATATTTCCTGATAACCCCCTGCAGAAATAGACAAACACCAAAACTGGTGGAATTCTGTCAGACAAAACCCTAAGTCTAGATGTTGATTTCATTAGGATCCTTTTCTTTGTTTATTTGATAATTAAATTTGATACTTAAGGACCGTCAACAGTAATCTACCTAGGTAACTAGGATCTGCAAGCGCACAAAACTATCATGTGTAGCACTTCGCGTGGTGAGTAATCATGTGTCAATTTATAATTTCCCAAAGGAAGGCTAGGGTGATGTGGTCGAGATGGGTAAGAATGAATAATCAGAGCTAGGAATGGTAAATGGATGGGTAAAGGATAACCAAACTAATCTACCAGCTAACCTAGATAATTAAGAGTGGTAGTACATTTAGGGGACCTAGTAAAAGGATAGCACTAGTTATTCAAGTCCAGTAAGAGGTGTACCCGTCCTGAATCTCAGGCATAAAGCACAACGAGCCTTATGTTTTAAGAACTAGACCGAACATGGGGGAATACGTAGGCAATTAGGGTTGTCACCACCTGGTGCTACCCCAGCTATTCATGGGTCCAGCTGTATCTGAAAGTAAGCCTACAACCTAGGCACTGTGCTTAATCTATACTACTACTATCTTTACCGGAGCTCTAGAGTAAAGACACCCTTACCAGACGACAGAGCAATACTAGCTTGAACAACTAACACTAAACTAACGAAGCACTTATCCCAACACAATGAAGCACCTAAGCTCACTAATGATATGATCACTGTAAACTAAGTACTTCAAAGGTAAATAGCACTCAATATACCAAAGGTAAATGATAAATAAATGAGTACTAAGATAGCAAAGGTATAATACCAGAGTGGAGAGGAGGAAGACTCTTCCCGTCTCCAAGCTGAGCTACGCCTGGCTACTCCTCCCGCTTACAACTCCCCGCTGCTAGAGCAAAGCTGAGCTAGAGGCAGAGAGGCTATGGAGCCAAGGTGACTACCTAAGCGAGGAAGCTACTAAGCTAACACTTACTCTAAGCTCTATGCTATGCTTGAGCTTCTTCTTGTGTTTTCTTCTTTTCTCCGCTCCTCAAAACAATGCTCGAGGGGGTCCTTTTATAGGCTAGGGAGTCTTCTGGTGGAAAGAGCTCACAAGGGAGTGAAGAGGAGTGGCGGGCGCCAAAATGGGGTGGCGGGCGCCACTCCCCCCTGGTGGGCGCTAGGGATCTACGGCGAGCGCCACCCTTGGTAAATCGCCTTTGCTCCCGATGGTCCAGATGATCTCCTAAGGTTGGTTTCCAGTAAGACATGTGTCAGAGTACCGTTTTGTCACATGTTGGAAGGCCATGATCCATGTGACAACATGTTCGGGCCATTGGATCAAACCATCATTGCTTTGGACGCCTTAGATGGACTCCTAGAGGTGTCACGTGGATCGGTGACGTGCCTAGCCACATAGGGGGTGGCGCCCGCCAGGTGGGCCCGATGCCCGCCACCTTGGCATGGCGCCCCCACCCTGGTTGGCCTATGTGGCACCAGGTGTGGTGGGTTGCCTTCCAAGTTGGTCCTTTTCGCTCTTTTCTAGTTATTTCCTGCATACAAATAAATTTCTATGAACATGTGGAACTTGGTAAGTAATAACCAAAATATGCACATGTTCATGTTGATTTACCATGGTTTTGGATGGAATGTTGATGGTCAAAATAGGTGTTAAGGACCATCAACAATGAGCAGTGGTGTTAGCTTGAGGAGTTTCTTCATCTCCAAGGTTTGGATTTTTTTGACAAGAAATCAGAGCTAAATGCAACAACTTAGAATTTGATGTTGATCACTTTCCAATACTGGCTCTAGTGATTTTTCCTTCCTCTTCTTATCCTTATTGGTCACACAATTTGGTTTTGTCTTAGCTTCCTTGTTAGATGACCTATTCCGAAGATAGGGGAAACCATAATGCTTACAAACAATGGTATTGATCCTGATATCCCGATGTATTACTACCAACACCTCCATGGGCTCATACTTTTCCAAGCTTCTGCAACTTCTCTCTTCACTGGTCCTAAGATGCACTGTTGAGAGTTCCCATTCTGAGTCATTCCTTCTACTTCTTGTTTTTGCATGGCTAGAAGCTTCTCCTTATTGGATGCATTTAAGCGTGGCATGGCTGGGTCCTTTTGTTCTTTCATGCCAACGGTCTCCTTGTTATGAGCCATTAAATTGGACAAGGAGGGAGGACTTAGAATAGAGATAAAGTTTTATAATAGAATAGGGCAGAAGCAAGCATTACTTTTAGCAATTATCAAGGTTAAATGGAAAGCAGAAAGTGAGCAAGGATAGAAGCATGCTAAAACATCCAATTCTAACTAGGCTTGCGTTCTATAGTCAGTATTACTTTGATACCACTTTGTAATACCTGATTTTAAGGACAAAACTAGATATACACCATATGTGAGTCCTAAAAGCCAAATCTAACATATAGCTACAAATGAGGTGTAATATAAAAAGACAATGCATAAATTATATAACATACTTAATATATTAGAGATAACCTTAGGCAGCAAACAATAGAAGATAACTCCAACTTTGGGTATTAACTCCACTCTACAGTATCCAAACTGACTGGTTGATTACAAGCCGAACACTCCTCCTAAAGTGTGGGGGAAATAACAAGAGTGAGTCCATGTCGAACTTTACAAGAAGTATAGCAACAAGATTGTATAAATCCTACAATCTCATGATCAATGTGACATAAATAATGTATAGCACAAAACAATAAACAATGAGTATCTTAACACAAAGTGGTGAACCAAGGTTACTAACATGTAGTTTACGTGAAAACAAATCCAACATAATTTGAATGGGTCAAATCAGAGTTAAAACAAACATTTTATGGCTAAAACAAACTCAGTGGCAGTTTTGTAATTTGTGAAAATGTATTTTGAAAATAGAATGAGCTGAAATACGTTTTCAAACTCAGATGATGTATTCTTGAATGACGCTTTAGGACTGCGGGTTGATTTAGAAAGATTATAGGGTCTCTTTAACAAATTTCACGCTGAAGAGGTATCTTCTAATCCTCGCACTTGATCTCGGATCCGACGGCCGAGAAGGATTAGGGAAGGTTGCGACAGCCGGAACAGGAACTCCGGCCGGCGGTTTCCATTGCTGGCATTAGAAGCTCGCCGCAGTTAGGGTAAAAACGCCTAGAAAGCTCTATTTTCCACGGTAACATAATGAGAACGCACAGAGGACCTTGGTGAATTCACCAGAGATGGATCGGAGCAAAGGCGTCACAAATCCCATCGCGGCGGCAAAACTCCTCCTGCAAACAATTTGTGATGAAGAACAAGGAAAAGAGAGCCAAAGAATAGTAAGAAGCGGTGCTTGCGGGTTTCCTATAGTAAGGCGAGACTTGGCAAAAAGTTTTCCGTCAACCTTCGGGTAGTTCACTACATGGACAGCGGCAGCAACTCAAGCTCCGAGTTTCGCGAGATCCGAACATGCAGGGTGGCGAGGCTAGGGCTTAGGGTTCAGAAAAATTGACGGCGCGTGCTACTCTGTCTTATAAAGAGCCAAGGCGTGCTGGTTAAGCCAACATCAAAGAGGAATCATACGTCCCATTCTCCTGGTCGGAGGAGAGTCCAGGATGTCTCCGACTCGAGGTCGGAGAAGGCGACTGACTTGTGGAGTCAGGATGACAGTGAGAGAGGGGTTGGGCCAGCTCGTCAGTGAGAGCGAGGGGGAAATGATGCGAGCGGTGGCTTGCTAGGCCGTTCTAGGCCACGACGGCTTGCATGTGGGTGGGAGAAAGGGGAAGGGAGTTGGGCCAGCATCCTGCTGGGCCGACTGCGTGTGCAATTGGGCCAAAATAGAGGGAGTGAGAGTTCTTCTCTTTTTTTTCTTTTATTCAAAAGCCATTTCAAATGATTTTTTAAAAAATCTATTTTGAATTTTGAGTTCAACTACACTCATCATAATAAATAAAATGCAATGGTATATATGCTCAAACATATTGCAAACTCCTATGATAAATTTTAATTTAATAAAAAAATATTATTTCTATATTTTATGAGCATAAAAATATAAAATTAAATTAATTTTTTCTATTTTGAAAACTTGCAAAATTTAGGTATATGATAGTTTGTGCGTGTACGTCTACAGGTAGCTCACCATTTCTGCTCAATCTTCCCTTGCTTAGATGGAAGCCGTTTTCTCAAAAGGAGGAGGAAGCAGTGCGTAGTAGATAATGGCAGGGAGGCGACTACTTCCTTGTCCCTTCTTTCCATCCTCCTCTTCCCCACTAGCACTTGCATATATATAAATCTAATAAGCCATGCATTATTCTATCTATGTATATAGATACACAATCATACATACATACATACATATAAAATTGTGAATTCCGGTCGTCGTGTTCCAGGAAGCACGTACAGCCCAGAGAGTCGTCGTTGCCACGTTCTTGAGCTCCCCCAACAGCAAGAGAGAGAGGCTGTGAGAAAAGAGAACGCAAGCCCAATGCTGCGGTAGTCGATGGCAACACATTCTTGAAAAGAGACCAGGCAACCTCTGCTCTTCTTCGTCTTCTCATATCCTCTCTTGCTTTTCTGGCGCAAATGCGGTATGGGAATTGAGACGCATTGCCTGGTCGATTGGCTCGCACTGGTTCTCGCGCTGCACGTTTGGTTCTTGGCCTGAATTTTGGAGGTGGTACCTGCAGCTGCAGCTTCCTGATTCTGATTCAAGGTATGGTTCTATGTCTGCTTCTCATCTGCTTTCTGCATTATGGTTCACGATTCCTGTTTGGACCTTCAAATGTCCCCTCTTAATATGCTCGAGAAGGAAGGACGAAGTTTCCATTAATTCAATTCTCCCATTTACTAGAGCTAAAAGAACTCTTTCTTTATTTCCTTTTTTGCTTTAAGAAATGAAATTTCTAAGGCCTCGAACCATGCACTTATCTGTAGATTGGAATACTTGTCAAATGTCATTTGCTGGGGAGGCTTGGACATTCGCATTATATATCAACCGAAGAAAATCTAATTTATTAGGAATCAGTTCATCTGGAATCTACTCATCATGATACTACAACCTGATGGAGATCCAAATCTAGACTTCAGTTTAGCTCCATGAACCTTCTTCTGCTTGACTATTTCATTCAATCTTTCTGAGAAGAGGCGTAGCAGACTGAGCTGCGATTTTTCCTCTTCTGTAATCTGTGCCCACAATGTTGTATGTATCCCATGTTTAAAAAAAAAACGCATACGCTGAGTTCGTGATCACAGCTAGCAGCAACGGTAGACGAAGCAATCCTCCTCTCGAATTGGATATGTTGTGCAAAATTATTATGATTCACGCTCATGATGTTAACACACTGAAAATGGTGATTTAATCAGATTTCAACCATAGCCATGGTTCCATTTATGCATGGAGCCATGGATCAATGAAATTCTTGGAAAAATAAATAAAAATATTAACCATCTTTTCTTGCTCTGGTTTAAGGCCTTGTTTACTTCTAAAAATTTTCAAGATTCTACGTCACATCGAATCTTGTGGCACATGCATGGAACATTAAATATAGATAAAAACAACAACTGATTACACAGTTTGACTATAAATCATGAGATGAATCTTTTGAGCTTAGTTACTCCATAATTGGACAATGTTTATCTAATAAAACAAAAGTGCTACAGGACCCAAAAACAAAAATTTCTAGTAACTGAACAAGGCCAATCAAACCTTGTATTCCTCACAATGGTGTTGTTGTTTCAGGCTTTCAACAATCACTTAGGAGTTGACTTCCAAGTTCCAACTGATTCGAACAAAATTATGCCTATCAACAATCATGGCTGGATGGTTTTTTTTAACAATTTGGCGCTAACTTGCTTTCCTCCAATCTCATCTTTTGCAGGAGTTGTACGACAAAATGAGAACTCTGCTCCAGGCCCCCGCTATAGCCGGCGCCGGCGCCGCCGTCGGCAGTGTGCCAAACACGTTGGCGACCCCGGGCTCAGGCCCTCCTCCCTCCTTGCCTTCGACGCCAACCGGCTCCACACCGCCGCCTACCGTTACGTCATCTTCTTCTTCCGCTCCTCCGTCGTCACCGTCCTCTGCCCCGACACCACCTTCCCCGTCTTCTCCTACTCCGTCGCCACCTTCCCCTTCGACACCACCGGCTGCGGCACCACCACCTCCTTCACCGGTTGCCAGTACCCCTCCGCCGCCTCAAGCATCGTCTCCACCCCCACCAGCCGAATTGCCTCCCCCACCACCAGCCACATTGCCGCCCCCACCACCGGTGCCGATGCCCACAGCCGCACCGCCTCCGCCCGCCGTCGCATCGCCCCCACCGGACATTGCCGCGCACCCGCCTTCCACCACGCAGGTGTCACCACCGCCCTCCGCTCCCCCACCACGGCGGTCCCACGCAAAGCCGCCTTCTTCAAGCCCGTCTTCTCCGCCACTCGCAGCGCAGCCAACCCCATCTCCCGTGGCCGCCACGCCGCCGCCTGCAGTTCACTCCCCCGTGGATTACGTCCCTCCTCCGCCGGCGCGGACGAGCTCAACCCCCGCCAAGCACTCGCCTACGGCAGTTGATACTAATGCCACCACGCCGCCGCCGTCCAGCAGTAGCGGTAGCGGGCTGACCTCTGGTGCGACGGCCGGCGTGGCGATCGTGGTGGTGATCATTGTCCTCGGCTTCGCTGGCGTGTTCGTCTGCCTGTCGAAGCGGCGGAGGCGGAAGCAGGCCGACCGTTACTATGCCGGCTTCGCCGTGCCATCCTACACGCCGCAGCACCTGTCCGGTGAGGCGCCGTTCCTGCGCGCGCCGTCTACACCGGGGTCGATGAACTTCAGCATGGGTGGCGGAGGCAGCGGCCCGCCTGGTATGTCGACGCCGATAAGCCAAACATATGGTCAGCAGCCATGGGGCGCGTCGTCGGCCAACTACAGCGCGACGGCGGGGAGCCAGGGCCCCGCGCGAAGCGTGGCGACGTCGGCGTCCGGCGAGCTTAGCGTGGGCAACACCAAGGCGTTCATGTTCGATGAGCTGTACAACATCACTGCTGGGTTCGCACGCGAGAACGTGCTTGGCGAGGGCGGTTTCGGGTGCGTGTTCAAAGGCACGCTCGGCGACGGGAAGGTGGTGGCCGTGAAGCAGCTCAAGGGCGGTGGTGGGCAGGGCGAGCGCGAGTTCCAGGCGGAGGTGGAGATCATCAGCCGCGTCCACCACCGCCACCTCGTGTCGCTCGTCGGCTACTGCATTGCCGAGGACCACCGCCTCCTCGTCTACGACTTTGTCTCCAACAACACGCTGCACCACCACCTCCATGGTAACAAAACTTTCTTCTTTTACTTCATTGTAAGTATGTACCTATGTATGTAAAAACCAATTGTTCCTAGTAATGAATGAATGGCACATTGTCTGTCACTCGATCGTGTAGGGAGGGGAAGGCCTGCAATGGACTGGTCGACGAGGGTCAAGATCGCGGCGGGCTCAGCGCGTGGATTGGCCTACCTCCATGAGGATTGTAAGATCGATGGACGCTGTTTGGACTTGAGTTTTTCAAAGTTTGATGTGTCAGAACTCAGAAAATGGAGATTTTGATCTTGATGTTTGGTTATCGTAGGTCATCCAAGGATCATTCACAGGGATATCAAGTCGTCAAACATCTTGCTTGATGACCAGTTTGAGGCTCAGGTTAGTTCGTTAGCACACTCACAATGCAGACTCTATCATAAAGTATAAATTTATTTATTACCTCGAACAATGTGGACTTAGAGTCTAAATAAGACATGAAGTATTATTTTTTCTACCTATTTCTTCAATAAATATGCTGCCGCATCAGCAAAATACAATAAATAATATGTAATTAATGGTCTTGGACTCTGTGATATAGTCTTACATTGTGAGGCCTTGTTTACTTCCACCTCAAAACCCAAAATTTTTCAAGATTCTCCGTCACATCGAATCTGTAGACGTATGCATGGAGTATTAAATATAGAAAAAAATAAAAACTAATTGCAAAGTTTCGTCGAAATTGACGAGACGAATCTTTTAAGCCTTGTTAGTATATAGTTAAACAATAATTTTCACAAACAAATGAAAGTTCTACAAAATTTTTTCCTTTAGAAACTAAACAATGCCTGAGTGCCCTTATCGCACCAAATTTCAATATTTCAGAACTCTGAATTAATGCTTATGATATATACTTAAATGGTTGTCGGTATGCTCAGCTCCTGATGATGCTTTCAATGATCAGGTAGCTGATTTCGGGCTCGCAAGGCTAGCGGAGAACGATGTCACACATATTTCAACTCGTGTTATGGGCACATTTGGGTAATCAACTTGCATATAGATGCTAATCTCAGCAAAAAGTATAAAACAAAAGGAATAATTGTGATTATGCGTCTCCGATGTACACAGGTACCTGGCTCCAGAGTATGCGTCCACAGGGAAGCTGACCGAGAAATCAGACGTGTTCTCCTTCGGCGTTGTCCTCCTAGAGCTCATCACCGGCCGGAAGCCCGTGGATTCATCGCGCCCCCTAGGTGATGAGAGCCTTGTGGAGTGGGTAAGCTCCTGCAGTGGTACTACCGCCACTCTCTGCAGCTATGCAAACTCACTCTTGTACCAAGCACTGATAGTGATAGCATGCTGCTTAATCACAACCCAATCTTATATTACACAGTCGAGACCACTACTGAACCACGCAATCGAGAATCAGGACTTTGATGAGCTAGTTGACCCCCGGCTCGATGGGAACTTCGACGACGTTGAGATGTTCCAGGTGATTGAGGCGGCTGCGGCATGCATCCGGCACTCGGCTGCCAGGAGGCCCAAAATGGGGCAGGTACATACTATTGACTATTCAGCCTAATCTACCAGCCATTTAACAATATTTTTCTCTCACAATAAATTAGCCAATTACTTTCTACCATGGCTTATCAGCCGCATGTTCATTGCTCACCAAACTGAGCCGCTGGTTTCATCCAGATCGTCAGGGTCCTCGACAGCCTGACGGACGTCGATCTCAGCAACGGCGTGCAACCCGGGAAGAGCCAGATGTTCAACATAGCTAACACGGCGGACATCCGGCAGTTCCAAAGGATGGCGTTTGGCAGCCAGGACTTCAGCTCCGATTACAGCCAGTCCAGGTCAAGCATAGGCAGCAGGAGGGACTTCTAGTCATGAAATTAATCTGTAAAGCTTCTCCTGTCCACCGGCGCTTTCTTCTAGTAGTTTCAGATGATTTTTGTTGTCACTATGTATTTATTTTGTCATTCTCTTCACAGTGTCACTACTCTACCATACTGTTTCATATCTTTTTAGTCGATGTGTAAATTGAAATAAAATATATATATGAACATGACAGTGTATCATTGGCTATCCCGAATGTTAGTTTTGGTTTTTTCTCATATACAACAAAATACCTGATCGTGCTCCTTTATATTACCTGAACTAGCATCTCCAGTACTTAACACCTTGCTGAGCTATGACTATAAGAGCATCTTTTTTTTGAGCAAACTATGAGAGCATCTTAATAATGGAGCACCTTGTTGGGATATTATTAAAAATGACACCATTCAGTTGTTTGATGATTTTCATAAAGGCAGAGTTGATATCAGTAGAATTAATTATGGAGTTATAACACTTCTTCCCAAAGTCTCTGATGCTGTCAGGATTCAACAGTTTAGACCTATTTGCCTGCTGAATTGTCTTTATAAACTCTAACAAAAACATTAACTTTGAGGATCGAAAAAGTGGCAGAAAAACTTATACATCCTAATCAAACGATATTCATGAACGGGTGGAATATCATGAATGGAATAATGATTCTACATGAAATTCTACATGAAACAAAAAGGAAGAAACAAATGAGTATTGTGCTCAAGTTAGATTTTGAAAAGGCATATGACAAAGTCAAATGGAGTTTTTTATTTCAGTGTCTATGTGCTAGGGGTTTTTGTCTTGTTTGGTGTGATTGGATCAAAAGAGTGGTCTCAGGTGGGACTGTAAGTGTTAAATTGAATAATCGCATTGGTCCTTACATAAAAAGTCATAAAGGTGTGAGACAAGGAGATCCTCTCTCCCCTATCCTGTTTAATTTTGTAGCAGATGGTCTTTCTAGAATGATTCTTAAAGCTCAATCAAATCATCTTTTTTGTGGTTTAGGAGATCATATCATTGAGCAAGGGATTGCTATATTACAGTACGCTGATGATACTATTATTTGCCTAAAACATGATACTGTGGGAGCCAGAAATATGAAATTACTGCTTTACCTGTATGAATTGATGGCTGGCTTAAAAATAAACTTTTCCAAGAGCGAAGTTATAACAATCAATGATGAAGATAACTGGGATAGAAAATATGTAGATATTTTTAACTGTCAGGTGCGGACTTTTCCTATTAAATATCTAGGTGTACCTGTCAGCCCCAGTAGACTTCATGTCAGTGACTGGATGCCCCTGATTGATAAGAGCATGAAAAAATTGGACATATGGAAAGGTGGAATATGTCCATTGCGGACAGGTCCACATTGATTAGTTCGAGTTTGAATAATGCACCAATATATCATATGTCAATCTACTTGCTGTCAAAATCTGTTATAGGCAGATTAGATAAAATTCGTAGAACTTTCTTTTGGTAAGGTGGGAGTACTAAACGAAAGTATCATTTGATTAAATGGACAAAGATTTGTAGAAGTAAGAAGAAAGGAGGCATTGGGATTAAGGATATCAGAAAAATGAATGTAAGTCTACTGGTTAAATGGTGGTGGAAATTAGATAATAAAGAAGATGTGTGGCAAAAAATTATCAAGCACAAATATCTTAAATCCGATTCAATTCTTGATGTGTCTCATAAACAGTCTGACTCTGCTATTTGGGCTGTTCTCTTAAAGGTTAAAGATATATACTTACAGGGAAGGAAAAAGGTGGTAAGGGATGGTAAGACTAATTTTTCTGGAAGGATAATTGGCTTTATGAGAAGCCTCTTTGCATTCTATACCCTGTGTTGTTCAAATTTTGTCAACAGCAAAATATTCTAGTGACCCGGGTTAGAGAAAAATATCAGAATATCTCTTTTACTAGGTGGTTGGTAGATGAGTTGCTATATGATTGGCAAAAAATCTTGAGTGATATGAGGAAAGTTAATTTTACTCCTGATCATGATTCAGTTGTTTGGAAAGTTGGAATTACTGGGCATTTCAGTGTGAAATCAGTTTATAATGCTATGACATCTAATGACTCAGGCCCCTCTCATAGTAAAATTTGGAAAAGCAAAATACCTGCTAAAATTAAGATTTTCCTCTGGCTTCTTCTCAATAATGTGATTTTAACGAAGGATAACTTGATAAAAAGAAAATGGGTTGGTGACCCAACATGTTACTTTTGTAACCAGGATGAAAGTGTTTCTCATCTCTTTTTCCACTGTAGTACAGCTAAGGCGGTTTGGGCCATTGTTGCTCATTGCATTGGTGCTAACAATATACCTAATTCTCTTAACCAATGTTGGACGTGGTGAGTGTTGGTTACCTTTTGGTAGGCAGTTTCATACAATGGGCATTGCTGCCATTTGCTGGACAATTTGGAAAACTAGAAACAAAAGTTGTTTTGAAGGAAAAATAATAAGAAATCCTGCTGAGATTATTTGTTATGCATGTGCCCTCATGACATATTGGGCAGGTTTGTTCCTGGAGATGGACAAGGAGACACTTCAAGCTGGAGTGACCACAATGTTGCAGATCGCCACTAAGTTGATGATCAGGTCGAAGCAGGGGGATGGCAACCTATTCCTGAAGGAGAGATCGGATGACAATTCTCAGAACTGAGTTGTTTTGATGTTTGAAAGACTGTTACCATAATCGTGTGTGATACCTTCTTTTGGAGTCTGTATGTTAAGGATGTTTGCTTGGCTGTCATTAGATCTCTGATCTCAGGGTAAGCTTTCTTAGGTTAAGCAGAAGTTGTGAGTGGCCTTGTTCTGGTTTTATCTAGCTTTCTCGAGTTCATGCAACAGTCTTGAACGAACTGATGTATTTCCGTTGAACTTAATGGAATTGGGGGTTACCTCCGGTTTGAAAAAATGAGAGCATCTTAATGTTGGGGTCTTTAATCGTAAAATTGATGTGATCATGAGGCACCAATCAAATCCACATAGCATCTTCGTTGTATCAAAATGAGACAACCAAACTCCTGAAAATGTTTTGAAACACAAAAAACTAAAACATATGTTCTGGCGCATGGGATCATCAACCATTCCTGTGACAGAACCGACCAAATTATAAGAGTACAAGTGCAAAAACGATCGTGAAGCAATCAAGTTTCAGAACTTGAGCCCATATAATTCCGGTAGTCAACCAAAACCATAAGGAATTTCAAACCAACTGAGCAACATACCAAGATCGTAATAAGTTCAGCACAACACATCACCTATTACAATATTTTGCACATAGTTTGCCGAAGGTTACATATATCAGAGTTCGCTTGAGTTATTATAAACCAAGTTCAAAGTAGCGGAAGCAACATAGTTTTGAAACCAAGTTCACAAGTTGTCATTATTACAGCTAGGGTTGGATCACATCCACAAAATGAAGTCAAGTGAGGTGACTAAGAAGACTGCGCGCAACGGTCTAGTCCTTATCCCCAGCAGGAAGAAGAACAGAACTTGCAGCATCGTCATAGAACGAGTTATCTTCAACAAGTGGGAATAAACCCTACGTACGAGGATGTACTCAGTTAGACTTACCCGACGAATCAAAACAAAGGACACCAAGAAGAATGCAACGCTGATATGTAAGTGGAGATTGCTTGACAACATTTTGCATAAAAGCTTATGTAAGGATAGTAACCATTTCTTATTAAGCATCAAGTTAGTAATCATTAAACTGTCAACTAGATTAGCATATGTACTGTAGCCATTTCAGATTAAGATCAATCAAAAATAACCATATCAAATTTATCTAGGTTGTGATCATCATCATCATCATCATCATAGAACCATTAAGTTACTTAGTGAGATCTACGTTACCGCTGCTCTGCCAAGTTCTCACTATCCGGGAGATATAGTGATTGAACCAATTCCTATCGAGCTAGAGGGTTATTCCTAGCACTCGCCCATGCTTCTCCTGTCAGAGTAGCAAGCGGGTCACCTTTGGTACAACTCAGAAATCGCGGTCCTCATCAGCGCCGCACTCCTAGGGCTACCAATCTGACGAGACGATCAGAACTTTTAAATCATCTGCCCTTGGTCTCACGCTAATACCCCCCCACACATCCTTACTGTTGACGGTAGATAAGTCCTATTTTTACCCCATCAAAACCGTCAACAATACATTCTTTTTGGAAGAAAATCACCAAACTCATAGTGACTTAGGTACAAATAACTTGGTTCCACATGTACATGTCATCATTTGGATGCAGGTGTGCAATCGACTACTTTTCAGGGTTAAGAAGTTCTATATGAAGGTTGGACTACCACCCCAGAATGGCCAATTGGAAAACCAACTTCACATTCATCAATCTCAGAGCTTCTGGAGACAATGTGCAAAAGATGAGCACATTAGTTGGGTCGGCCGACCCCACCTTTGTGGGCCCAGCACCACCACTGTGCCTAAGCTAGAAATGCTTGTTGGGTCGGCCGACCCCACAAGAGGAAAATTTTTTATTTTTTTATTTTTATATGCAAAGCAATGCAAAATGGAGGATGAATGCATTTAAACAAATATGCTGTGGTTAAAATAAAAATTAAAAAAAAATGAGTGTTATGCATGAACATCTAGGATTTAGCTTTTTCCTATAGCATGGCCCATCCAAAGGACATCATCATACCAACTTTTAAAGCCGATATATGAGCCGGGATGTTCCCGTTTAACATTCGACTACCACAAGCTAGACTAGGAGCCCGAATAGATTGACAACAATAAAATTGTTGTCTATCTAGACTAGGCATGATACCCGAATAAAACTCAAAGACTAGGAGCTACCAAGAAAGCGATATTATGTAAACATACAGTGGAAAGGATAAAAATAAAAAAGGTAAAAGAAGGATAACTCGGACGACTTTGAGTCTAGTTAACTTTTTTTTAGATAAGGGATATATAAATATCCGGCCTCTACATCCGAGGATGTACACAGCCAATTATTACAACGTTTGGGATAAAAGAAAGAGAAAGAGCAAGCCATGGTCTTAAACATTGACCAGGAAATTAAAGCAAACAGTAAACATGTTTCCATCCTTTATTAGAAATCTCCAAAGCAATTGTCTCCAATCTCTTGCTTATCGATGTGAGGATGTCCTTGGCTTGCTCATCACGCTGCAGTGGGGCCCAGAAGCGGAGCCAATACGCTCCC
>Ga0182004_10002428_pt1 | contig 14468 bp, 7 predicted proteins | sample Sormic07211540_1_FD_120479 | JGI IMG/M metagenome (GOLD analysis project Ga0182004, IMG submission 120479) | Endophyte microbial communities from Sorghum bicolor roots, Mead, Nebraska, USA - 072115-40_1 MetaG | ecosystem: Host-associated > Plants > Roots > Unclassified | place: USA: Nebraska...
ACCAGGTGCAGGGGTTGACGAGCGTGGGATCCCAGCTCTGCAGCACGCCGTTGGGGTCGGACAGCCGCTGCCGCAGCGCGTAGAGCGCGTCGCCCTCGTCGTTGGACGCCCGCGCGGGGGCCGCGAGGGCGAGGGCGAGGGCGAGGGCGGCGGCGAGCAGGGCACCGAGGACGCGAGCCGCCATCGGAGACTGGGAGACCGGCTCTGGCTCTTCTTGCTTGTTGCCTCTGCGTTCTGGTGCGCGCTGCTCTGCTCTCCGGTGTGAAAGGGGAAAGCAAATGAGGGCAGCTCCGAAGCGGGGCGGCGGAGGAAGGATGGGAGCCTGCCGGTTCAGCTTTGAGGGAGTGGAAAAGGGCCGGAAGCTGCCTGCCTGCGTGCTGATGAAGGGGGTTCAGCTGTGGCTGTGGCTGGCGGTGGGCCTGTGGGCGGTCAAGTCAGCACAACTATAGTAGGAGTACAGCGAGGACGGCCAAGTCCACGGTCCAATGTGGACCAAGCACCACGAGGAAGATGGACCAAAATGCGATGCGTACCCGGCGGGGGTACCACGAGCAAGAATCACAGGTTTGCACTGGCTTCTGCTCCATGATTTCGCCGGAGTCCGTCCCCCTGTTACGTAATAAACTGAAAATCAGGTTGGTCTTGGGAACTCCTCATGTCTGCCTCAGAGTTCAGACCAGACCATGCATGTTCAGCGCTAGGTAATACTCCCTCTCTAACCATAAAGAAAGTCATTTTGGATAAGGTTCATGTCAAACATTGAGAATATAAATAATAAATAACTTTTAAGTTGTTGATTTTAGAAATGTGAAAACCATATGAATAGATTTGTCTTGAAAAATATTTTCATAAAAATATATAAATATTTTTATAAAAAATAAAGAGTCAAAGTTAGACTTTAGAGACTGTATCGTTATTCTAAACGGCTTTTTTTTGGGTATGGAGGGAGTACATGCTATACTCGATCTTGAGACAAAAGCCTGGTTTAGTTTAAAAAAATTTAAAATTCCCTATCACAATAAATCTTTAGACGCATGTATGGAGAATTAAATATAGATAAAAACAAAAACTAATTAGTCTATAATTAGATAATAATTATCAAATACAAACAAATAGGCTACAATAGCTAAAGCCAAAAATTTTGGTAAACTAAACAAGGACAAAATACGTAGCTCGGCAAAAGACCACCTTACGTCTTATTAATTAGGATGAAGAAAGTAGTTCAATTGTTATTTTCCTTAATTATTGTGTGCTAAAGCTACCTAAAACATTCTCTCAGAGAGAGGGTATTGGTTTTGGTTCTAAACAGTAGCACCGTAGTTGGAACCTAGGTTGCATAACTCTTTTACGGTAGAGATAGCAACACACTTCGCAAAGCACCTACACTAATCACCTATTAATACGCTTAGCACTTTGATGGTTTGAGCAACTAAAATTTAGTCTCAACTCATGTGACAACTGCTTGGGTTCTCACACACACCTAAAATAGCCGGCCATGGGGGGTATTTATAGGCCCCAAGCAAATAGAGCCGTTGGTCCTTGGAGGGGCGACTGACCGGACCCGACTCTTGGTCCAGACCGGACTCTCCTGGTAGAGTCTGGTCACTCCGTAGCTCTCCTAGTAGAGTCCGATCACTCCACAGGTGACCATTGAAGCCAAAATGAAATAATGGTTTATAGCAGTCGATAAGTCTTGTTCTTTCCTAGACACCGCTAATCGGAATACAACAATCGTACCATTTTGTGGAATAGAAATCAGCCCACAACCTCACATCATAAACATTCTAGGGTTTAGTTGTTTCCCCAGAATAGGCCTTGCTCCGAATGAGAAAGCCTTTGGTCCTTACAAATCCGTTTTTGCCGAGCATAATATACATATTTGCTCAGTCACAACATAAGGAACCCCCAATGTTCCTCAAAGCCTTGAATGCGCACCTTAGACTAACAGTGGGCCATGCTCAAGACCGGACGCATGACTGAGTCTAGTCGTGTTGATCGGATGCTGCCATTGTCGAGTCTAGTTGTCCAGTCGCCTGAGTCCTGTCATGCCATGCCATCTGGAGTCGCTCTGTTGATTCTCGACCGGACACGCAGGTCGCAGGGTCCGGTCCTCACTTAACTCTGTGGTTTAGTGATCAGACGCTGAAGGGAGGGTTCGGTCGCCCTTAAGTCAGGGTCTGGTCCACCCTATTGCGCTTCGATGACTTCATTCTTCGCTACCTTTCGTCCATCTTGGTTTCTATCTTAATGCTTGAACTTTGCTTGACATCTTGAGCTTCCTATTATGCTTCTAAAGTCTTTGCTTGAGGCGTTGATCATTGGATCACATAGTCGTCTTCGTCCAAGTCACTGTTGCACTCTATTGGACTACAAAACAAACACTCGCAAATTCATTAGTCCAATTTGGTTTTTGTTGATCATCAAACACCAAAATCCAAACTTGAATTGGCCGAGGTCCATTTTTCTTACAATGTCTACACTTTTATTAGGCAACTCTAGTGATTTTTCTTCTCTAGGACCAGAGTTGCAGCCCAGGCCCTATATTTGCTTCTTATTTTGAGCCATTAAGTATATGTAAGAAGATTAGGGTAGCTATACCTTTTTTGCCTTTTTTTGGAAAAAAGAAAGTGGAGCTTAGTAAACTACTCTCTCCATCTCGAAATAGTGTGTTATGACTTCTAAAATTTATACTGAAATATAATGTATTACTCATATTTGGCAAAGTTTTTATTAAAAAGAAAATTATAATTTGAGGATAAACCTCTTGTTGGATTTAACCATGGGTACATACATCATGTATTCACTTAAGTCATTTTAGAATGTGTTATTATAGGACAACGAGAGTATATATTAATAGAAAAAGAAGACAATCTTGGCTTTAACTCAAAAAAACAAGATGTCGAGATGACAGGGAGATAATTGTATGTAACTTCCTTTTTCTCCTTCAATTTATGCTTGGGTTGAATTTATATTTGGTTTTATAGTTTCAGGAAGCTCTCGTTTGCAGAAGGGGTGGGGACGTAACTTTGTTTTAAGCAATGTCAGTGTGCGCCTGAGGGCATGTAATCAATGATAATGACAAGACAAGTAATCGAGTGGAATGCACACTCATTTTCTCTTTGGAACTACGGCATTCATCAAGTACAAGTTCCTACGTAAGTTAGGTACTAAACTACTAATCCACATCCACGTGATCTATCCATATCTCTTGTAAAGTTAATTCCCATGACAAGTCTATTTCAACATACAAGCCATCCACAGCATCACTCACTAATTATCCACATCATCTTCACTAATAGTCATATCATCCCACTGCTTTCAACATCTTAATATGAGCTATCCACGTTATCTTCACTTAATTTCATTCCAAATTGTTGACAATTCACACAATAATGTACGGGGTATCTTCTAGTATTTTGTATATATATGTGATGGCAACAAGATATAAAGCTCAAAATAAGGCACAACTAATACAGTGATGTATATAATACTAAGGGCATACTTGGATCAAATTACCAGCTAAAATTAGTATTAGAAGATCCAAACAGACCTGCTAATAAACTTACCAATTATGAGTTGGAGGGTTACTAGGTCCTATTTGGATCCTATAGATAATAGTTATCTTGCTAGTAGTTCTCTTTTGGATCGAAATAGGTACAACTAATAAAGTAGCTAATTATTAGCTAGAACTATAGATAACAACTATCTTACTACTTGGATCAAATCAGATAATAGCAGTTAATCAATTATGTGTGCTATTAGCTAGCTAACTACTAATGGATCTAAATAAGGTCTAATTAACTATTAGTTTTATTAGCAAGTTTAGAGTTGTTAATATTGCTAATAGTTTATACGCACCTTTAAATCACTATCCAACCACCTATTAGCAGGTGGATCTAAACAATCCCCTGCTAAATTAGTAGTAGCTACTATTAGCTACTAATGGATCCAAACGGGGCCCACCTAAGTATACTAACAATTTGCGCACTGGCCGGTTTGATTGCCAAATCAACAGAATATGACCCGAATTATAATTAGAGTTTTGTGGGGACACCTAGATGATCCGTGGTTCGGGTTATATTTATTAGCGGGTTTGTTTTCATATTTGATTGCAATTAGTCCGTCCTTAAATACATTTTGTAAGTCCGTATGAGAAGAGTTGAGAGAGACAACTCATTGCATTCTCTGCGTTCTGTAAACTCTCATCATATAGTGAAGATCGTCGGTTAGCATGCGTGGTTTTTTCTGCAAGGGTTTTCCACGTAAAAAACTGTGTTTCGTGTTCGATATATTATTGCCTTAATTATTTCGTAGCAGTAATATACGCAGGGGAAATTTTAATAAAACGGCTAAGTTTAATTTGCAGTACGTGGTCGATCAGTCTCTCTCTGCTGAACGCCTGTACGTGAATCGGTGGGCGGGCGAGCGTGCATAATGCACAGCCACAGCTCAAATCGGATCCGGCAAAAACTCCCGCCGGCGTCGGGTCGCGCGCGCGCGCAACGTGTCGCGTGGCACCGCGACCGCCTCCACCGACATCGTCGCGGGACGCAGCGACCATTTCCTCCGCGCATGCAGGTCGATCATGTCCGTCGCCGTCCTCCCGGCCGTAAGTCTTGTCCCCTATATACGGTAAACGAACAAGAGATATAACTAGTGAGCGAGAGCGTGAGATCGAGGAGAAAGGCGACAGGCAGGGGGGCTAGCAGGCAGCAGGGACAGAGAGCGAGAGGTTGCTCAGGACGACACCTGCAGGATGGATGAGGAGTACGACGTGATCGTGTTGGGGACGGGGCTCAAGGAGTGCATCATCAGCGGCCTCCTCTCCGTCGATGGCCTCAAGGTTGCAGCTGGGTGCATGATATGATTCTTCTTCATTCCGATCCGGCCTGTCCTTGTGTTTTTTATTTCTTTTTCCTGCCATTGTGAACCGGACGAGATTCTTGTTATATAATATATATGATTACACAGGTTCTTCACATGGATAGGAATGATTACTATGGAGGAGAATCATCATCCCTGAATCTTATTAAGGTTTGATATATATATCTCTATCGCGTGACCATGGAAGGCAGCACTGTCATTTATTTGTACTCTGCGCAGTCTCTGACAAATTCTATCTAAATTAAACATCATATGGATCCTATATGCATGTTCCGTGAAATTCTCCAAGATGAGCTAGTTTAAAATTTCCCCTGTATGTCCTTTTTGCCAAACATCTTCAACTATGCTCTTATTGTACGTTGCTTGGGAACACATAAATTAAGCGCCCAATTCAGCCTATTGTCATGCGCATCCAAGAATTCTTCAGTCTATTGTTGAAGTTGTGTATCCATTATTCTGATTTCTAATGTTTCCTTCCGGTGGTATGGTGGCACATTTAGCTCTGGAAGAGATTCAAAGGCAATGACAGCCCTCCTGAGCATCTGGGCATCAGCAAAGAATACAATGTTGACATGGTACCCAAGGTCTGTTACCCTTGATCTCTCTATTGCTAGCTAGCTGTCCCCTGTACAGTGTTTTGGTGGTGTCGCGCAGTTCAAAATATGTTCTGAATTTACAGTTTATGATGGCAAATGGTGCGCTGGTTCGTGTTCTGATCCACACAAGTGTGACAAAGTATCTAAACTTCAAGGCCGTTGATGGAAGTTTTGTGTACAACAACGGGAAGGTATGGCTTATATGAGTCTGATATATTTAGATATGATCTAATTGTGAAACATGTATGCACACTGATTCACTCTTTGTTAATTTCTTTTATGCTAATTAACAGATTCACAAAGTCCCTGCAACCGATGTTGAAGCTTTGAAATCTAACCTGATGGGTCTGTTTGAGAAGCGTCGTGCTCGCAAGTTCTTCATATATGTGCAGGATTACGAGGAGGATGACCCAAAATCTCACGAGGGCCTGGATTTGACCAAGGTCACCACCAAAGAAGTCATCTCGTAAGTTGTTTTCACTTGTGCTGCATTTCAGTTGTTAGATCTTTGGGAACAAGTTAGAAAGCCAATTTGTATTATTTTGTCACCACCATTTGTTTCCTAATGCAAAAACTAAAATGTTATCTTGGATCAGCAAATATGGATTGGAGGATGATACAGTTGACTTTATCGGGCATGCATTAGCGCTTCATCGGGATGATAGCTACCTGGATGAGCCTGCAATTGACACTGTCAAGAGAATGAAGGTACTACATTGTCATACTTTGATATACACACAATTATGCTATATTGAATGGTACTTGATTCATCTTTAAAGGAAAATGTTGAGATCCTAAACTATATCACTAGAAGGTTTACCACACCCCAAATCTTTGTATCGAACTCTCTTCCTGCTTAATGAAATACTTGCCACGGCATGCTCTCAAAACAAAATAATCACTAGAAGGTAAAAAAAGTTTGAAAGGCAATCTCCTACTATATACTACCTTGGTGCTGGATATAAGATATCATAAGTTGCCCTAAGTCAATTATCCTAAGTTTGACCAAGTATATAGCAAAGAAAAACAATATTTATGGTATCAAATAAACTTCATTAGAAACATATTAGGCCAAAGTTATGAGTACTAAAATGACCTCTAAAAAACATTAAGTATTATATTTATGTTTTATTTTTTGGTTCATTGTTCTTGAACTTCACTACTGTGGCACACTTTTGTCAGCAGTGTACATCTTCAAATGTAGAGGCTGGATGTTTTAATTTATTCCATTATCTAATAAGAAAAATACATGATTGGATATCCTCTTGTAGTTGCACGCTACATATGTTTAATTGACAGAAAATTCTACAGCCTACATTACATTTCATTAGTGTAAATTATTCCTTTAGTTGCACAATAAATATATTGCAGTGTCTTGAATCATGATGCATGTTAATAGGGTTATAGAGAGGAAAAAATCAAAACATGTTCCTAATGTTGATCTTCTATTTCAATAGCTTTATGCAGAATCACTTGCACGCTTTCAAGGAGGGTCCCCTTACATCTACCCTCTATATGGTTTGGGAGAACTTCCTCAGGTATGCCCTATAAAGCAATGATGAATCAACTAGCCACCTTTTAAGCTTCTATAAACTGAAATGATGCATGTCGTGAAAGGCTTTTGCCCGTTTGAGCGCTGTTTATGGTGGCACGTACATGCTGAACAAGCCAGAATGCAAGGTAACTAAAGTATTTCAGTCAACACACAATATGAGAATACTCAAACAAAATGGTAGCTCAAAACTTCTGACAACTGTGCCAAATTTGCAAACCTTTTGCAGGTTGAGTTTGATGAGAGTGGAAAAGCATACGGAGTCACTTCTGAAGGGGAGACTGCAAAGTGCAAGAAGATTGTTTGTGATCCTTCATATTTGCCTGAAAAGGTATATATGTGGAGAATCGGTGAGTCACTTGTACATGGCTTCAGTTTCTAAAATTCTTGAACCAATGAGCAGGTGAAGAAGGTTGGAAGGGTGGCCCGTGCGATATGTATTATGAAGCATCCAATCCCCGACACCAAGGATTCACACTCCGTGCAGATCATCCTCCCAAAGAAGCAATTAAAGCGCAAATCAGACATGTAAGTCATCTTGTGCTAATGCAACAAATTTTAAAGAAACTGCAAAATACAACATGCTATTTATTTATAGTCGATTCTTGTTCCGCATAAGGTTTTACTTGTTTATGGTAAACTAGTATATATTAGTATTAGAACAGATCACATACAGATGCCCCCCTTTAAAAATAACTTGAATTGTGTTGTTCCATCGCAGGTACGTGTTTTGCTGCTCTTACGCTCACAATGTTGCACCAAAAGGCAAGTTCATTGCTTTCGTTTCGACTGAAGCTGAGACCGACAAGCCCGAGATTGAGTTGAAGCCTGGGATCGATCTGCTTGGCCCTGTAGAGGAGACGTTCTTTGACATCTATGACAGATATGAACCCATTAACAATCCTGAGGAGGATAGTTGTTTCTTGACAAATGTAAGTACATGCACGCACAATTTTATAGTGAAAGACCACACTGTAGGTGTGTTGGTAAGTAACAAGTACACCATCATTTTGTAGAGCTACGACTCAACCACTCATTTTGAGACAACGGTAAAGGATGTACTCGCCTTGTACAACAAGATCACTGGAAAGGTAACTTATTATCACAGACATAGAGAATCACAAATATATATTATTCAGGTGATGTTACAATAGAAATTGCTTAAGCTAACAATTTAACAAACCTACACCGATGCAATGCAGGAGCTTGATCTTTCAGTCGATTTGAATGCTGCTAGTGCTGCTGAGCAAGAAGCTGCTTGAACATCCTCTTATTTTTGCAGCTCTACATGATAGCTACTTCTTCTATTTTTTTAAAATCATTCCATAGATGGATAAGTTTATTGAAATCCATTGCTCATGCTTTTGGAGTTCCATTTTTGTCACTTGTAATGAACTACAGTGGCTCGGATTTATAAATGTTACATTATTCACTGGTGAAAAGATAGTTTACGTTGCCCAATTTTGTTTATTCGAATTACTCTTATCCATTCAAGTCGGTTCACCCAAAGGGCCAAAAACCTAGCAATGCAAGTAGTTATGAAATTGATGTTGATTAGGAGCCAATAAGTACGATGTTTCTTTTCTTACAATTCATAAACCAAAACTGAAAATTCTGTTTTAAACTTAGATTTGAAATTCATTTTTTAAATTTTTTCAAAGTGCCACAAATGAAGAAATAATCTAAAATAACGTTATAGTACTCTAAGAGATGTGTAATTTTGTAGTTGATGATGTTTTCATTCAAAATCATTTAGGTCTGATAAATTTTATTTTAAGATTAATTATTTTAAAATTCATATTTTTTGAACTTTTAAAATTACCTCGGATAGAGAAATGATCTAAACGAAAGTTCTGGTACTTGAAACTTTGAAGTTCAAACTTTTTCATTTGAATTCATAGGATCTCAAATATGTATTACAATATATTTACTAAATTAGAGGTGGTGAGTTTGATCCTTTGCGGCCATGCACATGTGAAAACCATGATTGTTTTAAGCTTTTTGCCCAACATATGAATTCTGAAAAAAAAAATTGTCCATTTTTTTGGCCAGGTCATCCTATGGCATTGTGCACAGTTAGTTTATGACTTGATCCTAGTAGTTGAGTGGTCACAAGTCACTGTATCATAATAAGGTGGTGACTTCGTGACACCTCAGCGGATAACCCGGAGAGGCCCAAACTTCAGTATGTGTTAAGTGGCTAATCCACTTACGTGCATCGTAGATCTGGTGGTGACTTAGTGACACTCGACAGATCGACCAATGAGGCCCTATCTTGACTGTGTGTCAAGTGGGGCTAAGTTACTGGTGTGCACATTTGATCTAATGGCGACTTCGCGATGCTCAACTGATCATCTAGTGATGGTGTGCCTCGACTATGTGTAGAGTTGGCCAAGTCAGTGGACTATGCTATATGATTTGATGGTGGCTTCATGACACCTAGCTAGCGGATCATCTGATGAGGTTTATTTCGACATATTCCCTTCTAGCCGTTGAAAAATTGGCATATGTAGGATCACCATATGATTTGGTGCAACTGTGTGACGCCTAGCAGATCATCTAGTTGGACCAATGGAGGACTAGGTGACCTTCTCGATGGAGTTTCCTATTAGGAGGCACCTATTAGTGTATATTGTTTTGCACATTGTTCCAGAATGGAGAATGGGTATTCATTAGTGGAGACTTGAGACCTTGTGACTCAGGGAGCTAAAGTGAGTCCTTTTTTACTCTTCTGCTCCTCTAAAATGGACTAGTAGTTATGACAACAACCTAATACCATGGGGGGAAAAGATATGACTGACTCTTTATAGATTTTATGCTCTTGCATGTGCTTTGCTACTTATTGTGACCAAGTTCTTTTTTTACAACTAGATTTACAAGTTAGAATGTGCTTAGTGATAGGTTTATTTTCGTAAGAACCCTTCCCTTAGTGTGAACCTTTCTAAGGACATATTTTAGTATGATGGGCCTAAGGATTTCTTAGTCTAATCCTTTTAGTCTTGGTGCCTCCATGCAAGCAGGTCAAATAATTTTGTGTAGGTTAAAATCATTGTTGCTCTAATTTTTTAAGCCCGATTGACCCTCTTCTTTTGGGTCATTGGGCCCTTTCAGACATGCCAACCCTGAGTTGACATGCATCTGGGAGGCATTAGCTAGGGGTTTGTGTGGGTGGATGGCCAGCCCTCAAAGGACCCGCCCTTGCCATGTAAATGTGGATTTTTTAAGAAGCATATAAAATGTACACATATCTTTGGCTCCGCAAGACATATATAATGTTTTTATCCTTATAGAGTCTGAACCTAGTAAACTCTATTCTCTTCTTTTAATAATATTATGCCAAAGCAAAAATTTGTAGCATTCTTTTGAAAAAAAAAAATCAACTCTAGGATCTGTGGCCAGTGGCCTTGTACCCATAACTCATGTACATCGCCCGGGTGGACAAAACATTTTCCAGCGAGCGTGTCCAAGGGGGGCGCTTCGGTCCTCGCCGTGGATGTGGCGCTCAAGCGCGTAGGCAGGACAATTCAAAGTCTTGGGATTCTTCATTATATTCGGTCGTCCAGTGAACGAATCCAATTTGCGTTGTGCAGCCACAGCTTTATTCGTCCACTGAAGCATCATCATGCACTGGACTCTGCCCGACATGGACAACGTGCTGCGAGCCTGCAAAATAAAGCAATGACCACCACCACCACCACAAAACCAAACATCACGGCATGCAAAGCAGCTATATACCCAACCAAAGCACAAAAAGGCATGACTCTAGAGGACATAAAGTATTGACTTGCACGGTCTATTGTTTTTGGAACCCACTCACTTTTTAAGAGGACAATTGGTAATGCTGCCTAGTGCAATGTTTCTCCTTTTCTTTTCGGATTCTAATGGCATCCATTCATGAGAATTTTCATATAAGAAGTTGTATAAGCGCATAGTCCCGGATTTCCATTGTAGGTCATTTTATCCACTCCACTCCACTAGATTATTTTAGAAATTTTATGTATCTTTTCCATGTTCTTCTTTTTCTTATCTATGCTTAATAAACATTATTTCCTCCACTGTAATTTTTTTTTAGTTTTTGTCATAAATTAAATTCCTCTAATTTTTATTAAGTTTATAAAAAATATACTAATTCCTATGATACTAAATATATGCACTGTCAAGACACATTTATGTCGAACTCAGTGAAAATAATTGATGTCATAAATATTGATACATTATTTTATATTTTTGGTTAATGTTGGATAAATTTAACTTAAGGCAAAACAAAAAAACATTATATTTTGTAATGGATGGTGTACCATTCCTTGGATGATGACCCTTTTTTTTGTACACATAAGAGATGAAGGGCGTTGACGCCACTTGATTTACTTAGTTAATCCTCATGGACAAATCTAAAATGGCTACATCTAGAATCAGAGGAAGTTTTTTTTTTAACTTGAAACTAGATGTCCAAAAACAAGTTTTTAATAATCGTAAAGTGTACTCAGATATGTCAGTATACATATTTATATATCAAGGAAACGTACACAATCAGCACCCTTTTTTTTTAGGAGAATTAAGGTCTTTGACATCTGAAATTTTAAGGTCTTTGACATGGGCCTCAACCCTCAGCTATTGGGCTGTATAAGGCTGGAGGATCACCTGGGCATACCTCTTGGGCTCTTGGCGATTGGAGTAACCACAGCATTTTTTATTTTTTATTTTGAAACTGAGCAACCACAGCATTATTAGGCAGCAGCATATCTAATCTACTTCCTCAGTTCTCAAAATAAATGCACGTATCGTCGTAAAATTAATGCTTTTTAAAATTTGACTAGGGCCTAGAGGATGACAATATGTGGAGATCTAATTAAAGAAAACTTTTGGAAGACATTTTTTCTCTAGCTCGAACGTCTCAGGTTATATTCTTCATCGGTAGGACCTTAATTCCTTCTTGAATTTGTCCTACAACCATGATTCCACATTAATCTAGTTCTGATTCTGATTCATCACTGACCACGTTCTGCCTCAAGAACTGTTCATAAAATATACATAAACCACGTAACAGCAGAAATTCGCGAACCTGCCGAACCACATATGAGCACAAGTTCAAGCGCCAGCACTAGAAACGCTAGTCGATCCTCGCGATATTACAGCTATACGAACAGTTAATATATTACATAATGTATACACTAATAAACTATATTTGGAAAAAAGTACGTTTATGGACTAGTTGCTAAATGGGTCAGGCATATCTTCGGAGTAAAACTACAATACATCGTATTTGCAAAGGGATTCTTGCAATGGCCAGGAGACATATTTAGAACATGCAAACTGGCACAATTCTCACGGACCAGCAATCTGTTTGGACATGAAAATCATCGTTCTGAAACCAACCAGGTTTTAACGGCAGACAATAGGTTTCACTGGAAGTGGACACATCACTTTCTTATGTATAGGTTAACATAGGACAGGACGCATGATTGACGGCAGACAACACGGAATTAACACCCTCCGCACAGGCAAAGCTCCTGACCTGTACTGACTGTGACCAAACCGCATAGCTAACAGACACATTTCCTCAACTCCATGACCACGGCACTGGTTGCTAGTTCAGAGGCTTTTCACTTCTTCAGATGGGGGAAGCACTGGTACACATCTGTCTTTGGATGCTTAGCCTCGGCATGCTCCCGGCACTTCACTTCAGTCGTGGTACACATGAATGTTTGCATGCATACTTTGCACTGTGTTCAGGTTGGCCAAAACAAATCAGTATCAGTAAAACACTTGAGACGCCAGCTTGTGAAAATATGCAGCCGAGACTAAAAATTTGCAGAATTTTACTTCAGTTTGAGTACATCTAGAAATTTAAAACTCCTCTATTAAACGTGAACTCTAACAAAGAAACCGATACAACTTGCATGGAACCACTGGTGCTAAGCAGCGTTCCACGGTGTCATCTAATGTCCCCTAACTACTAAAATGCATATCTAGGCCCAAATGTGGCTAAACCAGTTAAATATGCCAGACACCTCATGTAGGCAAGTACATAGGAATTGATGAGATTTTAGACCTAGTGGCACACTTAAACAAAATTTAGACTCATCCACAATTTGAGAGTTTAGGTATCTCAATAACACTCTGAAAAGCCCCAAATAGATTCCAAGCATCAAAGTGATCAAACAGTTCAGAACAGTGGGCGTGATTGGTGTTTTGCCTGAGAAGAAAATAGAGCATAGTCCAGGTTCAGTTCGAATTTCAACTCCAAGCAATGGATTGGAATCTACTGCCTGATGTAGAATAATTTGCACAGACAAAACAAATGGACTAAGTTGTTTTTCATGGGTAATAGTTGGGATTAGTACAATAGTGCCATTTCTGAAGCCAAATTTCGCCACAGACAACTGATTTTCCATCAATCAACATAATAAATAATAAATAAGCATATTTGTCAACAAGGGAGTAAGCACTATAAGCTAAGCCAACCGCTGCAATGGTACCCAATGAGCAAACATAAGGGTTTGTTTGGATACACAAGGCTAGTAGTTGGGGCTAAAAATTAGCTCAAATTAGCTATGGTTGGCTAGCTAGTTGGATAACGACCAGTTCAAGACTTTGCTAAAAGAAAAAATTAGCCCACCTATTAGCCCTCATCTTTGAATTCACTGTGGCTAATTTGAGCTAAAAATTAGCCCCATGTTATCCAAACATGCCCTAAGATTGGGCTGTAACTACAACTAGACACACAAACTGTGTTGCCTGCTTGACTGATCAGAGAAGCCCCATTAAGGGGAAGGATGCCATTATGACTGGTTATGTTCTTTGCCATATATAAAGATACAGCCTATCTTTATTTTCAGCCTCCAATTCGAGCGGTGCAAACTAATAGGCACATAGCAGTATGTAAAACTTACTTCATTCATGGCGTCCCCCACGTAAAAATTGACAACTGACCCTAACCGTGGAGATAAAACTCCAATCTAAGTTACAGCCACAGTCACTAATCCAGCAGTCTAAGCACAACATGCCCTACCAATCCATCAAGAAATTCCACCAAAAGACATAAAAAACGTAAGAGCAAAGGCACGGATCTGTAACAGGGTGTACCTGGATGCTCATGGCCTTCTTGTTGGTCTCAAGCTGGCTCCCTGCACAGCGGAAACACGCAGATCCATCAGATCGGAGCACCCTCCCAGAGCAATCGCCCGAAGAAAAACCACATAATATCGAAGAACCGGAAGGGACATGGCGTAGAAAGAGAGAGGGGGCGCACCCTTGGACCCCTTGTTCTTCTCCAAGTTGCGCTCGCGGGCCATCTTGGACTTCTGGCCGTTGCCGCCGCCCATGGTGGATGGACCCGGCGACGATCGATGGCAGCAGCTACGCGCACCTCGCCCGGCGGCCGGCCCGCGCCGCTCCGCGTTAGGTTTGTGGTTCACGGGAAGTGGCGAGGGGGG
>Ga0182004_10002429_pt1 | contig 14468 bp, 18 predicted proteins | sample Sormic07211540_1_FD_120479 | JGI IMG/M metagenome (GOLD analysis project Ga0182004, IMG submission 120479) | Endophyte microbial communities from Sorghum bicolor roots, Mead, Nebraska, USA - 072115-40_1 MetaG | ecosystem: Host-associated > Plants > Roots > Unclassified | place: USA: Nebraska...
TCTTTTGTTTGTGTTTTGATTTTTTTTATCTGTTTTTTTTTGTGTGGGCAAAACATTTTTTTGCTTTTTTTTCCCCCCCCCCCCCCCCCCCCCCTCCCCCAAAAAAAAAAAAACTGCTTCAGCCATAGAAAAGATACAGAAAACTAAGAGGGGTGATAATGATTTCACAAGAAGATTGCATAAGAGTATAAGAGGTCGCAATGGTAATGGAATGGTAACTGAATCAATGGCCTTAGGTATGCGTGTTCTTCCTCTTTCCTTGTGTTTTCTCACAGCCTTATTTGAGCAATCATGGTTTATGTTGTTTGATTTTTTTCTTTAACAAGGTGACTTGCATGGGGACTCTAACCGATATGACTGGACTAGGCTCAGTGATGAACTCAAGTCAAATTTGTCTAGAAGTGTTGCCTCACTTGCTTTGTGCAATGGTGATTATATATGCTGCTATACTATTTTAGTTTTTCTTTAACACCAGTCAAAAATCATTTACATAATTACTTTATGATCATCTGTAGGAGACAAAGTGTTATTTGCATGCTCAGGCATAGCTATAGAATCCCAGGAGAATCTTACAAGGTTCTTGACTTCAGCAACTTTGGCAAGAGCTTTCATCAGTGACGATAAAAGAAAATTCCATAACTTAAAGGTTGGTGCTGGTAATCATCCTGTACCTTTCTTTCTACTTGTTATATTTAAGTGTGATCATTATGTGTTCTTTTATTGCCTTACATTGTAGATTAAAGTGCGCCATGAAGGCAGTGAAGTGTATGAGGGTGTTTTGTCTGAATATGATTTAGATCGCAACTTTGCTATTGTCATCGTCAGCACCTCCCTCGATGTTCATGTTGGACTTTTCAAACATAGGGTGGAAATTCTGCCCCGTGGTATGGTGCTAGCTTTAGGACGTAGCATCTCTGGCAATTTAATACCCACAAATGTGATACTCACTAGTGAAGATAATGAAGCTCCTCTTTGGCAAAGGTCAGAGGTAAACTTAAGTTGTGATACTAACATTTCATTATGTTTCTGTTTTGACATGCACTAAACTGCATGTCAAAGAAAAAAAAACTTTCCCCATGTAATCCTTGCTCTTTTCACCTCATTTGGTGTGCCAACCTTTATTCATGTTAGGTTTGGGAAGGTGGGCCACTTTTTACTTTTGATGGGAACTTTGTTGGCATGAACCTTTTTTTCGGTATTGTAAGTGCCTATTTCATATCATGGGGCTCAATTCTCGATTGGCTGAAGTGTACATCCCTGCAAAAGAAGACAAAGGTAGCCAGGTATGTCTTAATCATGTAGTATTATTACCAATGTTTGCTCTTCATTGATTCCCCTATTCTATCATTCTATCATTTCCCACCCCTTCCCGTGCATGAGCTTGCATTCCAAACAACATATGTATGCCATAATCCAGATCGCTAGCTGTTTAAGCACTGTTCTGATCGATTCTTAGTCATTGTTGATGTTCTTCTGCAGGTTTGGATCCAGACCCACATGTGACAAATTGAATGGCCATTCAGAAGGTGAGTACGCAGAATTTCTTTTTCTGTCCTCAAAACACACACAGATGTTGTGGTACCATGCAAATTGTTGTGACAAATTGTACACAAGTAGTACAAGTTTAGCTTTTACATTTGTACTTAATAACTATCAACTGATTTAGTTTTATAACTTGTACTTCCATAGAGTTAGTGCTATCTGATATTACAGTGTTCTTTGTGTGTTCATGTAGACCAACTTCTAATGGTCCATCGTATTCTAATTAATCAATTATGCGCAGAATTTATGTGAATTTATATTTGTCATATATCATTGCAGCATATTAGTGCTAATCGCTTGACCCTGTTGCACCAGTGCACAAACCAATACACAGAGATGATATGACCAGCGGATATTATAAGGATTTAGAGTCCCTGGGTTACCCTATGCCACAAATAGACATGGCTGATGGTGAGTTTGCTTCTGAATTTGCTATCTTTTTACGGTTCTGCTTTACAACTAAACTCTATTCGACTTGTAAATCCTTCAGATGGCATGATTTTGGTTAATACTTTTGAAGAGACTTTTGGTGATGCATATCGAGAAGGTGTCTGGGATGAATTCAGTAGAAGTGCTTCTTCTGACATAGATCGCTATGTTGTCGCACTAGCTTCATTTAAAGGTGATTTACAGTAGTGTGCTATCATGTTTTTATTTTTTCGTCACTTGTTACATGATCAAAATAATGGCATGCAGGAGGGAAAAGGCATTTCGCATGCACGGGTTTTTTTATTGAATGGAATGGATCTACTACTGTTCTGACATCAGCGAGCTTGGTTAGAAGTTCTAGTGATGAAAACAAGACTGATGAAAATTTGAGGGTTTGTGTGCTTCTTGATTGTTCTTTGATTGTTGCTCTTTTATATTTAAGGTACTAATTTATTTACTTAAGTCGCACTGGCTCATTTGTAGATTGAAGTGTTGCTTCCCAACAAACGGCGCATAGAGGGCTTGCTAGAGCATTATAGTCTACATTACAATGTTGCCCTAGTAGGTGTCAGGGATTGCCGTGTTGTTCGACCAGCAAGTGTTCAGCCTTACTGGTTTGGGTGTTCTAAAGTGGCATCTGTAGGGCGTTCTTTCATATCAGGCGCATTAATGGCCACAAGTGGGCAGCTTGTTTCCTGGTCAGGCACACTTGACTGCATGTGCATTGTACGGTCGTCGTGTAAAATCACCAAGGTATATATTGCTGCTGTTTTTTCGTGCCTAGCTACTTCAATTTACACAGTACAAGTAAATAAATAGTAGCATCAGAATGAAGTAGCAAATATGTATTTTTGGATTAGAAATGACTACTTGTCCATGTTACCTTGCATTGCTAGGCTGGGATTGGAGGACCCCTTGTTAATATGCTGGATGGCAAAGTTATTGGCATGAACTTCTATGACAAGAGAATAGGAACCCCATTCCTTCTGTGGAAAGATATTGACAACATTCTGGCACATTTCGCGGAAAAAAGGTATTAATTCCTAGCTTAATATTCTTTCTAGGTATTCAAGTGCTTGTCATATCTGTAAAGGTTTTGAGGTTGGTTTTATTCAGGATGTGCACTTGAGCCGAACATTTAAAGAACCCCTAGATTATATTTAAGCACGTTTAATAAAACCATGCATGGATTCTATTAATAAATCCGTTTATTGGCTTATTGCGTTGGCGTGTTTGCCTGACAGTAAGGCTGGCGAAGTTGGGCGTGACGATTGTGATCCCTCTAGAGCCTGTTTCTGGAAAATGGATGGAGATGATAGTGATCGTCCATGCAGGTAAGTGTTACTATTAAGCTACTAGTTTCGATGTGCCCTTGGGATATATATAAATAATGACTACATGCATGCATCTAACAACTTACAGGTGGCCTGTGCCTGAGCCACGTTGGCTTCGCCCAGACGATTTGGTTGAGGATGAATCGGAGGATGATGAGTTGGAAATTGAACTCCCAAGCGGCCGCAAGAAGAGATATGGGTACTTGGATGGAAGAAAAGTTATATTATTCTAGAAGCCATCACATCCTCGATACGAGTCAGTCAGCGCTATATAATGTTGACGTCGATGCACGATGCTGGACCCTATTTCTTGCCTAGTACTAGTATTTGTAAAGATTAGGCCCTGTTTGCGGAATCTGTAGTACTTTGACTTTTCAGATAGTGCTTTGAGCCACGACTTTTTAGATAAGCAAATAGACTTACATGTGCTTATGATTTTATCTTCTCTGGATCTGGAATTATGTACCCAGCAAGTACTAGCTACTTTGTGTGCGCACTGCATTTTCGTACCCGACTCGTTGACCTGCGTGTCATGCCTGTCATGTGCTGGCCTGTTGGGTCAATGCTTTTTTTTTTAAGAACAAGTCGATGCTTGCTTGTTGAAAACCCTTTTTAGAACAAAATGGTGCTCCTTGGGAGCTTGCCAATTACTCCCTCTATTTTAAATTATAAGATTCTAAGAATCACGAAGAGTCAAATGATCTTAAATTTAATCAAATTTATATGATAAGATAATAAAATTTATGATATTAAGTATCATTAGATTTTTTATTAATTATATTTTTTATAGTATATCTATTTGATGTTATAAATTTTTGTAGTTTTTTTTATGTTTGGTTAAATTTAAAATGTTTTGACTTTTCTAAATTTTTAGAATGTTTTGTAATTTAAAATAGAGGGAGTTGGTCGGAATAAGCTGCTTGATTCCTTTTTTTGTAAAAGGCAGCTTTCCTTTTTTTTTTTTAAAAAAAAGCAGCTATTTCTCCCCCGAGAAGCTGGCTGATTTTACCTTTGGAGAGCAGCGTCCAGGTCGTTTCAAGATTTTGCGTGGCCGTCGGATCTTCCAGTGAATGGTCCACCTCGTTTCAAAATCATGTGGTCGTCGGATCTTCTAGTGAACGGTTCAGATTGGCCGAAGCAGATATCCCTAGAACCGACTTCTCGTGAATCTCCTCACCTTTTCTGGTTTCCCGACGCTTCTACTTCCCCTTCTCTCTCCTGACGCGTCCAGGCTCTCTCTCTCTCTCCTCTCTTTCCCGACGTGGCCAGGGCGACGGCCATCACCGACACGAGCGGGGAGCTGCTGCGGCAGCCCTCCTTCTCCCACCGCCCAGCGTGCAGCCCGGGCCCTAGCTTCATCATCGCCTCGCGCTGGTGGCACGACGGCGCCCCCGCTCTGCGGCGCAGCACCGCCCATGCACCCCGACGGCGGTCATCCCAGGCACAGCACGGCATCAGCGGGCCCCTCTAGTGGCCGCCGGTGCGGGTGCCCCTCGATGAGGCTTCCTCCCATCGATCCGCATCTCCTTTTGTACGTGAGGAAACCTTAACTGCGGACACTCTGTTAGTTATCTCCTCGCCAGATGGGCCCAAAGGCCTTTTCTGGGCTTTTTTCTCGTGCTCTGACCGGGGGCGTCTAACCATTGGTGGACTCCGTCACATAACGCTATAAAAAAAAAGGTTGGGGCTAGGACTCGCAATACGAAATTCACCGCGCAGCCAGTCACCCACCGATATCTTCCAGCGATGGGAAGCACCACTGACGCTAGCAACGCCAACCCCGTTCTCCAGCAAGGGCGGAGCCAAGGCCCGGCTACCATGGCGGATGGCCGGGCTCCCCAGCCGCAAATATATTAAACCCAAGCAGTTAACGCGGAGAGTAGAGTAAGATCAGCAAGTTGCATATAGACATAGCATGGAGGACAATTGTTTCGTCCAAAAAAACTGCTGGCTCCGCCACTGTTCTCCACGCCGTACCAAGGACCACGCCGACCCACAATGGCTCCGGCGAATGACAGATATGGGAATACTAGCGCATCGGCAACTAACCCCGGCATCAACCGACGGTCTATTTCTTTTCTTTTCGTTTCCATTTTTCATATTTGTAGATCTTATTAGGGAATCCCATGTACTCTTATTATTGATTAAATGAATGAAATACTACCCGATCTACGAATCCCATGTATTACGAATCCTAATATCCTCATCTCTTTGCCACCTCCGAGGTCAACAATTTTAGCCAGGTACGTCTTCCTGTCCGCTCGGTCAGTGGTCCGCAAGTCCTCCTCGCCTCCCTTCATCTTGTCGTAGCATCGTCCCTCCTGATTTGTTTGTTGTGGAGATACGGAGTGTATTTTATCTATCAAGTTCATAGGTCATCTCATTTTAATTTTAGTTTCAATTCATGACTGCATTTGATATTCCATTTTAATTAGATGTATTCCGGGCTGAAGTTGATTTTGGTTGAAATCTCCACCTTCCCAATTTGGTGGATAGTGATTGGAGTATTATATTAAACTGGTGCCTCAAAAGCAGAAGAAAAAAATATACCTCTCCTACACCTTGCCTGCTTGGGATCACTGCAGTTTGTTCATCCATAATTGTTTCAGAATGTTGTATAACAGCTACTCAGTAAATTTGCATCCCATTCTCTTGACCTACAAACATCGAATCAGCTAGAAAGTCATAGGTTGTGTCAAAACTATTCCATGACTCTGTATTATGATGAACTATTACAACATAGTGACATGTTTCTTAAATAAAAACTCATCGATGGGGAAAACACATGGTCTGCCTTGTTCACATTGCTTCAAAAACTTTACTGCATTCTAATGTTTCACTGAATTCATGTTGGTTATTGACATTTTCCCTTGCTCATGCTCTATACTCATTGTGCCTTATTTCTTTGCAAGTGCTTGAAAGGTCATACATTTGCATAGTACTCACATGTACTGCCAAATATTTAGCTAATAGTTTTGTTCCTGTTCCCAAACACTGGTGCTTTTTTAGCTGGAGGTATTTATTTTGACACACTAATATACACGGCATGAAACTGCTATTTATCGTACTTCCAATTTTATACTAAATCTTAGTTTGTGACATGCCCCCTCCTGACATGGACTGCAGACAGGTTTTTGGTAAGCATGGAACAACTCTTTTTATCTTCCTCTGTATTGTTTTGGGAAGTGTAAAACATGATTTATTGAAATTATTCAATTTCTATCTTTATTTAATATATGCCATATATGCAGGGTGAGGGTACTGGTTACCTCTCCTAGACATTGTCTACTTGGGATCACTGCAGTTGTTTAGCCATACTAGTTTTAGATTGTCTTTTAATTGCTGCTATGTAAATTTGCATTGCATTCTCTTGAGCTACAAACATTGAATCAGCTTTTCACCATCTATGATGCCATTGATAGATAACAGCTAACACTTCTCACCTTACTGTTTTGTTCCATGTTACTTCGTTCATCCATTTGCTTACAACATCCACTCAGTGAGTTAAGCTCTTTATTCTAATTCCCTCCCATAATTTGCTTTCCAGTGACATGCCTAAGTAAACCATTGAGTCTATATTGCACATACAAATAACACAAACGCTAAATGGCAAGAGTACTTTGCAGCCCTCTTCTTAGTATGAATTATAGGACCTGGGCCACATATGTGCCCAATCTATACATGCTAACTATTGGAGCTACAACAACATCCCCCTCCTAATTTCTGGCATTATTAGCTAACTGTTAGATTATTGGTCTGTTTTTGGATTGCTACCCACAAATGCGTTGCTCTGTCATGCACACATGATTATCAGTGGTTTAGCAAATACAATGCCTGAGCTAACCTCTATTTTTCTTTTTCAAGTATGAAATGAAATGGTTGAATCCAATATATTTTTTTGCATGCAGATGGAATTCCAATGTAAACCCTTCAATATTACCATTTAATGTTTTAGGACATGTGAAAGTTGCTTCAATATTAGTTAGTAATCTTATTCAATTGAAAGATTTTTACAACTTCCCTATCTAAGGCAGCTCAAATATTTATGCATATGACATATCTATAACTCTTATAATCCTAAACCCCGCTAACTATTTCTTTAAGCATGCAAGCTATCCACTTAAGCAATGCACTACCATATTGAATTAAAATTCACTAAGTAAAACCTTAGTAATTATTTATCCCAACATGCAATGCACTACTATATATATACAATTAAAATTCAATAACACACATGACAACTGTAGTGTCAATGCCAGCAAGACAAGTAAGTATAGTCCACATTGTCATACCACACAATCCACTAATCCGCAATTTCCGTAGCAACGCGCGGGGTATCCTCCTAGTTTATAATGAATTGTGTAACCATAGATTTATATTTTATAATAAGTTCCTTTGTTAAATCCCAGTAAGGTAGATTTAGATGGTAGTAAAACCTCAAGCTCATCCTTTGTTATATAAACCTCAAGATCATGTTATATGTAAGGTCTAGAGTTCAGTGATCCACACTCGAGAAATAATGGTTTGCGTCTCTAAAAACAAGAACCCTTGGTAAGTCTGCATGAAATGGATTGTCGTAGCAAGTGTTTTTTCTAAGGCTAAGAGGGGAAATCAGGGGAACTTATGATTATTGCCTCTTCAGTCAGTTGACCAGATAGAGCAGTGTTCTTTATTCCTTTGTTCTCTGCTCTATACTTCCAATTATATCTGCCTCACTACAATGGATTCTTGGATATTAACATAGTACTACGTTCCTACCATATAAATTTTTTTTTGTCCAGATTAACATATCTATACATATATAATAGTATGTTCACTTGAATTTAAATTTCGTTGCTTTGTCTACTTGGAAAGTTAGTTGTGTTCCATCGCAGAAATGCCATTCAGTTGTCAGTACTGTCACACTTATGTACATCATTGTAGTAAATTTGAAGGTTACTTTTGATGCAATCACTTCCGCCTCCATCTACTAGATTGGGTGAGCTTTGCTAATTCCTAATCATATGAGTGGATATACATGTGTTATTTTTGCTTTGATAGTTCCGAGGGTGTGCAAACAAAGCCGCATCATGTGCATAAATAGAGTGTCGAAGTTTTTCCTTACTTGGAAGTATTGATTGTAATAACCCAATTCTGCTCCTTGATTGATAATTCTTTGGAGAGGATAAATTGCAAGAATAAATAACATTGGTGACAACAGATATCCTTGTCTCAGTCCTTTTGGCATGTCTAATGTTTTTGGTGTGTTTTCCATTTATTAGGAATCTTGAGGAGGATGACCGTAAGACTGTAGAAATCTGATTACGCCATTTGGTGTTGAATCCCAACGTTGTCAGGACATCTAGCAAATATTGCAACCCAACTAAGTCAAAGGCCTTTGAAATGTCAAGTTTGATGAAAAAGGGCATGTGTTTTTTTCTTATATAACAACTGAATCACTCTCTGAACATAGAGGAAATTGTCAACTATACACCTTCTTTTGATAAATGCATTTTCAGCCTGCAACACCAACTCATTCATGCGCGGGGCTAATCTTATTTCTAAATTTTTTGTGATGATCTTTGAGATATTGTTCATTAGACTGATTGGTCTACAGTTTTCCATATGCATCGGGTCTTTTTTTGCAAAAGCACTATATTCACTTCGTTGAACAAGTTCATTTTTGATGTTTTGTGGTTGTAAAACCCCATGATCACTTCAAAAAGATCATTCTTGATTATATCCCAACATTTCTTATAGAAGATCCCTGTGAAGCCGTCTGGACTTGGTGCTTTCTCCGGCGGTAGGGACTAGACTATCGAGGATAGCTCTTAAATCGTGAACGACATATCCATCTCCTCTAGATTGAAAGGTGTATATCCCAAAGACTCCTAGTTTAGTCTCCTTATTCTTGGAGTGTTTGCTCCTATCACATTCTTCAAAAAAACTACCGCCACTATCATCTTGTCTTGTTGTGTTGTTGCAAGGTCGTCCTCACACTGCAAAGCTCTTACGAACATTTTTTTCTCTTCGCACTTGCATAGATACGGACAAGCGGGTATTTGAGTCACCTTCTCGAATCCACTTTAGTATAGAATGTTGTCATGCTCTTGCCTTCTGCACTGCCACCATCCCTACCGATTTTGCCTTTAGGGGTTTTTTTAAATTCTAGCTCCGCTGGTGTTAGCAATCTTCTTTCCTGGTGAAAGGATCAACAATGCTTAGACGGGATGAATAGACTAAACCTAAAAATTAGGTCAATAGCGGATTAAATCTCTAGGCTCTGATATTCTGGTACTACTCGGAATATCTGACCTTGATCGGATATTCCCGACCTAGACCTAATATCCGAAACTAGAAGCAAAAGAGTGAGCTAACAATTAAATGATCCAAAGATGAGTTTAGCTATTGTTACCACATTGTAGATGAGTATATGAAGCATTTTTCACCGTTGTAAAGCCCTAGAAACTTCATAGCAAGTAGATCAGACAAATTCAAATTGATGAACTAGAGAGCAATAACACAAGAACAAGATGAACACATGATATAATATGAGGTTCAATCTCGCCACACAGGTGCACCTACATTCCCGTTGTTGAGGACACCACAAAGGTCTAGAGGCTCTTCCAACTCTCCTCTTGTCAAGGCAACCACAAAGGTCAACCTGACACAATTTACTAGAAAGAAAGGGGTGATACAAACTTCCCGGTGCACTCCACAACTCAAAAGCTCCCAAGCGACGCCTAATCGTCTAGGATTTGCAACGAATGAAAATAAAGTAACATTGAGCGTCTGCGTCTATACTTGTGTAATTTCAAAAAAAATCAAAGAACCAGCAAGGTCACAAGTGCTCAAAGACCTAGAAAATGGAGTTCACAAGCTTCCCCACACACCCTTCGACGAAATCCTTTCACCAATCAAAGAGTTAATCACTTGAATCACAAGAGAGGGAGAAAGGAGAGGTTGAGAAGATAGCCTTGAATGTTCTTGGCGTGAGTTAGGTGTTTTTTTGACAATCTAACAAGCTTTATTGATCAAGAGTGGTTACATCGTTTGATAACAACAACACAATAAAAGAAGGGGGATCATCGTCCCAAATACAGCTCATTTTCATAATCATAGCTTACCATGCTAGCTCATGTGCCACCTGGTTAGCTTCCCTATTTAAGTGTTCAATAGAGATCTCCTGGAATCCCCCCAAACAGTGATGCATTCATCATATATTGCAGCAGTCGAGCTCGCTGTGAAGCCCCCATTCTTCATGACTTCTACTACTTCCATGCAATCAGATTGAATGATCAGCCGATTACCTCCAATATGTTGAGCTAGCATCAATCCCTCCTTCAAAGCATATGCTTCTGCCATTTGAGCATCAACTAAACGAGGGATATATGTGTTAGTTGTTGCAATCATTCCCCCAGTGCTATCTCTGATTACCACACCCGTGCTTCCACACCCCTCATTCTCATCATAGGAAGCATCAATGTTAATCATAATATAATGCTCTGGTGGTTTCCTCCATCCTTGCCGAATTCTTAGATCTTTACCTTCTGCCATCTTGAAATTCTTACTCAATGACACAATCATAAGACCTGACCTTGGAGGTCGACTCACATTCTCACCATGGGTAATCTTTCTTCTCTCCCACCACAGATACCAGCCTCCAGTTAAAATTAGTTCGGCAAGACCTATATCCAACCCCTGGACATGCTCTCCTCTTTGAATTACTTCCTGAAGAACCACCGACCCTGAATGATCAGTATCCAGCATTGCACTAATCCTGTTCCACATCCCAATTGACTTCCATACTGCCTTTGCATGATCACATGAAAAAATAATGTGCTTGACATCTTCAGCTCCTCCATTACATACTGGACATCCACCATTAGGAATAATATGTCTATTAGCCAAAATTGCATTGCACGGTACAAGGCCTTTCAACGCCCTCTAGCCAAAGATCTTAATTTTTGCCGGTATCTTGAGCTTCCATAGTTTTTTCCAAACTTGCACATTACTCACACCATTGCTCGGTGCCTCATTCAGTCTATGGCCGAATCTTTGTTTCCATTGTCCATGGTAGGCCGATCTTACTAAGAAAAGACCATTTCTGTTATAATGCCAGGCCACAAAATCTTCTCTTCCTAGTGTAATTGGTATTTGCAAAATGCGTCTCACATAGATTCCCCAGAAGATCGAGCGTATTAGCGGCTCATCCCACGTGAAATCTACCGGATTAATTAATTCATTCACTCTTGTAACCAAATTGTTACCTCTTCTAGTCTGAATCTTCAAATTGTGGCTTCTTGGTATCCAATTATCCTCCCAAATATTTATTTCAGTACCATCTCCCACACGCCAGATATAGCCCAGTTTGAAGCACTCCAATCCTGTTAGTATGCTTTGCCAAGTATAAGAGCTCCCAGGCTTCATTCTTGCATTCAAGAGTTTGCCATCAGGATAATAGCGAGTTCCAAGTACTCGTGCACATAAAGAATCTAGATCACTCAACAATCTCCAAACTTGTTTGGCTAACATTGCCTCATTGAAAGATTGTAAATCTCTGAACCCCATACCTCCTTCTCCTTTTGGCAAGCATAGTTTCGACCATTCCTGCCAATGAATCTTTTTATGATTATTGTCATCACCCCACCAATAGTGCGAGATGGCATTTGTAATTCCTTTGCAAATGTTTTTTGGAATTTTAAACACCATCATAGCATACACCGGTATAGCTTGAGCAATAGATTTGATAAGGATCTCTTTTCCTCCTAGACTTAAAAGCTTCTCTTTCCATCCATTTATTCTGCCACTCACCCTATCAATCAGGTGGCGAAAACAATCACTTCGGTCTGTCCTAACCAATGCTGGTAGACCCAAATATTTATCCCCAAGAGCCTCAGTCATTATACTTAGAGCATCACATACTTCTACCTTCACATTCACCTTAGTGTTGCTCGAAAAGAATATACTTGATTTTGCTTCACTTACTTTCTGTCCAGAGTTGGTGCAATATCTGTTCAGAATGTCATTCAAGCAGTTTGCATTCTTCTTATCTGCTTTCATCAATATGAGAGAATCATCAGCAAAAAGCAAGTGAGAAATAATTGGGGCGTTCCTACTCACCCGGACACCCTCAATCTCTCCTCTCTCCTCGGCTCCTCTAATCATGCATAAGAGCCCTTGAGCAACCATCAAAAATAGGTACGGTGACAAAGGATCACCCTGCCCCAACCCTCGTGTGGGTACCACGGTGTCCGTTTCCATCGAATTAAAACGGATTTTATATTTGACAGAAGTAACACAGGCCATAATTAATTTCACCCATCTAGCTTAAAGCCAAGCTTGATCATAATTTTTTCCAGAAAGCACCACTCAACTCTATCATACGCTTTATGCATATCAAGCTTTACTGCACATAGCCCATTTTTCCATTTCTTCTTTTTCATAGTATGAATGCATTCATAAGCCACCAAAATATTATTAGTAATCAAATGCCTCGGAACAAAAGCACTTTGATGGTGACTAATAATTTTTGGGAGAATACCTTTTAGCCTACTAGATAGCATCTTCGATATTACCTTGTAGACAACATTGCACAATGATATTGGCCAAAATTGGGCCACTTTATCTGGATTATCCACTTTTGGAATCATCACTATACTTGTATCATTCCTTCCCTCTGGGATAACTGCATTGTTGACCGCAGTCAAGACTTCATCAATTAGATCATCTCCCAACATATTCCAGAATCGCTTGAAGAATATAGCATGTAACCCATCAGGACCCGGGGCTTTGAGATCCCCAATACTAAACAGAGCTTTCTTCACCTCTTCCCTAGAGAAAGGTGACAAGAGAAACTGGTTCATCTCTGTACAAACCCTGCGACTTACATCCCCCAGTACATCCTGGTCTACCTCCTACACTTCTGATGAGAAAAGATTAGATAAATAATCTCTCACCATTGAGCTCATCTCCTCAATGTCTTCATGTCTGACACCCTGGTCATCCACTAACCCCTTCACCATATTTCTTCTTTTCCTTGCCGAAGCATAGTGATGGAAGAAATTTGTATTACGGTCCCCATGCTTGAGCCAGTTAGCTCTAGCTCTTTGTACCCAAATAATTTCCTCCTGCTCCAGCAACAGCTCCAGTCTTAAGAGAATTTCTTTTTGAGCCGCCAGAGAAGCATCAGTCATTAGACCACGCCTCAAAGTTTCCAATTCTTGTTTTAACTTCTTCATACACTAAGCAGGTTTTTTCAACACATTTTTGTCCCACTCATGCATATCAGCATGTAAAACCTTCACCTTCGACATCAGCTTGGGACCATGCCCCATCGCCACTGCACAAGCCCATGCTGCCTGCACAATTTCCTCCACTGTTTCTTCCTTCAACCACCTTGCTTCAAACCTCCTTGGACCACTCCTTGGTAGAGCATAACTCGAACATCCCTCCGTATTAACAATGAGAGGACGATGATCAGACTTCACCATCTCACCATTAACAAGTTGGGCATTAGGAAATAAAGTGTTCCAGCCTGCATTCGCAATTCCTCGATCTAGTATTTCTCTGATCCTTCCTCTTTGCCAAGTGAACCCATCTCCTAAAAACCCAATATCATCCAATTCACAATCCATCAAAGCATCTCGGAAAGCTTGTAGGTGGACTTGAGCTCTAGTTCTCCCTCCTTCCTTCTCGTGGTGATATAAAATCTCATTAAAATCACCAATAGCCAACCAGGGCATTGACACCCCCCCTCCATATAGAGATCTCAATGCCTCCCATGTTAGATGCTTTTGATCCCACTTCGGCTCACCGTATATGCCTGTAAATCTCCAAACCTCATCTCCTCTAATCTCCACATCAATAAAATATTTCAACACACCCAGGCATTGAATATTTAGCTCCTTTCTCCACAACATCAGCAAGCCCCCACTCCTTCCATCACTCTCATCTATAATGAAGTGATCACACCCCAACCTTCATCTCGGTTTTTCTGCCTTTATTTTACCCAAATGCGTTTCAAACAGAAAAAACACATCGGGTTTCTCACGCTTCTGAATTTCCAGGAGCGCGCGCACTGCCCGAGCACTAGCTAGGCCCTGGCAGTTCCATGCTAATATTTTCATTGTGCCCGATCACTCTCCTCTAGGGAGAGCGCCGATCTAATGCTTGAGTTGTTCA
>Ga0182004_10002430_pt1 | contig 14464 bp, 10 predicted proteins | sample Sormic07211540_1_FD_120479 | JGI IMG/M metagenome (GOLD analysis project Ga0182004, IMG submission 120479) | Endophyte microbial communities from Sorghum bicolor roots, Mead, Nebraska, USA - 072115-40_1 MetaG | ecosystem: Host-associated > Plants > Roots > Unclassified | place: USA: Nebraska...
GCGGCCCGAGCTCCTCTCAAGCATTGGTCATTCTCTAGTCTGGCTTCGCATGCACAACCAGCATACATCCCCGGGTGAGCAGGTAGCAGCACACGCTCTTATGCGCTGACCCGACGCAAAGAAGTGGCTCGCTTGACTGCAGCCAGTGCGCACTCTCAGTTACTACGCGGTCAGTTCGTCCGGACGGACGGACGCCCGCAACAAAGCATTACCGGAAAAAGTTTTGTTTCCAAGTTTTGTTTCCCCTGGGAAACAAAAAAAAAAGACCAAGGCAGGCCACCAGGCTTGTGCTTGTCAGCCTATTTCTAACCAAACCAAGTGAGCCCAAATAGAAAAGTAAACCACAAAAACTGTGCTCGGCCCAAATGAGGCCCATAAGGCCCGCGTAGAGGAAGCATACTAGATCGATGCATCTGGTGGCCCTTTCTTCCGTGGCCCAATCGCCGAAGCTCATCCCACCCGAGCGCCTCTCCTCTCCCTCCCCCTCTCCGGCAGCCGCTCCCCGGCTTACCGCCGTAGCAGCCGCCGCCTCCCGCAGAAGCCGAAGATGGCGTCGTCGGCGTCGACCCTCGAAATCGAGGCCCGCGAGTAAGTACAAACCCCTTCCATGCATTTAAGGCCCCCTTTGTACTAGCGAAACCACGAGAGAAGCAACCTGGCGAATCCCTAAACCCTACTAGGGTGCTTCAGCTTGTTTCCTGAATCCGTCCGTCCGCGGCTGATTACTGCCTTGCAGTGTCGCAATAATTCGTAGAATTTTATTTTGGGAATTACGCGCCTTATTATTGAATCTATCCGAGCACCGCCTGACTTGCGTAGCACTAGTGGCTTTAGGTCGACAAAGGATCTGAGCGCGATGCTTTTTCGGTTGTTGTTGTGCGCAGCGTGGTTAAGATAGTGCTGCAGTTCTGCAAGGAGAACTCGCTGCAGCAGACGTTCCAGACGCTGCAGAACGAGTGCCAGGTCTCCCTCAACACTGTCGACAGCATCGACACCTTCATCGCCGACATCAATGCTGGGCGCTGGGACGCTGTGCTTCCCCAGGTCGCGCAGCTCAAGCTGCCACGCAAGAAGCTCGAGGACCTCTACGAGCAGATTGTGTTGGAGATGGCTGAGCTCCGTGAACTTGACACGGCCCGTGCCATCCTCCGCCAGACGCAGGTCATGGGTGTCATGAAGCAGGAGCAGCCTGAGCGGTACCTCCGCCTTGAGCACCTCCTTGTCCGCACATACTTCGACGCCAATGAGGTTCGCAAGTTCATCTTGCTATATGTTATTCTTGTTATGTTGTTTGTGCTCCTCCTTGAGCTATCTTAATGTTGAAATATTGGAATATCATTCTGCCAACAGGCCTACCAAGAATCCACCAAGGAGAAGCGGCGAGCACTGATTGCTCAAGGTGAGCTTGCTGAATGTCTTATTTGTGGATGCTGTGTTTTTATTTGTTCAGAGTTCGCAGCCGATGTTCGTAATGTACCATAATTCTTTCAGCACTTATAAGCGAATTTTGAGATTTGAAAGTTAGAGATTCCTGATTAATATCTACATGACTTAAATAACTTGGTCCTACTTTTATTCAGTATTAGCTACCCTCGGAATTTTGTTCTTTGCAATCCTAATTTTGAACCATTATTAGTTGTTCATCTGCTGTGCCAATTTCAGCTGTTGCTTCTGAAGTATCAGTAGTACCGCCATCTCGTCTTATGGCGCTGATTGGTCAGGCTTTGAAGTGGCAACAGCACCAAGGTATTCTCTTTGCTGCACACTATTAAAGGGCTGCTACCATGTATATATATAATTGTTATGAAATAGTCATGAGTTTCTCAATTTTTTTCCTATTGCATAGGATTGTTGCCTCCTGGCACACAGTTTGATTTATTTAGAGGAACTGCTGCAATGAAGCAAGATGAAGAAGAGACATACCCTACTTCCTTATCTCATCAAATAAAGGTGATTTAGCTTCAGATAGTATTTACTTTGCCTCTTATATTGCATTTTTTTACTTGATAGTAAGAAGTAATTAATATAAACTTTAAAACCATGAAAATCTAAGTTGCTGAGTTAAGGTATTTATTATCTAGCACCTCCAAAGAGTAAAGGCGTAATCTTAGTAACACAAAAAAGAAGATACTGGAAACATTGATAACGATTGTTACATTAGACTAGTCGGGTGGCTTTAACATGTGATGATTTCAACACATTTGAACTTGGGTTGTCATAAAATGAAATAATAGAAGTAAGACACTGAACATCTGCTTTATGCTTGCTTGTGATTTGTTATCCTCAAGATGAATAATCCTCTATTAAGATGTAGTTTGAGGTTCTTTCATCTTCAGTTGCATGCTGAAAGACAGAATACAGTTAACATGATGTCAAGTGAGTATTCTTATCAAGCTTTTGTGTACTAAGGTTTATAACCTTGCATTGTTCTTGTAGTTTGGAAAGAAAACTCATCCTGAATGTGCTCGATTTTCACCTGATGGTCAGTACCTTGTTTCATGCTCAGTGGATGGGATAATTGAAGTAAGTTGCTTTCTATTCTGCCTTTGCATGCCAGCTCCATTGATGTAGCTTGGCTTAAGTTCTCTAAATTTTCAGGTCTGGGATTATCTTAGTGGAAAGCTTAAAAAGGACCTTCAATACCAAGCTGATGTAAGTGCTTTTAAGTTTATTATAGGACTTATTAAATCTGCACATTCTATTTAATCAGACATGGATAAGGTGCTAATTTTTTATGTACTGTCTGCTGGATGAACACTTCAGGAAAGCTTTATGATGCACGAAGAACCTGTGCTGTGTGTTGATTTTAGTAGGGATTCTGAAATGCTGGCATCTGGAGCACAGGATGGAATGATTAAGGTGCCCTTGCTATCAAATCATGTATTTTGTTTCACTAAAGGAGAAATTGTCCCTTACCAATATGTTACATTTTAAATATTTTTCTTCATATTGTAATAACTCATGTACTCCTTGAAAGTTTAAACTTGTTGCTCATGTGAGTTTGATTTCAGATTGCTCACAAAATTTACTATATATCAAAAATGCTTTTTCTTAGTTTCTGGTTAACCAAGGTGCCGTGGTGTATATTGCGTTGATAGAGTGTAGTACTGCAATATCATTTAATACATTTCTACGTAGTGTTGATTAGGTGGCTTGAGTAGCACTCCTTAGGACCTGGAGCTGGGGTTGAAAAAAAAATCCTCTCGTCTGTCCCACGCCAAAGCACAGGTCTAGGGTCTGGCCCCGTTCGTGGTTGTTCTCACATGAGTTACGGTGCCGCTGTGTATGGGTGGGGCAGGGGTTTGGGGGGGGTTTTGTCGACCTGCATGAGAAGGTTTTCTTCTGAAATGCAATGCTTGGGGGCTGTCTTACCCCCTGCAGATCAAGTTTTTACATAGACACTTGTTAACAAAATTTAATTACTAGTAAATGCATTTATCATATATGAGTGTGACTATGATCATCCAGTATAACGATGTAAGTTGGTCTGACCAACATAACTTGGTAAATTTTATGCATTATTGGTCAGCATCTCACCATAATCATTTTGGTGTAATCTTTACAATTAACTCCATGTTAATCTTTTCCTTCCATCAATTCCCAGGTTTGGCGTATACGAACTGGCCAGTGCTTGCGGCGCCTTGAGCGTGCACATTCCAAAGGTGTTACAAGTGTTACATTTTCACGTGATGGAACCCAAATATTGAGTACATCCTTTGACACTACCGCGAGGTTTCATATAACCATAAACTACCAGCCTAATTTTACTCATGAAATATCCTTCGTCATATTTTACTTCATTCTCTTGTGAACAAAGAGTTGATGATATATGCTAATTTGAGCAAGTTTCATGTTTTTCCCATTTTGTTTGATGGCTTTTGTATCTTGGTGCAGTATCCTAGTCATTGCTGCGATCATTATGTCAGCCCTTCCTTTGAGTCCTTTTTAAGATAATCCAATCGATCTACAGTATAGGTTTGGATTTTTTTTAAAAGAATTGAGCCACATACTTAAGTAGTGGGCCCATTTGCTGTAAGATAGACTTTAATTTGAAAAACAAAAGCCTACTCATTAAGACTGTTGATGGTTGATTGAAACTAATTTTTCCTTGCCTGAACTGGGGAAATGAAAGCAAGCCAAATTTCCCAATTTAAAATTTGCAACTGAATTTTAAAGTATCCAACTTCTGTTTGCGGCCTTCATCTCTATCTGTGTTAATAAGTTTGTGTTGCCATTATGAAGCTTAAACAAAAATCTAGGCTTGAACTTTTGCATAGATAAATTCATAAGGATTGCCCTAAGTAGGTTTGTACTAAGAGTGATCAAACAGCCAGGTGATTTTTCATCACAAATTTGAACTGTGAGATTTTATCTGCACTGAATTGTGTTTGTTTCTGCAACACCCTGCAGGCTGCTTTTTTTTATCTCTTTTTCTTTCGTTTGGATTGGGTTCAGAATTTCAGTTTTCATGCATTCATTCATCTTCCATGCAATTTTATATCCTGAAAAGAATTAAAGGCTTATTCTTCCTCCCTCCTTTTTGCAGGGTACATGGTCTCAAGTCTGGAAAGATGCTGAAAGAATTTCGAGGTCATACTTCCTATGTGAATTATGCCATCTTCACTACTGACGGTAGCCGTGTCATTACAGCTTCCAGTGATTGTACTGTTAAGGTGCTGATCTTCTTGTCTCATATTTACAGTTCAAGTTTCAATTGTTCGACAATTCACAGCCATTTTTATTCATTTATTGTTTCTCATTGTAGGTCTGGGATACTAAAACAACAGATTGCTTGCATACTTTCAAGCCACCACCTCCTTTGAGGGTACTGACTTCTCATGCTCTCCAAGTGTGACTTAATATTGTATAACCTTCAGTAAATGCATGTTTACCCATGTATCCTTTTATTTCCAGGGAGGAGACGCATCTGTTAATTCTGTCCATTTATTTCCAAAAAATACTGATCACATTGTTGTGTGCAATAAGACTTCATCGATATTCATCATGACTTTACAAGGACAGGTACTCTGAATGCACATCCTATTTTTTATTTGGCCTATTTTTTCTGCCTGCAAAATGGAGGGTTATTCATTGTAATCTAGTTCACCTCTATATTGTTTGGAAACATAATTTACCATCTGACCTTAGTTATCTGTCAGCATTTTTTTTATTATGCTTGCTGGATGATCTTTTGAATTATTGTTAGCTTCACTTTTAATGTTAAATAAAGCAATATATAGCACATTTTCTAATAGCAATAACATCCTCTGTTCATTAGATGGTTCACCACTTACCTTAAAAGGAAAACGGTGAAATTTAAATTAACCAAATTGTGCAAATTTTTTGTTTCAGGTTGTAAAGAGTTTCTCGTCAGGTAAGCGAGAAGGGGGAGATTTTGTTGCAGCTTCAGTTTCCCCAAAAGGAGAATGGATATATTGTGTTGGTGAAGACATGTGAGGATATCACTATATATATTTCTTTCATTGTCTAATGCTTTGATTTGTGTTTGTTATCTTGGTCTATAGTGGCATCTAAACGGGAGTTATTGTTTTGCAGGAACATGTATTGCTTTAGCTACCAATCTGGTAAACTGGAGCATCTGATGAAGGTTTGCCCAAGATCCTGTGACTTTGTTAATCCTTTTGTTCCTCGTCACTGTGATTTATTAACTATCAAGTTAAAAATACCTTGACATGCTACCTTGGATTCCACAGGTCCATGAGAAGGATGTCATAGGCATTACGCACCATCCTCACAGGAACTTGGTAGCTACCATTGCTGAGGATTGTATGATGAAGATATGGAAGCCTTGATTTTCTTTATAAACAAAAACTTTTCTTTTGTATCAGTCCTGTACGTTTAGGTAGTATGCTTATCCACATTTGTCTTTGAACCGCTGATTAAATAGGCTGTATTTTGCTTTACAATTTAGATAACTGATAGGTGCTAAATAGTTATGGACTCCTTGGTGCTTATGTTGCCCCATGTCTTACTACCATTGTATCCTGTACTAGTTTTAGGGATCTTTCAATGGTGTAAACACAAAGCTTACTACGATTCCTCGCTACAAGTTCATATGTTTAATTTGGTGATACCACGGTGGATGCCGATAGTGTCCGCAAGCACAGAGCAGTCAGAAGTTAGGTGTTATAATTGAAGACAACCGCAGTTCGCTGCATTTCAGGTTTGCTGAAATCCAGAATAACATAAGATTGCTGTTTCAGAACAGGAGGTTGTCATGAACCGACAACAATCCTGGAGAAGGCACGCTGTTAGATTAGACGCCAGGTACGAAGAAATGTAACGGTGTCCACTGTAATAGCAGTTGTAAGCATGACATTGCAACTGCGAATACAGAATACTAAAACTGCAGGAGTTTATGTTAACGCAAAGATTAAAGAAGGATTTAATTGCTCAGGTACTAGCTGACATCATGTTTGCACTCAACACTGGATTTCAGCATTGTATTATATATACTGAAGTATGACAGCATTCGGAGTCCGTTCGACAGGAGCCAATTCTTAGAAACTTATGTTGCGGGCAGAAACTTAGGCCGCGCATTAGATCTAGATTAAATCTTAAGAATAGAATTGTACTGGGACTTCCGATATTACTCGTATCCATCTCAATCCCCGTGTGTTGAATTGGACTAAGATGAAAAAGTTGGTTGGAAAAGCCGGGAAAGATGAACCACTCTGAGACTATGGCTGCTTTGCCCCTCCTAATCATTCTTCTCGAAGCCATCTTTGGTTGTTGACGAACTTCAGCAAAGTAACCTTCGGGAGCACTGATGGGATCCTTGTTTCTCGCCTTTCATCCGGCTCTTTGGGCACCGAGGCATCGGAAGCTCACGTTCGGTCTCCTGTCTGGCATGGTGAAGATCGCTGGCACCTTGGGCAGTCTCCTTCGTCCTTGAGCGTCGAGCTCTGTGATTAGGAGCGACGTGATGTCCAATTGTCCATGCAGGCTATGCAGATCGAACAAATATTTTTTTTTCCCCTTCCTGAAAGTACACTCTAAGGCAGAAGAAGATTCTTAAGTATGATTAGCAGAAAACAAGGGATAATTTGCCACGGTAGCCCGTCATGGTGGAATAAATGGTGTACAGTGCTTAGTTTTTGTTAGAACTATTGCGAATGTGCTGCAGACCTGCACTGCAGTGTTTGTTAGAACTATTGCAAAGACAACTGAAAGTAATATTGCTACTGAGAAAAGAATGCAGGCAAAAACACACAAAAGCATAACGAGAGAGAGACAGAGATGATGATGATGATGGGCAAGGGCGACGGTGGGGAGCCAGGGAAGAGGCAGTGCAGGGGAGGAAGCAACAACACCAGGACACCAGCTGAGCTCTCTCAGGCCATCACCATTTCACCAGGGAGGCACCTTCTCTCTGCCTGATACCTCTCCTGACAAGTCCCTCCATTTTGTGGGCAAGCAAACGGAAATTGGAAATTTTGTTGTTGATGGCCCCATCCCATGCTCTGCCTCGTCCCTGTCTCCAATCAAACCCACCATCTTTATCTGTGTTTGTGTTTATACCAAACCTGGAAACCTTGTGGCCGCTGCCATTGCCAAACTACCACTTAATGCTAATGCCATCACCTCCATGGAACATTGGAGTTTGGAGATCTATATATATACAGTACTTGTGCCGGCTCACCGCAGCAAAGTGCAGTACAGTACTGCTAGAGAAGCAGGGATTCATCAAGCTGCCGCCCGCCAGCGACTTTCGTCAGTACAACGATGCGCCTGCGCCTGAGTGGAGTACACAAGCGCGGCGCGGGCCTGGCTTCATTTCGTCAGTACAACGCGTACTGCACACCCCACACCAAACCCTCTCAAACGGTTTGTAGTACGTACCGCGGCAGCAGTCATGTCGTACATCTTCCCACTAGTCAAAGGCACATCACCGGTCCGGAAAAATTGCATGGATTTCTGTCACTTTCACAAGTTTTCCAGTCCGATTTCTGTCACTTTCACAAGTTGCTTCCACGACGCGTAGCGTTTTCTCCCCATATATATATATATATAATATAAGCTGTTACATCATTTCCTTCTCCTTTTTGCTACATGTTCCAATCTGCTAGGTGGCTTGGGCCACCAATGGGGTAGATAAACCTATCACCAGTTTTCTAAACGTCCATGGGGAAGGAAAACACGCTCATAAGATAAATTGAAACTACTGCTTGCTACAGGTTTCCTTCGTAAAACAAGGTGCTACCAATGTACCAATCATTAGTACTGTTCCCCAGATCATGTTCGAATTGTACAATACATACAAGAAAATTGCCGCAAAGGCTTTCGAATGTAAGAGAAGCCAATTTTGCCTCTCCTCCAGGAAACCCCACTGGCTGCGCTCCACTGGCATCTCTTCCAGTAAGCTGTTGCGGTATCCAAACCTGAACTCTTGATCGCCACTGTCAGTCATTTTGCGGTATCCACACCTCAACTCTTGATCGCCACTGTCAGTCATCGTCCTCACCACTTTCGTCGTCGTCGTAAGCCACCAGAGAGCCGAGTGTTGCCTTTGTGTCATCTGGTTGCTTCTGATCTGCGTCATGCCCATTTGAAGGCCGCTCCTCTGGAGCAGGAGCAGGCTTAGCTTCCGCCTCAACCTTTGGTTTCTTGGCTTGCGGCTTCACGGAAATTATTACGTTCTTCAGGAGTGCATGCTGGCTCCTCTTCGTAGGTGGCTTAGGTCTGCTCTCCTGAAGGGGCAGGTGCAAGCATAGTTCAGCTTCAGCTGGATAAATTGGTGGAACAGACATTTTGATGTTCCATAATAAGCACTATGTATGCACGTGCTTTCCTTTAATCTTGTCTTAAATGTTGAACCTGTGAATCATAACATACCTCAGGTCTAGATACTGTAGGAGTCTCGAGTTCATGAACAATACTGGACCGTGCAGCTACAGCCTCCTGAAACAAAAATACTCATTCCGTCAGTCCACCCATGGTAGCCTGGTAGGTGGATGAGACCAGATAGTCACAATTGGAGCAAGCTGTCCCATAGTACAAAAACGATTGCTGAAGTTTACTAGCTTAAGATAAAAATGAATCACATAGTGCATTATGGAGCATCTAAAAGCTCCACATCTGCTAGTCTATGCTATAACATTCAGATGATACATAACAATATAAAATATATATATGCTGCCATCAGTTCCTTTTTAATGAAAAAAATGGATCTGATAGACCAAGCTACAATGCCATACAAGCCAGCCAAATGCATCAACTGAGACTGCTGTGCTCAAGCTAAAGGAAAGCTTTCGTGTTTGATTGTGATTCTATTAGGAAGATAAAAATATTGGCAGTGTTGAAAATAAGAGGTTCATTTTAAAACAATAAAGCTATGGCAAGACAAAGTAATTGTTACTTGTTAGTACGTTACTCACATGGAAACTGCGGAGCTGTTCCGCTTCTTCATTGGCCACCTGCTGTTCATATTCCTTTCTTGACTGTCCCCAAGTAACATAAAACAAGGAACTAAGAATGTTGCAAAAGACATGGATTTTAATTACAGCTAATAATAATATAATTTAGATCCCATATGTTTTATGTTCGTAATTCTTATCTAGTCCTATTAAAATGCAAGTACAAATGACTAAGAATATTACCAAGCTACCCTAGGATTGCATTTAAGATTAGGAAAATCATATGGCGCCCAGGGGGGCTGGCGCCCTCGTTCTAAAATACCATGTTGCAATATTTCAAAAATCATCAAAAAAATTATGTATGTAGTACACCTAAAGTTAAATGTAGCCACAACAATTCAGTTTCAAATTCATCTTTGATGCTGAGATTAAAAAAACAAAAGTGTCACTGTCTTCAAATGACGAACAGTGCCAGGTTGACTGCTTGTCTATTTTGTTTCTTTGCATCTAGGATGAATTTCAAACTGAATTGTTGCGGCTATACTTAACATTATATGCACTCGATACATGATTTTTGTGATGATTTTCGAAACATTGCAACATAGCATTTTAGCTAACGAGGGTGCCAGCCCCCCTGGGCACCAAATCTGCACTCTTAAGATTATTTTCATACTCTTCTGAATTTCAACAAAATAACACTGAACGCCATGGCCATATTGTTTTATGATTTGTAAATAAGAAATAATGATACTCTTCAAGTGGAAAAATAGAAGCACATAATATTTTCTTGTTCCCCCTTAACATGCTGACCTGAAGTTCCTTTCAGGAACATAAATGATATAATTCATGTTTCTCATAATGTTAACCAAAACTTCCTGTTTCTCATAATGTTAAACAAAGTTATATATATTAAGAATTTCTGTCTGGCCACCCATTATGTTTGGATTATAAGAAATATGAACATTATGTTTGCAATAGATACTCAAAGAAACTTCTAAACTGTTTCAATAAGACACATTGTATTATACCAAATCATGCATGGTTTATATTAACATATATCTGTGATTGTAGCAAACAGTTGGGTATAAAATATTTTTGTAATGCAATTTTAAGTATATTATTTAGCTGGCTTGCAAGCCTCTCCTAATACAGCATATGCCTGAGGCTACAACAATCAAGTATAGCCCTGAGTCTAACTCAATCTCAATGGTTTTGCAGCAGCTCAAGTAGTCAATTTTCCTTTTCCTAAACTACAGTGCTGTAACCTGGTTTTAGTTCCAAGCATTGACACAGCCCTGAGTCTAGCTAGGGATGAAGTCCATTGGTGGTGTATGGCATGAGCAAAGGGTCTATCCTTGCTCACTGCGAGGGGCTTTTAGTTTTTAGCCCGCTCGATTGTTGTATACTCAGAAACAAGTGCTTAAGCCTTAGAAAACAGGGAAGGTGTGTGTGAGTGTGTTTGGGTCTATGTATGACTCCTTTTTCTTCTACTAATTACAATGAAAAGCAGCTCTCCTACGTGTTCGAGAAAAAACCTGGTTTTAGTTCGTTTAATCCTATGATGACTATATTTTGTTAAACTTTGGGACCTGCAGGTTTGGAACACTTCTGAGTGAGGGCTTTTAGTTTTAATCTCTAGTAAAGGAAAGGGGAAAAGTAATGCAAAAAAAAAGTAAATCCTTCATATGCCATGAATGAACAAATGGACCAGGTTTCTTATTATTAAAGTACAGAGCACATGATGGATCTAGCCATCCACATGCTGATTTTTTGCTTCCAGAAGGCCAGAAGTTATAAGGACTGAGGAGAAAGAACCCTTAAGCAGGTATACACATAAAGATACATAAGAGAGCATGCAAACAAGTATTGTTGTTAAATATTTCACCCTTCGTGGGGATGCTGACGGGCAGAAATACACCATTTTGATTTACATCTTGAAGTAATGATTTTCAAAGTGAGCTAGCTTACATTAAATGCTTACCGAAGCCAATTTATCAAGAAACTCTGTCTCATCCTCATCCAATGCCTTTGGAGGTCCTGGATAGAATAGATAGCGATTAAAATCAAAACAAGCAGCCAAATTTAATTTCAAAACAAAAATCAAACTTCACTATTCCTAGCCTTGTACTTTACTCAATTTTCCCAGAAATAGAAATAGCATCGAACAGGTGGATAGCAGATCACAAAGATTGTTTAGCTAGCTGCAAACTTTCTTCCAATCAAACCACACTAAAACAAGAATAAATCTTCTGTTACTCCATATCATTTCAAATGAAGACAAAGCAAATAATTAAACTGCACTTGTTTATTCATACTACTACGCACAAGCTTCAGCAATTAGAAAGTATTTTTAGCATGTACAGATCATGCTGCAACTTGAACTTGCAGTTAATGTGACAAAATCACAGTTCTTGAGTAAATTACTAAATTTGTCCAAGTTCATCATGATCGCATCCTTATGTGTACTAGCACAGAAAACTACACCTAAATCGGAATGATGGAAACTCTGCGCACAGTGCACAAACACAGCATAATATGGTATCAGGGCATTGTCTTGACAATACATACTGTGCTTGAACCGCTCGTTGAACTCGGCGTCCTTCTTCTCCTTGTTCTCCTGTAGGATCTGCACAGCGCATGACGAAGATCCGCATTAGCTCCAAACCAACGGGTCCGAAAGGATTATGAGGGGGTGACCTCACCTGGAAGAGGGGTTTGTCGCGCTGCGCGGTGCCATCCTCCACCCGCTCCCCTCGCGTCCGCTTCACCTCATCGAGCTGCAATTTATTTTCCGAACCACAAAATTTCAGAGATTCTCCCAGAAAGCTCAGCTAATTTTCTTCCTAGGTTTTGCCCTTCCGATTCTACGTGCCCGGCCAGCGAGCGTGCGAGTGAGAGAGAGAGGAAGAGGGGGGGAGGCAAGTGTTCGGGGCCTTGCCTGGTCCTCGGAGATGAAGTTCACGAGGCGTATCGTCGCCGGCGGCGCCGCCGCCTTCGAGCTCGGCGTCATCTCGTTCCCGGCCATTGTCCCGCCGCCGCCGTTTTTTCTTTTCTTTTTCTTTTTTTTTCGTCACCACCACGTTCTACCTCGTGTCGCTGTTGTCGTTCAGTCTAGTAGCCGATAGACGATAGTCGATAGATACCCAAAAAGAAAACCAAATCGGCCTCACGACGCCGTTGGATGATGATATGCGCGGTATAGCCGTATATCTGAACATCCGATCAAACCAAAAAAAAAAAACACTATTCACCGTTTCAAAATACTCTCCCGTTTCAAATTATGAGTAATTTTAACTTAGCAGTTCAAGTTTGACTAAAATTATAAAGAGAATTATAAAAATTTATGAATCAAAAATTTGTTTGTAATTCTAGAGTTTAGAATCCAACAACATATAAATGGGTAGATTACATATTAGTCCCACACTAAATGTTCACATATGTTGTAGATTGCTTATATGTAACTCTTATAAAGCTAAACTCCATTAAATGAATTCTCTCTTCATGCGAGATGTCCACATCATTCCCCACTAAATGATCCACTAAATATTTTATCTCTATGCAAGGTGTCCACATCATTCTCCACTAAGTTCATGTCATCCTATAATAATTACAAAAAAAGGACCATGTCATCTATATCATGTAACATACTTTAAATCTTTAATCTATTAACATACAAGTCATGTACATACACTATTTGTTTCATCACCAATTAATTTCTCTATAATGTAACCAAATATTAGATTTTGTTCTATTAGCTTAGCAATTTTTTACTAGATCTAATAAAAAAAATAAATGCAAGTCAAATTCATATGTATACATACATAATAGACTAAATATCATATACTAATGATACGCAGCAACATGCGAGGAATTCACCTAGTTAACTATCACATGATGGCTAAGCTATATAGGAGTCTACATGGCTGTCTTTCGAAAATCTAACATACGTCCAACCCACAATCTATATCTCATTAAAGCAACATCTACTACCGTAGGAATTCTTTTCAAATTTGTGAATCACTATTATTTCTATATGAATGGAAATTTCAGGAGTATTTAGGACAGTCTCAATGCATGTTTTATGATAGTGACATGTACATTAAATAGAGTGTCACATAAGCAAAATTACTGATTTAGTAGGGTCATTAAATGAAGGAGTTTCATCAGATGAGAGAGAAGTTTCATCCCCATGAAACTCATGTGGCTCGGTTACCTAGTTTATAGTCTTGATAACTGTGTCATAAAACTATGCATTGAGACTGGCATTATATTTATGTGAACTATAGGATTTGATTCTAAACTTAAGGCTCTTTAATGGAGGTCGTACGAGGTCTTTAGCTCCTCACAAGCTATCTTGTAATATCTCATATAGATCACCTAAAATCATACATGGCTACTCATGAGATTATTTAGGGTGTGTTTAGTTCCCTTTTTATCTAAAAAAATTTAAGGTTTTGGTCTATTATTTTGCATAATAAACATAAACACTATATACTTTTTTGGCAAAACGATTACCATTCTCTATTTTAGATTTTTGCCTCAAGTGGTAAAAAAACCCAAAAGAGTCTCAAGAGACCATAATCAGAGCAATAAATTCTGCATTTTGAATAAAACTAAACATAATTTTGAAAATTTTAGCATTTTATATTTCATAAGTAGTCGACATTTTGCATTACATGTGAACTAAACAGGCCCTTAGTTTGATCGGATCAATTGGTTTTTCCTGGTGCGACCCAAGGCATTCTATTACTTTGTTAATAAGCTTATTCAGTACTCCTATAGCATATTATATAGAAGTAACCATAGATTAGTTGTAGTTACATGTGCTATTAAACTTTAGGAGTAAAGTCCACTATCGGTCCCTAAACTTGTGCTGTCGTGTCATCCCGGTTCCTAAACTCACAAATCGATTGTTTAGGTCTTCAAACTTGTTCATCTGTGTCATCTCGGTCCCTAAACTTGTCCAATTGTGTCATCCCGGTCCCTAAACTTAGAAATCATCCGTTTAGATCCTCAAAGTTGTTCAGTTGTGTCATCTCGGTCCCTAAACTTGGTTTTGAATCTCATCTGGGTCAAAACAAAGCGAA
>Ga0182004_10002431_pt1 | contig 14464 bp, 11 predicted proteins | sample Sormic07211540_1_FD_120479 | JGI IMG/M metagenome (GOLD analysis project Ga0182004, IMG submission 120479) | Endophyte microbial communities from Sorghum bicolor roots, Mead, Nebraska, USA - 072115-40_1 MetaG | ecosystem: Host-associated > Plants > Roots > Unclassified | place: USA: Nebraska...
TAGCACTTTCTATAATGATAATTTGATATGAGAATATCATAGTAGCTCTAATAAGATCTTATCATGCTAGGGCTTCTGCTACTGGTTCAGATGCGGGAAGATGTCTGGCTTAAAAAGGGTACAAAAAATGACTACCTACCGACCCCTCGACCTATTGAAGTATGTATATATATATATATATATATGAGAAAAGCAATGGTGAGAAAAAAAGATAATAAAAATAAAATAATTTGGAAAACATAAATTGGAGACTATGAGAACAGCTGGGCAAAGAAAATCTAAATAAAAATGATAATGCTCCAATTAAGACGCTCGAAACGAACCAACGTCTCACTAGCTCAATCCCACACCTAGTCCCTCGCTTCCTCCTCCCTTCCAAGCTCGTGCCTGATGCCTACCCGATGTGTGGCCATAGCTGCCTCTCTGGCCAGCAGTGGCGTGCTTCCCCACCCCTATATATGTCCTCCTCCCCTACCTTGGTGACTTCCTCACCCACCACGGCACCACCCTTCCTCTACCCTAGTGTCCTCCCACATGGGGAGCGCTCAACGCCCGCGTGTGGTGGCCCTCTCCCTAACCCTAGTGAGATTCAAGCAAGCCCCTAACCCTTCCCTTCCCAGGGTGGCGGCACCCTTTCTAGATACGGTAGCGTCTCTGCTCCCTCGGCCGATGGCAGGCATGACGGACATACAGTCATGCATCATCTAGCGAGCCAGCACCACCATAGTTGCCCACCAACTAGGCCATCGCCGCGCGATGATGTGTTTCAAGTGTTTCCGGATACTTTTTAGGCATGTTGCAAGCCCATGTTTCAAATGTATGTTTCAGTTGATTTATACAAATATTGTAAAAGTAGAGATCGGAATGTTGCATATGTTGCAATGGTTGTACACATATATTACAAGAGTCTATTCTCATTGTTTCATCTATTTTTTGTACACGTATGTTGCAAATGTTTCAGAAGCATGTCTCAAGTGTTTCATCTGTCTTCTTTTGTATGTTGCAACTGTTACATCTTGATGTTTCAAAAGTAGATCGAGATTGCACATGTTGCAATGGTGTTTTAACTGTATACTCAAAATATTTTCTCTGTTTTAGACTTGCAAAAGTAGATAGGAGTGTTGCATGGCGTAGCCGGTGGCTGTCGATGCTCGGGTGTAGCCTTGGATCAACCCATGTGGGTTTCCACATGCGGGGCGTGGGGTGGGTGTGGGATGTGTCCAGATGCAACGTTCCATCTAGACATGGAGACACTAAACATACCAAAATAAAAATCATAAAATAGGAAAAAAATATATATGAGCAGAAAAGAACAAGCGGTAAATAGAATCTGGAAAACATGAACATGAACACATAGGACATCCAGAAAAACATGAAACGAGTTTTTGTTTGGTGATGAATTGGGATTCCAAAGAACTCTCATTCTTGTAGATTATGATATGTCCTTGACGGAATCGGAGAAGAGTAGGATACGGATAGTAGCAGACGGTTGAGTTGGTATAGAAACACAGACAAGGAAAAAAGAAACGAAAACTGAAATGAACACAGAAAAAAGAATACTTTTTGGATTAGGATTTTTATTCAGGATCAGTGGTGTTGGATTAGGACTCTTAGTTATCCACGTTAACTCAAGAAGCCCTATATATATATATATCATCAAAACATTACTGCGTGAAGACAAGTAATTCCTACATTCACAAAATTAGTTAGTGGAGCGGGAGCCAAACCAGAAAAAAAATAGGGGAAACTTTTGTCAATATAATGTTAGGTATAGATTATTTTTGAAACCTGAGTAACAGAAGAGTGAACGACTGAAAAATTTTGGCCTATTACAGATTTTATATATAGAATATATAATATGGCATTAATAACTCCATCCACCAGGTGACAGGTGTAAGTAAACCTGTGTATGCCAAACACTTTCACAGCTGACGACATATTGACCCTTCTAATTTTGCCAGAAAAGAAATTATACCAGTACTTCAATGTTTCCCCACTTAAACTTCAACTGCAAAGACCAGAAAGAAAAGAATCGGAAAATGGCTGCTTTCAGCATTATCTCGGTTTACTCTCCCGCCAACCCACAGGCATTCCCAACCACTGAGCCTCTCAACCCCGGGCGCGGCCATGGCGGCCTCCGCTCCCATCCGCCTCCTCTCCCCCTCCAGCTCTCCATGGCCGCCACAAGATCCGAGCCGTAGGCCCGTACTGCCCCTGCAAGCGTGGCCAGCGCGCCACCGCCATCTCCGCTCCGTCCGCTGCGCGTTGTCCCCGCCGCCGCCGTCGCTCGACCTCCCGCTCCTCCCGTTCCAGCCCGCGGAGGTAAGATATTTTGGATAGGACAGTTGTCTGGTTATTCAGATTTCAGTCAAACCCGATTCTTTAGTCTGCCGTTGCCAACGTTGATGTAGATTATTCAGATAAGTGAATGGTCCATTCCATCGAGTGCAATCAGTTGGTCCCTGAAAAATGAACCACAGAACCAACCAGTTCTATGATGGTGAACCAGAATTTTGCATTGGCTGCACTGCATGATGTGTTTCATTTCTAATAACTGAAGATTTCTTACTAATTTTAGAGACTTGTTTATGGCAACTACGTCGGACCCATTTGAAGTGCCAGCCTGAATGATAAACTGAGATACTGCAGGAAGGTCCGTTTATAAACCAAAGCAATTGCATTACAGGCTGAACCCTTACAGGCAGGTGAGACAGGCAGCAAGACAGCAAACAGCTAGCGAAGAAGGGAGAGGATTACAAAACTGAAGAATGCCTGAAGACTCAATGCAAGACTTAGCGATGGCAGAGTTTGCTTTGTAGCCCAGAGTTGACAGTTTTTCAGCGCTAAGGAAGACGACAGTAGCATCTGTTTCCAAATCTCTTCTGACAGAGGACAGACATCTGTTTCCAAATCTTGTCTGAAGACAAGCATTTTAGCAATTCCAGATTAATTTTGGAGACTACTTTTGGATCTTATCTATTGAATTTGTATTGTGCATTCTATCTGTTCAAAAATCTTGTAGTATCATATGAATTTCCTAAATTGCTATAAGTTCCTTCAATCTATTATTTTTCCTTTTTTTTTTCTGAAACGATGCAAGAGAGCTGCATGTCATTTCATTAATAAGATTAATCAGCAGTTTGTATTGTCAGTAAAATCTGTGGGATTCTGCTAAGATAATGAAAATGTTATAGGTGCTGATACCATCTGAATCCAAGACTCTACACTTGTATGAAGCAAGATATATAGCATTGCTAGAGGAGGTACAAATTGTTTGTTCAGTACATTATTTCTTTCCTTTTTCCTTCAAAATGAGCCCGTTTCCATTATTGAATAACGGAAATACAGAAAGTCTCAGTTATCTGAAACTGGGATAAGAGAATGCACCAGTCGATTAATCTAGGACTAAACTAGATTCATGCAAATGCAACTAACCTAGACTAAAACACACCTAAAACGATTAATAACCAGAAACTCCAGAACATCACAAGTAATAAGCTAATTATTACTAGTCCACATGATCAGATATCCTTGATGGAACATACGTGTAACAATTAGCCATGATAAAGAAATCATTTCTTCTTGAGACTAAATCTTCTTTTTGTTTGTTTATCAAATTTGTGTCCACCTAATTTTCTTTTAAGATTTGTTAGTTTTTCTTGGATCCAAGGGAACACAGACTTAGGAACATGGTTTGACAAAAAAAAATTAAGTAATATGGTTTTAATGTTGACTGCAAGAAAGTGTGGGCAGTCGGTGAAATTGTAGTTGAGGGGTATTGAGAACCCTATATATGCGATTTTGCTGCATCATTCTTGAAACACAAGATCTCCTTTCTTTGATAGGATACTAACAACTCAAACCATGAGTAGAGTGTTATGCAACATCCTTACTGATTTATTTCTAATACTTTTTTTGAGAGGGATTTGTTTCTAATACTTACTTTAACAGGCCTTGTACAAGAGGAAAAATACTTTTGTTCACTTTGTGCTTGATCCAGTTGTAGATAGCACTACTAAAGCTTCATTTGCTGTAAGATATGGTTGCTTGGTCCACATAGAAAGTGTAAGCTATTGTCCTTCATGCGACACCTTTCTATAAGTTTACTTACAGGATCTCAGTCCTGTCTTTTTTCCTGCCACATTTTGTATCAATGGTCTGTCTTTAGTGTAGATTCAAAAGCTGGAGATTGGAGCACTAATATCAATTAGAGGAGTGTGCCGTGTAAACATTTCAAATCTTTTGGATGTAAGCTCTTTCTTTCTTTTCTAGTTTTGAAATGTTATTCCGTTGTTGATGTTTCAATAATATCATATTAATTCTCGGGTACTTAAGTTTATATATTTGTATACTACTTAACATTTTCTATAAATTGACTTTATAATACCTTCGAAGGCCGACTTTTGCTTGATATATGAACAGGTCAATTCCTTTTGATGAGGGATGGGAGATGTGAACAGCTGAATGCTAGTGTTATAGTTGGACTGCCTCAATCTCACTATCCCCTGTAATATGATGTTTAAACAAAACTGTCACCTTCTAGTTCAGATTGAATTGCCCATATGCTCTGGTTCTGTAACCTTATTTATTAAAGCTATAAGCACAGTAGATCAGAACCTTTTTATACCACTTCTTAAATATTCTGAGTTGGAGCTGCTTCATTGGGGGCATGATGAAGCTCGGCGACGATGACATGTGTTAGGATCTTCCTAGGTGTATTAGTGGAGCCAGTTGTGCGCACGTGGCGATGTCTTGGTGGCTTTGGGTAAGGGTCCACCATGGGAAGTCGAAGCTGCTTTGTCGCTTATGCACCAAAGCTATGCAACGATGACGCATGATGGGCTTAGTCGCTAAGTGCAATAGTGACTGCACTGTTGTGGGGGTGCATGACAGCTCTGTATGAACTTCTATTCTTCTTAATTGAGCGACAGAGCTCCTGCTTTTTTGTTCAAAAAAGGGTATTCTGATACTGGCAAGAAGAAATTACAGAAGCCCTGAACCACATCTTTGTCTTTGTTGACCCAGATGGAGCCCTATTTCCGTGGTACAGTTTCTCCAATGATGGATGAGCCTTATGAAGCTATTGAATTAGGGACAAGAATTTCCAAGCTAAAAGAATCCATGTGCAATTTACACAGTCTACAAATGAAGTTGAAGGTTGGATCACTACCTTAAGCCCATTCAGCAATTTGAACATGTTGAATATTGCTTCTTATCCTAGTCATTTCTTGTTTCAACATTTCAAATTTAGGTACCTGAGGATGAACCACTGCAAACTAACATCAGGGCATCACTATTGTGGTCTGAAAAAGAAATTTTTGAAGAGTATAATGAATCTTTTATCCCTGGACACCCAGAACGCCTCTCATTTGCTGCGTACCAAACAGTTTCAGGTGATGTTTAATTCTGATTCCATCGATCTAGTTCAAAATATTCAGGTCTTATCATATTGATCAAACTTTCACTGCACATCTATATATTCTATAAATGAGAAATATCTGTTTTACATATGACGACCATCCAAAGAGATGATGCACGCATACATCAACCGCCGTCATGCCTGATCCTTATATTTGTAAGTATCTAACTTTTAAACTGTACTACAGGCATGTCAGATGAAGAACTTCTCACCCTGCAAAACTACAAGATACAAGCGATGGATTCGATAGACACCCTTGAAAGGCTAAACAATGGTATCAAGTTTGTAGAACATAATATTGGAATGATAGCTGCAAGGCTCGCCATTCAAAATATATGATCTTGCAATGTTCAATTTATATGCTAAATGATGTCCATGATGCTAACTCCATCTGGTCAAAAGACTCTGACCTCAAAGCTTTTTCAGTTTCAAATGTAAACATGGAAGGTGTATACATTCCGATTGATTCTGACATAACCTTGGTATTCATTCAGAGAACAGCATGAAGATGAGCAACACAATATGAAGTTACATGCCCATTTTGTATGGGTAGGGTAACAGAAAACATAAGTTGTTCAAACATCCAGTACTACCTTATTCCATCAGATAAACCAAACAACTGTTTATCAGGTATCGAGATAATACATAAAAATTGTCTGATCAAATAAAACACACAAATTCAAATACCAAAGACTACAAGTCTTGCTTGAGCTAAGTAATTTTTGAACGAAAACAATAGTAATTTTTAATGGAAAGAAATATTATGCCGAGCATGAGTCCTGATGGACTTAATGGGTAGCTCCTGAAACATTGGCAGGAAGATCAGCTTCTCCTTTATCTTGAACTACTTTGGTTCTTTGACTTCTTTCCAAGCTTCAGCAATGTTGAAGCCAAAGAGACGAATGGTGCGACCTCCGTTGTTGCCAGGCACTGTCTGCTCTGGTGGATTCTCTGCTTCATTCTGTGAGGTGTCTTCCAGTTCTGTTCAAAAAAAAAACTGTGAGGGGAAAGTAGAGAACGTTTTGGAGCCAATGAGATGGGTGGAGGGATGCTCACCATTAGCTGGCACCACTCTCCCTTGTGGTGGATTCTCCGCTTGAGTCTGCAAGGGAATTGCAGGAAGAACACTGCTAGTAGTTGCAGGGAATGAATACCAATCGCCAGCCATAGCAGCTGGGAAATGACCAGTCACAGGATTGCCAGCCATAGCCGTCATCCCTTGAGTTGGCTGGTGCACCGGCATCGACACAGGAGGGGCATGGATGGCACTTCTGCCAGTTAGGAAGAATGGCAAGCGGCGGCTCATGGTATTGGCAGGGGCATCAATAGCAGTAGCATTGTCAGGACGAGGAGTAGAGGAGCTGCTGGCAATGGCATTGCCAGGCACCACTGCTGACTCTTGTCTCCTTGAGAATGAGAAAAATGCAGGATTGATGCTGCGGTGTCCGTCCACTACTGCAATTTGTTCCGGTGGATTCTGCTCTTGATTGTGCAAGGGGGTTGCTAGAAGGATGCTGCTGGTAGTTCCAAGTGACCAACCAGTGGAGGTGTTGGCAGCTGAGAAATGACCAGTCATAGGATTGCCAGACATAGCCATGGTTCCTTGAGGTGGCTGGTGCACTGGCGCCATTGACGCAAGAAGTGAGAGCATGGCGCTTCTGGGAGCACCAGCCGGGATCTGCCAACCCATGGTATTGTAAGGGCCATACAGAGCTGCATCTATGTTGTTGGTCCAAGTCGCTTTGAAGGGCTTTTCCTTACCAGAAGCAGCAGCAGCAACAGCATGGTTAGGGTGCACAATCTTCATGTGGAAACTGAGTTCCTGCGCTGTCCGACGCACATGTTTGCACACTTTGCACTTGTGCAGACCACTCTGCGAGTCTAGCTTTGCCTTGCCCTTCTTTTCCCTGATCTTGTGATGACTAGAAGTGTGGCCTCCTAGCGCCTGGGGTGTGGAGAAGAATCTGTTCTTACACTTAGAGCAATTGTACACCTTGCCACAACCTTTGCTGCTCTCACCTCCAGCAGTAGTAGATGTGCTGTAGGTGTGGCTGCCACTGCCACAGCCAGCAACACCTTTGCCTCCATAGTCGCCATTGCTATAGCCAGAAACACCTTCTCCATAGTCGATGTTGCCATAGCCAACGAGAGATTTGCCACAACTGTTGTTGTTCCTAGCAACAACTTTACCATTGCTATCATATTTAGAGTGAGCAGTAGCTTGACCAGAGCCATTGTTCCTCTTCACTAGATCAGGTGCAGTTTGAGTGGCCGCACTCATAGCGGTGGCAAGAGGAGCTCTTGTGATGGTCACCGCTGCCACAGAAGCAGGAGCTCGTGGAATTGTCATTCCTGCCATTGATGTAGCAGCAGGAGTTGCTTCAGTGTTCACAAATGCTGCAGTCGGATGAGGTGTAGGCATAGGAGTTGCCACGGCCACCGCTGGAGCTGGTGCCATGGATAGAGCCGCCACCGCATTAGGAGCTAGGCCAGGAGCTCCACGAGACCCCATGACGATCACGGGAATGTCATCGCCGCTACTGTCATTCTCTCTGACCTTGTTGTTGTCGTGCATGGTGACCACTATGTTGCGAATAGTGACATTAGACTCAGATCCAGATTTTTTTACCTTAGTAGGGGCAACTCTAGGGAACCTGTTGTGGAGGGCGTGGTTGCCCCATGTTGCATCCAGCGGCTTCACGGTCCTCATCTTTGAATTCTGCTTCTTCCTTCTCTTTGATGTGGGTGCATCCTCCTCAGAGTCGGAGGAGAGGTGGTCATGCTTGTGTGACCTCATGTGTCCACACAGCACCATCTCCTGACCAAATGCCATGGAGCAATCGGCGCAAGCGTAGGGCTGGTCATCCACCGTAGCAACGGTGCCAAGACCAGCTAATCCGAACCTAGCCACCACATGTGAGTGCTGCCGGGGCAAACCACGCTGCTTGGCAGTTGGCTTGTCCCTACCGGGATAGCCCACCAAAGATCTCGATGAAGTTGTGCCCTCAAGGCGGTGGCCAGATTCGGAGAGCTCGTGGTGACTAGATCCAGAGAGCTCATGGCGGCCAGATCTAGAGAGCTCATGGCGGCTAGATCCAGAGAGCTCATGGTAGCTAGATCCGAGCCTAGCCACCTCATGCGAGCACTGTGGTGGCGAACCACACTGCTCGATTGGTGCCTCAGCTTTGCCCTCAACACGGCGGCCAGATCCAGAGAGCTCATGGCTACTAGATCTGGAGAGCCCATGGCTGCCAGATCCAGAGAGCTCGTGGTGTGATACACATGGTGATCCACGACAGAGAGCAGCAGCTTCCGTATCGCCTACTCCAACGGTGTCACCATCATGTAGCCGTGCAGAGACGAGAGGTGGGCAGCCCCTAGTGTTACCCTTTTTTGGTGGTGGTGGTGGTGGTGGCGGCGGCGGTGGTAGCGGCGGCGGTGATGGGAGCGGTTTCTGGTTTGAGTCCATTGGTTGATGGGAGAGACTAGGATCTAATCAAGGAAATAATAAAATCAATATGACATTTGTGCGGTAGAGGCCTATATTTATTATGGATAGCAACAGCTAGATTGCCAACTTTTCAAGTAAGTGTCACTCATTTTCTTAATTCCATATATGCCCCTATGTTGGATTCCTATTACACGACGGATCTTAACTTATGGGTAGCCTACAAAAGCTATGGACATGTCTTTGGTCATTGATAGATAATGATTTGTTATTGTGGGCAAGTGATGCGGCTGATAAGTGAAGAAGCAAAGTATTAGCACTTAGCTTTGGAACCAATATCCCATCTTTTGTGTCATTTTCACTTTTGAGTTTTCATGCATGTAAACACCTTGAATCATATGAGAAATTTTTTTGTTGTTGACACGAAACATGAGAGAACATAAGCATCTAGTAAGTTTCTTTCCATATAAAATGGTACATGCAACTATAGCAAATGCTCCCCTTGCCATAATCAACAAACTGAATACTAACATTGTTTTTCCCAATGGAAAGTCTTCTATGGTGTAGCATAACCATAATACATGCCAAAGTGGTTATTCTCTATCACCCTCAAACTTGATGATGTAGCATGACCATGTAGGCATGTATTGTTGTTGAAATTAAGTGTGAAACGGAGCCATCTTAGAAACTAATTAGGATTGAAGACTATTTATGGTCCTAAAAATATAGATGGTCATAGGAGACTGGGGTTTCTAAGAATTAGAGGATAGCCATGTTGAGTGATGATGACGTAGACATTGTTGGGCCACTTTAGGACTGTGGTTGTGGTCGGATAATGAAGTGAGTATTGTTGTTTCAATCTATATAAAACAAATCATTCAAAGAACGTGTTGACCCTGGCATTATCATTGTTGACCTCGATCGAAGTCCTAGACAATGCATGGCGTTGTTTACTTCCAAAATATTTGGGCCAAAATGCCAAATATTTTGCAACTTCACACTTTAGAAGTAAACGGGCCCGAAAAATTTTGGCCCTGTACTTCGCAGGCCAAAAGCGGCGGCCATAGCCCAGAAATCTATGGCTGCCTCCCTGGCTCCTTATCCATACGACACGCAAAACCCTAACCTGAGCGCTCGCATTCACCCTCTCCCACACCGCACACTGCCCGCCGCCGTGCTCTCCTCCCTCTGGTTCCTTCCCTTGGCCACCGCATATCGATGATGCTCTCCACAGATCTGAGCTCTCCCCCACTAGATCTAGCCTTCTCTAGTTTCCTCCCCTCTAGCGCATCAAACATGGTCAGACTTGGCAGCGGCTTCAATGGTGAGCAGGGTGGCTTCAACCCAAGCCACAACACCGGATCTACGGGCGTCGGCGTCACGGGAGACTTCTGGGGCTCCTTTGGTCCAAGCCCGTTCATCTCTGGTGTAGGGTCAAGCAGCTACCCCAACCCGTAGCTAGGGTTCGACGACCTTGACATCAGCGGCGGCCACCAATGGGCAGGAGACGATGTTGACCAGTACGCCGAGCATCTCCGCTGAAGCAGGGACCTCATGTCGCCTCCCGTTCGCGTTCCCACGGTTGGGGCAGCTCGGCGTCCCGCCTTCGGGCCGCCTTGCCACGCCGATGAACCAATGGGTGAAGGGTCGAGATGGTGGACTAGAGGGGGGGTGAATAGTCATTTTTAAAACTTATCGCGTCAGCTAACCGAAATAAGTGCGGAATTAAAACTATTGGTCTAGCCAAGACTATATCCCTCTATCTAAGTTCTCCAGCACCTTGTAAAGGATCCTAAATAAGCAAACAAGGTGCTACCTTAGCAAGTGCTCACCTAACCAATTCTAGGAGCAAGGTCACACAAACCTATGCCACTATTACTTTACAAACAGGGGGAGCTCCTACACAACTAGTAAGCAAAAGCACAAAGCTCCTAAGCTCACTAGCAATGCTCAATAACAAGGCAACTAATGCCAAATTAGAGAGTGCAACTTACTTAGCTACCCAAACTAAGCAAAGTGACTAACAAGGTTACACAAACCAAATTAGCCATGCAAGGGAACTACTTCTAGCTACACAAGCAAGAAGGTAACTAGCAAGCTACACAAGCTAACTAATTACAAGAATAACTACACAAACACAAGTATGTGAATGTAAATACAAGCTTGTGTTAGGGACTTGCAAACCAATGAGAAGAACAAAGTTGACACGATGATTTTCTCCTGAGGTTCACTTGGTTGCCACCAAGCTACGTCCCCGTTGAGACAAGCTCCAAGGTTGCCGACGGTCCTCTTGCTAGTGGTGACCCACAAGTAACACTCTCCCACGTGGAGTTCTTACCACAGGCTCTAACACTTGACCTAGTCGGACCACTTGTCGCCCTTCACCTCTCACTCTACTAGAGTTGCTCTTCGCGCTCCCTACGGGGTGAGCACCGTACCCCTCACAATCTCTTCTCTGGAGCACCGCACAATCTCCTTGCATGCTTTGACAGAGTCACAAGCCACCAAGCTGTCTAGGAGGTGGCAACCTCCAAGAGTAACAAGCACCACCGGTTTGCAACACGAACATCTAGTGCCACTCGATGCAATCTCTTAATGCAATCGCACTAGAATCGCTCACTCACACAATCGGATGATCACTATCAAGCATATGTGAGTTAGAGGGCTCCCAAGCACCACCACACAAGCCACCAAGGCCTTAGTGTGCTCAGCCACCAACCAAAGCCAGCCAACACTTCTATTTAATTATAACCACAAGGGCTCAACTAGCCATTGCCCCTTCACTAGGCAAAACTCGTGGACACCGGACGCGCAGAAGGTGAGCCACCAGACGCTCGAAACCAGCGTCCGATGCTCACGAAGTAACCATGTCTCACTAGCCGTTTGAACTCGACCGTTGCCGCCAATGGCTATCTCGCACGACCACCTAACAAAGTAACACCGAACGTGTCCGGTGCACACCGAACACATACGCAGAGAGGATGTTTTTGATGTTGGGTCACCAGATGCGGGCCACTAGATGCTCTCCTTCATCTGATGCCGCAAGCGCTTCTGCAGAGAACCACCAGACGCACATCACCGGACTCGCTCACGTTACTGTGCGTGGGTCCGGTGTGTATGCCCCAGCAAGTACCACTCACCGGACGTGCAGAGCGCATCCAGTGCAGTGTCTGATGTCTCCGAGGACAGCGTCCGGTGAGTGTTTTCCTAGTAAAAAACACTCCTGCAACTTCTCCAAACTTCCCACTGGCGCAATGGAAAATATGTGTTTCATTTTCTCAAAAGTGTCGAATCCCACCGAGCTTGCGAGAGGGAGAGAGGAACCCAAAGCCCTCTCTACCAGTTTAACCACAACCTCCTTTGCAAAAGTGCTAACACCACCAATGTGCATGTGTGTTAGCATTTCACAAATATTTTCCCAAAGGAGTTAGCCTCCCAACTTGACACACCACTCGATCCTAACATGTATGCAAAGTTAGATCGCTTAAGTGGCACTAGATGACTGATATGCAAACAAGTTTGCCCCTCTTGATAGTACGACCATCTATCCTAAATCCGGTCATAATCTTATCTACACACCTATGATCAGTGAAATGGAAAAGCCCAAGGTTATACCTTTGCCTTCGCTTTCCATTCCATCTCCTCCAATGTTAATGCAACACATGCACCAACCAATCACCAAATGATATGATCCACTTCATATCATCACGTGATTGTATTGGTTCATCGATCTTGACCTCACTTGCTCTTCATCGTTGCCTTGGTCCGTCGGCGCCAAGTCTTGCTCAAGCTTCACCGTCACACTCGGTCCCTCGCTTCAAAGCCTCCAACTTGCCCTTCACTCTTGCAACTGGTCCATCGAGCCAAGCCTCATCTTGATCTTCTCCATCTTGGTCACATGACTCCATGTCATGTCTCATATGCAATGAGCTCCTCCATCATCACATAATCAACTGTGGACTAATCTCCTGTGTATCTCACATAAACACTATTAGTCCACCTAAGTTGTCACTCAATTACCAAAACCAAACAAGGACCTTTCAGTGGGCTTAGCAAATGAAGCCTTCGGCGAGCCGCTGCCGCTTGCAGGGCGTGCCACCCCACCTACTCAACGCACGATAGCCCGGCCACGGGCACACGCTCACGGTGCACAGATGGTCCACGACAACTTCAACCCAGCACCCGACAAGGTACTCTATGCTTTTTACATGTCATGTCGTATTCCATTTCATATCTGTGCTACATTGATTATACTCCAACTAGTTTCATGCCTGATTTATGATAAAGCTACATTGATTTATGTTTGTTGCTATGGCATTACTGAGAGGATCTTGAAGATGTATTATTTTTTCATACTTTTCTGTAGTCACTAGTTTTGGTTGTTCATGTTATCTATAATTGGTGGTGTTCCTTTTCATGGTTTAGGTCCACAAGAGCAATGCAAATTGGACAACCGATAGTTTAATCAAGTACTGCACTTGCTACTTATTAGAGATGCACAATGGCAACTGTCCTGGAGGCCAAATGAACAAATTTGGCTGGAAGGGGTTGAGCAATAGGTACTATGCAGCAACTGGTTTGCTGCATGATAGGGAACAGCTGCCGGGCAAATAGAGGACACTGAAAAAGCTTTGGAGGTTCTGTAACCTAGCACGCTCGCACACTGGCCTAGCTATAGATGCCGATGGATTCATCCATGCTCGTGACAAACGGTGGAATGATAATGCTACGGTAATTGTTCGCTCCACTGAGACATTTGCATTCACAAAGTTGTACAACCCAACAGTTAAACCAAATTGACTTGTTGTAGGAAAGCGAGTTCATGAGGCTCAAGACAACTGGTCTACCTCCGTACTTACCTCAGTTGGATGAGATGTTCAAAGGCAACACAGTTGATGGAACATCATCTTATGTTCCTACTACGACACCAAGAACTGAAGTACATGAAGTTACATCTGATGATGAAGGAGGAGAAGACGAGGACAATGTCACCCCATTGAGCCTTGGGACAAAAACGGCAAGCAACACTAGCACAACTACAACCAGCCCCAACAAGAAGACCAAGAGCCCTGTGGTCAGGGTCATGAACCAGCACATGACCTCAAAGCTAGATGTTGCTAGAGAGAGGCTGGAGATGCAAAAAATATTTTTTAGCAGAAAGCATAGTAGAAGGAGAACGCAAGGTTGGGGATCAACTGGAAGATAGCTGAGTGCTTGAGGATAGCTGAGGAGGAGATGGGCATATCTCGAGACACCCCTACCCTGTTGAACGGGCTGGTTTCTCTGGCTGAAAATAAAGCTCAAATGGATTTGTTCCTTTCCTCAAGTGAGGCAGTCAGGATAAGAATCATCTAGAGGCTCGCCAACAACATTGTGTCGGTGGACCCCTAGAACACCTTACATCTATTGCATGTAGGAACGGTGCACTAGTACCAGTGACCGTGTAGTATGGCCTGTTGGGTATTCTTAACATGATTACCAAAAGTAGACTTAGTTTTCTAATTCTGATAACGGTGCCAAAAATGCCAAACCTATCCCTCACACCACTTAAGCCAAGTTGTCATCCCCAGCATGATATAAGAGACGCGGTATTGAAA
>Ga0182004_10002432_pt1 | contig 14456 bp, 17 predicted proteins | sample Sormic07211540_1_FD_120479 | JGI IMG/M metagenome (GOLD analysis project Ga0182004, IMG submission 120479) | Endophyte microbial communities from Sorghum bicolor roots, Mead, Nebraska, USA - 072115-40_1 MetaG | ecosystem: Host-associated > Plants > Roots > Unclassified | place: USA: Nebraska...
CCCTGCAGAAATAGACAAACACCAAAACTCGTGGAATTCTGTCAGATAAAACCCTAAGTCTAGGTGTCGGTTGCATTTGGATCCTTTTCCATGATTAGTTGATGGTTAAATGTGAGCATTAAGTACCGTCAACACTCTCATTCAAGAATTTGGAGGAAGAGGGTGTGTGGTTTACTATCTAAGCAGAAGATTGGTAGATGCCGAGACAAGGTATTCGGCTATTGAGAAATTATGCTTATGCTTATACTTTTCTTGTGTCAAACTGAGACATTACTTGCTATCGGCCAAATGCACTGTTGTGTGCAAAGACGATGTAGTCTGGTACATGTTATCAATTCCAATTATGAGTGGTAGAATCGACAAGTGGATTTTAGCATTATCAGAATTCGACTTACTTTATGAATCCGCTAAAGCAGTCAAACGGCAAATCATGGCTGATTTTGTAACTCAGCATTGTGGTGTAGTGGATGCTCTGGAAATTGTTCCTTGGACACTCTTCTTTGATGGATCTACATGTGATCGAGGGGCAGGTATCGGTATAGTGCTGATTTCTCCTCGGGGAAAGAAGTATGAGTTTTCTTTGCTGATTGTTACCATGTCGACAAATAATCAAGCTGAGTACCAAGCTTTAATCAAAGGATTAGAATTATTAAAAGAAGTGCATCCCGATGTTGTTGAAATTTTAGGTGATTCCATGCTTGTTACAAAGCAGTTGGCTGGGATTTGTGAATGCCGAAGTGAAGTTTTGATAGCATATTATGAAAAGTGTGTGCAATTATTAAGGGAATTCAGGAATTTCCGATTAGAGCATATTCCTCGATTGCACAATGAAGAAGCCAACCGATTAGCTCAACATGCCTCGAGATATCAACCTATCTTGGAAATGTTATCGACAGACAGTGCTGATGATTGGAGAAAAGATATTATTAATTATTTGAAAGATCCATCCAAGAAAGTTGAGAGGCGTGTTAGGTTTCGAGCTACAAAATATGTACTCCTTGAAGAAGAATTGTATTATCGTATAATAGATGGAGTCTTGCTTAGATGTTTAGGTGATGATGAATCCAAGAGTTTAATGGGTGAAATTCATGAGGGAGTATGCGGAGCACACCAATCGGCTTTTAAGATGAAGTGGATGATTCAGAGGAATGGATATTATTGGCTAACTATACTTGAGGATTGTTTCAAGTATATTAAAGGGTGTCAAGGATGTCAAAAGTTTGGCAATATTCAAGGACACCCGCATCGGCTATGAATCCTATTATTAAACCTTGGCCGTTCCGGGGATGGGCTATTGTTTTTATCGGTCAGATTTATCCACCATCAAGCAAAGGGCATAAGTTCATCCTGGTTGCCATTGATTATTTCACCAAGTGGGTTGAGGCTATTCCTTTGAAGAAAGTGACATCAACTAATATGATTGATTTTGTGAAGGAGCATATTGTTTACTGATTTGGCATTCCCCAAACAATCACTTCGATCAGGGTACTGTGTTTACTTCAAGAGAGTTTGATGAGTTTGCAATCGGTTTGGGGATTAAAGTGTTGAATTCTTCTCCTTACTATGCTCAAGCAAATGGGCAGGTCGAAGCTTCTAACAAAGGGATCATTAAGCTCATTAAGCGGAAGATTGAAGAAAATCCTAGGAAATTGCACACACTGTTAAATGAAGCCTTATGGTCATATCGGATGGCATGTCATGGATCAACTAAAGTATCACCTTATCAACTGGTATATGGACATGATGCAGTGTTGCCTTGGGAAGTCAAAACTGGTTCCAGGTAGATGTTTTCTCACGATCAGCTAACTCCCGATGATTATGCTACTTTGATGAAAGATGAGTTGGATGATTTAGCAGAACATCGGTTGAGAGCTTTAATCAGCATAGAGGAAAATAAGAAGAGAGTTGCTAAATGGTATGACAAGAGGGTAAAGGCTAAAGAATTTGCCAATGGAGATTTGGTGTGGAAGCTGATTCTACCGATTGGGACTAAAAGCTCAAAATTTGGAAAATGGTCTCCTAATTGGGAGGGTCCTTATCGGATAAATTGATCTGCCCCTCGCAATGCTTATGTTTTAGAAACTCTCGAAGGAGTTGAATTTCCTAGGGCATTAAATGGAAAATTTTTAAAGAGATACTACCCTAGTGTCTCGATTGATGCATAAGAGTTTAACTGCCGATAACAATCCTATCGGCTGGACGAAATGTCAAATGTACTTGGGGCCATGCATAAAGAGTTTAAATGCCGATAACAGTCCTATCGGCTGGACCAAATGATTAGAGTTTTTGAGAGAGAAATTAAACAAACTGCCGATGAGAATTTCACAGGTTCAACAAGGTTTGGATGGCCGATATTGCGCGTAGGCGGATCTGGTTGGCCTCCTGTATTTCTCGGGTGTCCTCATCGGTAGAAACTTCCACCGGCTTCAGTTTCTTCCTCATGTGTAGTGCTTTGTGGGCTTGGGCATCTCTTTCTTGCTGAAGAGTCTTGAGTTCATCGGGCAGATGGCTTTCTTCCTGCTGAGCTTGAGTCAGGGCCTCTTCCACTTGTTTAAGTTTAGCCAGCAGGGCTTCTCTTTTTGCCGATAGATTGGAGATCTTCTGTTTCAGCTCATCCCATGAGGATTGCAGAATGCCGATGTTCTTCTTCTTCTCATCGGCAGCATACTTTACTTGCCGCATCTCCTCTTTGAGTTGGGCATGAGCAGCTCTATTGGCAAGGCGCTGGGTAGCCTTCTGATACTGGAGTTGGCGACTTTCTAAGTGGGCAGCTTGGAAAAGGATTTCTTCCGCATCGGCAGGAATCTGGCCACGAAGGGTCTTGAATATGACTTTGGCCGGGTCGAAATCATCGACTAGCTGGGCTGTTTCTTGATGCAATAGGGCTAGTAAATCTTTCAGCATGGCCTTGATCTCTGCCGATGTGATTCCAACTGCCTGTGAGGAGCTTGCTTCTTCTCCTTCGTCATCAGAGATGTTGATAGCAAAGGAGAATAGGCTATCGGGAGAATCCTACTCCTACAAAATGAAGAAGATAAGTTACTCAAAATTAAGTGTTGACAATACAAAATCTGGTGAATTGGATGACTTACTTGCTTCAAGGTGATTTCTTGTCTCTAGCGTGGAGATGCAGCTAGTATTATAGTTTGATCGGCTGGAGTTGCCGATGGAATATCTTCAACTGAAAGTTGCCGAGGGTGACGATGGTATTTATAAAAGAAATCGTCGGCAATGATGCTATAATTGGTATTTTACCTTGAGGGGGAATGACGATTGTCTGCTCGGGGGGAACAACCGATGATGTTCCCAGATCGACTGGGTCAGTGATCTGACCAGACACATCGGCTGGATCCGCTTGCAGAGGGGAAGGCACTTCTTGTGTCTAAGGCTCTCATTGAGGAGGAGAGGGTGCTACCTGGATCGGAGATGCTGGACGAGGTGGAGAGGATGGTGCTATCTTCTGTCGCTTTGTCTGGGGCTTGGTGCTCTTTGGACCCTTTCTCTTAGGTGGAGCTTGACTGGGCTGGGGGCATTGGCACCCGATGTTTGCGTGCTCTTGGTCTTTGCCAATGCACTAGTCTGCTGTTACAAAAAATAAAAATTTCACAAGTTAGATATAAGAAAAGCAATTGGTGGAATTTTGCTAAAGTTTGGTGTAAAACAGAGTTACCGATGACGTTCCTGTTGCGACCGATGTGCCCTGAAAAAATAATAATGTAAGTATGGAATGAAATCGGTATGATAAGGAAGATTGAAAGTTTACCTTGAAGGCTTGTGCCAAGGTAGTAGCAGCTACTGATGGAGAAACTTTCGACCGCTTGGTGGTTATCTTTTTGAAGCAGATGTTTCGGTGCATCAGAGTTGCTAGGCTTGGCGCATGATGGCCGATCAAAGAAATTGGACCTGATTGGAGGAGGTCGATCAGCTTTCCGCTTCTGCTCACTGTCGGTGCTGGGTCATCAGCCTATTGAAATGAAAGAGAGTGAGTTGTCGATAAAGTTAAAATTAACAGAAGGATTAAAGAAACAGCAAGAAACTTACAACGTCATCGGGAACTTGATATTCAGGATCGATCATGTTACGATATGTGTGAGCCAATACTCTGAACACATGCTCCTTCCATTCTTCCCACTAGTGTTTGTATAACTGATTGATAAAGAGAGCTGGAACCCAAGCCGATAAATCAATGTCTGTCATATCGGCATCTAGCTGGAGCTGAGCTATCCTGATCCACTCAAGTCTGCTGGTTATTGTTTTCCTTGGTTTTACAACATCAGCAAAATAGAGTCTGATCAGCAGTTGACCAAAAGCCAGTTGGCGGGCTAGTGCCGATGGGTTATAAAACTCATAGGTGGTGTTAATGTTCTTCCCACTGCCAAAGCTGTTTACTGGGATTAGTCTTGGGGCGATGATTGCCATCATCAGATCATTGTCTTTGTTAAGAGCATTATCAAAAGGATGGAATGTGAATGGAAATCTGGTCTCTGGATCTTCATAAGGCATCCATGCTCGCTAATCTTTGGAAAGGCCATCATACAGAGTTTGAAAGAATCGGCCGATCTGGTTTTCGTTGGAGCCAGTACCAGGGAGAACTATAGCAGCTTCACCATTATTGAGGGGTGAGCGCATTGCCGATTCATCATCCGCTAGCTCGTAATCTTCGACGATATCTCGAGGGAACTGCTGGGCAAAGAAGTCAAACCGAAGGCATTTGTGCATGTGAACATTGAGCCACATGTTGATAAACCACCAAGGGCCTCCTAGATTGCCGATTGGTTCACCTAGCAGGAGTTTCTCTGCTACTTGATGGAGGAGGTAGTAAATAGAACCCTGCAAATATCGGCCGAGGGGGAATCGGTTACCATCGGCTAACCTCTCTGCTGCCGATAAGTAAACTGAGGTCGGTCCTACTGATCGACCGCAGAAGATGAATTTGTCTAGCCACATGTTTAGAAAAGTGGCATGCTCTCTCTGACCAACCGATCCTGTTCGTTGATATTTCTGAATATACCATGACCAGCCACCGATGTTGCGGGTTTCTACTTTGAATTCGGCTTTGCGGCCGAATAATTGGCCATCATCAGCAGTGGCAACATCCACACCAGTGGGCATAACTACATCAGCAAGCGTAGGGGAAGCTAGGCCGTGACCAAAGATAAAGGCATTGAAAGTGTCTGACCAAAAATATGAGGTGGCTATCAACATTGATTCATTCTTTTCCATATTAGCAATGGAAAGCCTGACACATTGGTCTATATTACGTTCACCCCAGCGTCCTTCTTGTGTTTTACTGACCCTCAGAAACCAATCATTCCATCCTTTGGTGGGCTTTGGCCAGGATCGGAAGGTGTCCTTCCACAGATCTAAAGAGAAGTTTTCAGCCCTAAAAGGAATCCTATTGGTTTCTGCATTGATCAAATTAGTGGGATCTGGGTCACCCAGTGGACCGAGGCATTGGAGGTGGGGTTGTTCGGTAGGAATAACAATTTTCACGCTCAACTCCTAAAAATCAAAAATTGAAAGAATAGAGAAAAATAAAAGAAGGAGAGAAAGCTAAGTAAGTAGACTTACAAAAGGGTAAAGAATTGCAGTAAAGGAGTGGGGATGGATTAACCTCAGGCATGATGAAGTTGACGGCCATTTCTTCCTGGAGAAGAAGAAAGAGTCGAAGACTTGGAGAGTCTTGGGAAAGTTTTTGCTGCACGAGTTCTTGAGTTCTTCGTCAACACCGCCGCCAGAAGATGAATCTGGCAATGGAGGATGGCAAGGTAGGGGAACGAGTGTTGAGGAAGGAGGTATTTATAGGATAAAGTTAGCAGGGGTATTTATGACTTATCTCTTTGCCGCATCCGTGAAATTCGAGGATGTTTAGGTGGATATGGTAACTGTTCGCACGATAATCAAGGGATTGTGCAAGTGATTTGACAGCAGGTAATCATGATTTTAGGAGATATTTCACTGTGCAAGAGCTCTTGGTCGGCTCATCGACAGCCAGCTCTAATAGAACAGTTGCCGATGAGCGTGTAGTTAGGAGATTTGGTTCAGGTGGTTGAGAGATTCGAGGTGTATACTGGAAATCCAGGTTGAGGTTGTTTGGATTTGGTAATTAATTGCTGTCAAAAGGAAATAATTGTGAAAAGGCATCATTATCAGGACAGAATTTCGGAGCATTAATGATTTTATACTCCAACATTTCTCTCATTCCCTTTTGTTTGTTTGGATACCGATGATAAGGCAGCAGGAGGGAGATATGGTTAAGTCCGGGAACACTGGTTGATCGGTGCCGATGGCTGATGTTGACGATTGCTGATGCCGATGGAGGATGATATGCCGATGATGGTGAAGGAAGACGTGGGAGTCGTTCGGAGGACAATGGTGGTGTGCCGATCACCCAGGATAGATAAATTGTTATTTTCCATAATTATTAGAGTTTATTTTATGCATGAGTTCTGCTTGATTTGGAATTAGAATCCTAGTCGTATTTGGTTGTAACTCTTTAGGACAGAGTATAAATATAGGCCTAATAGCGATGTAAGAGAGGAATCCAATCAATACTATACACAACTTTTACATCTACTTTTGCATCTACTTTTTCGACGACTTCGTCAACTTGCATTTTTTCTTTTATTTACGAGTTCTTAAGAATTCTTTGAGTTATACTCGACGGATTCTCGAGCTCCACGTGAATACCTCTTGGCCGTGGCATCCGGGCTCATCGCTCTTGTCGGGACCAAAGTATTCGAGTTACCACCTTTGTCGGTTGTAAGGTCAAATCGGCTGACACGCCTTAACGTTGAATCGGGTATTAGCCCTTTGTGTTTGCAGATCTACTTTTGCATCAACTGTAGGCTTAGCGCCTAGACTGTATTTATCTATGATTATACCCTATATTCTGGATCGTGAGGTAGATCACAGAAGTGATAGTCATGTTGAGTCCTTCGTAGTCCTCCTCCCGAGTATAGGACTAGTAGAACACCCCTATTATAGGGAACAGATTGTGTTTTTGATCTTCCTTGGTAATATCACCATGCATAGGTGTAACCTTTTCTCGCCATGATTGCAAGCTCTAATTGCACTAATCATTATATGCTTTGACCTTATAGTTAGAATAACTAAGGATTTATTCTTGTAGATTGTCCTAGTCCATGCTAGTGTTATAAACTTAGAGTACTCTATTGAGATGTGTATCATTATTTTATGTGGCTATGTGATCTCATTTATCATTATTATCTATTTATATTATTTATGTGACACTTACCCTAAATAAGAAGATAGATAAAAACATGGTTAAGCACTCCATTATCACATGCAGTGCTCATTGCTCATTATCCCATGCACTCCCTTCTTAGTGGTAAAATTATAAATAATTATACCTAGATTACTCCTAGTTAAAATGCTATAATATTTTCTATGCGCTTGTGGAATCCTTTTAGTTTACTTGTGCATAATAAATGTCAACAGTCACATAAGTGTTTGTCAGTGAGAAACACTCATCAGATATTGGGTCAGATAGCGTTAGATGTTGTGCCCGCATCTGACGCATTCAGCACAGTAATGCGCAAATAGGAGTGTGCATCGGAGCATCCGACGCCTTCTCATCGGAGTGCTCAACACCTCACACTGTAGTATAGGGGTTTCAATGTTGTGTGCATTGGATGCTAGAGTGCGTTCGATGGCACATCATCGAACGCATCCTGTGCAAGCTTGGAGGTTTTCAAAACTCTCTGAGTAGCGTCCAGTGTGAGGTGGCGCATCTGACACATCCGTCGCTTGCTCCAAAAGTTCATTAATACTTAAGTGACTATTGATAGTAGATAACTCATAATTTTAACTGTCAACTTAACATGAAAAAGGACCTATTTGCAAGCACTCAGTAGAAATAGGGTTATCACTGACAGAATTCCACGAGTTCTGGTGATTGTCTATTTCTGCAGGGGGATACCGGAATAATAACAAAAGAAGGTCCACATATCAGATTTACATAGAGAGAAGACCAGAACATCAACTTAGAAACAATCTAGAAGACTCTAGGAGCCACCACATGAAACCAAGGCCCACTTGGCAGCCAGCCAAGGGCGGGCACCCTTGCCAGGTGGGGCGGCTGCTCGGGGCTCTCCCCCAATCAGAGCAAACCTCACGGATCCTGCCCTCCACTAACTTTGAGGATTAATCTTAAGCACACATTTAAGTCAGTTAGATCCAAGGGCTATGTTGATTCCTAGGGGCTATAAATAAAGACCCTACCCCCCTATGATGTAACTCTGAAACCTTAATTCATATTTTCCATAGAGAGTTAGACAGAGAGGGGTCACTCGAATGGATCTGTCTCTTTAGGGTGATAGAAACAAGAGAAATTGAGAGAGTATAAGGTGAGGATAGGAGTTGAGGAAGCCCGGCCTATCGATGACTTCTTCTTCATATCTTTGGGGTCAAGTCTCCTAACTTGAGGCTTGCTTCTAGAATCATTCGGCAATTCAACTTCTGATACTAATAAGTTATTGTTCTTATTGTTCTTTGGTTTACGAGTTTACTCTATTCGCTTTGCATATGGAATAGGTAATTATTCGTAGGGTAAGCATGGTTCTTGGGCTAGGAATACTCGTAGATACTCCCTATTTGGCCGGAATTGTGGTAGCCTTTTCAGGGAAGTGACAATCCTCTTGGGTCTCAGTAATCCATGTTTCGTCAGGAGGTAAGGTAGGGCATATGGTACTACGGTAAAGCACTCTCTGAGGTGTCTAATTTCTCTAGTTACTCCCCTTAGATCGATATCTACACACTTACCATAGGTGAGAAGAAGACTGAAGAAAGAGTTCTCTCTATATTGCTTATATCTCGCTATCTTGTCTTGCAACCCGTGGGTAGGAGGTAAGATAAAAGGTTAGTCTTGTGCATGCTTTCTCCTAGTGGTAAAAAATAAATATGATACTCTAGACTTATCTCCCAGGTGATGTGCTCACCAATATCTATGCGCATGCGGATTATTTCTCTTTGATTCTTTCGTGTGCGTAACTAATATCAACAAGCATTTCTGGCGCCGTTGCTAGGAAGAAAGATGGTCTGCTTAGATAACCTTGACTTACTCTACCTTGTATCACACTTTTATGTTTTTCTATTATCTCACCGTTTCTTGCATCTTACCTCTTCTTTTATGGATACCATAAATTCCATTCCTATCTTTCAGTTTTCTACACCCATGGAGACCAACCTAGTGCCACATGAATCATCACAACCTATCCAAACATGTAGCTATAGGCTGAGTCCGTGGTTGATTGCACTGGTCCAAAGCCTATCCTTTTTAGGAGAAGGAGATGAAAATTGTTACCTACATATTAGAGAGTTTAAGCAAACATGTGACTGTCTTCGCATTAAAGGCATATCTGATGAAACTCTCTGTTGGAAGCTATTTCCTTTTTCATTAGAGGGAAAAGCTAGACAATGGTATAATAGAGCCATAGGTAAGCAACAAGGAGATTGGGGATCTTTACATTCCAACTTTTGCCTAGATTTCTATCCCATCTCCCAAATCATCGACCTTAGAGTCAAGGTCCTTACTAAAAGCAAGAATCTAAAGAATCCTTGGCTTCAGCCTATAATTGATTTACTACACTTTTAGCATCCGGCCCGGACCTTAGTCTGCCAGACCCTATTCTTTTACAACATTTTTATAAAGGTCTAAGTAGAGAAAGTAGAATGTTGCTCGACACTACATCAGGAGGATCTTTCTTGCATGTCTCTTCTGAGAAAGCAAGATTAATCTTAGATCAAATCCTATCCACTGAATTAGATTACCTCCTAGAAGTAGAGCCTCAACCCCACTTAGCTAAAACCAACCCTTCGCTAGACACACCATCTACTTCAGCAAACAAATGTCTAGAGCAAGAAAAGAAGAAATTCTATTTCCAGATTATATGCTAGACATAGAACCTGATCTCTTTATCGAATTTGGAAACATTTTGAATTATCACTCTATGTAGAGGCCATAGAGAAACTCTAGAGAGTCTTTTGATCCCTCTGAGGATATTCCTTCTGGAAGAACCTCAGGAAAATTAGTATCTGTTATAAGTAATGAATGGTTAGAGGAATTAGAGCTTTCCACTAAAATAATCTGCTTAGATTCATCTTCTATTCCAATTCATTGCATAATCAATACGGATCAAATAAAAGCTCTCTATAATCTAGTTGTAGGGATAAACATCATGTCTATGTCTCTTGCAGGACATTTAATACAAGACATGACATTAATCCTGACAATAAAATTCATGAGAAGTCCCTCGGGACATATTATCCCCACTTTCAGAATCCTACACATCCTACCCATCCAGGTAGAAGGAACCCTAGTGCATTTAAGCTTTTATATCTTTGACACATGGGGCTTCGACCTATTGATAGGACAACCTTTTAGATGACTTCTCCATGAAGAACAATCTGGGAAGCTAAAAATTGGCTTAGGCAAGAAAGTTCAATTCTTGTTGTCCATCTCACATTCTTTAAACTCTAGGACCGAACCTTATCCATGAGAAGACCCGTTGAAGGAATTTAGAGCTGCATCCTTAGAATTTTTAGCCAAACCAGGATTAGAAGATGATAGATTTTTCATAGAAGAAGAAGCTGACCCTTTTGACAAAGAACCATTAGATGAGTTTGTAGTACCACCTAAACTTCCTATTGAGCTTAAACCTTTACCGATCGGTCTTAGATTCCCTTTTCTAGGTGACGATCTAGAGTCTCCTGTCATTATAAGTGATAAACTCACTCAGGAGCAAACTCTTTGTCTTATGGTAGTCCTAGAAAAACATCACTCAACCTTTGGCTACTCACTCCAGGACCTCAAAAGAATTAGTCCTACTCTTTGCACCCATCGCATTCCTATAGATCCTTATATACCACCATCTAGAGAACCCCAACATATACTCAATAATGTGATGATAGAGGTTGTAGAGAAGGAAGTTTTAAAACTATTGCATGCAGGCATTATTTATGTTGTGCTGAAGTGAGTGAGTAAGCCCTGTTCAAGTTGCACCTAAAAAGGGAGGTATGACTTTTGTCCAAAATGAGAGGAATGAGTTAATTCCTCAACGCACCGTCACAGGATAGTGGGTGTGCATGGACTATAGAAAGCATAATAAGGCAACTAATAAAGATCACTTTCCATTGGCTTGCATTGATGAGATGCTAGAGCGGTTAGCCAACCATTCCTTCTTTTGTTTCCTAGATGGATATTCAAGGTATCACCAAATCCCTATCCATCCTGATGACCAAAGCGAAACCACCTTTACATGTCCTTATGGAACCTATGCCTATCGTAGAATGTCTTTTGGGTTATGTAGTGCACCTGCTTCTTTTCAAAGATGTATGATGTCTATATTTTCTGATATGATTGAAAAGATTATGGAAGTTTTTATGGATGATTTTTATGTTTATGAAAAAACCTTTGATGATTGTCTAGAAACATAGATAAGGTTTTGTAAAGGTTTGAAGAAAAGCACTAGTCCTTAATTGGGAAAAATGTCATTTCATGGTTAGAGAAGGAATAGTGCTAGGACACTTAGTGTCTGAAAGAGGCATTGGGGTAGATAAAGCTAAAATAGAAGTAATTGAACATTTACCTCCTCCTATTAATGTAAAAAGAATTAGGAGTTTCCTTGGCCATGGTGGTCTTTATCGTAGGTTTATTAAAGATTTTTCATTTATTGCTCGACCTCTCATTCACTTATTGGCTAAGGATGTTCCTTTTGAATTTGATGATGCATGTTTACAAGCTTTTGAAATTCTTAAGAAAGCACTCATCTGAGCACCAGTCATTCAATCCCTTGATTGGTCTTTACCTTTTCAAATTGTGTATGATGCTAGTGATTGTCCTGTGGGGGCAATATTAGGACAAACTAAAGATAAAAAAGCATCATGCAATAGATTATGCTAGCAAAACTATGACAGGACCTCAACTTAATTATGCTACTAGTGAAAAAGAGCTCCTAGCTCTTGTTTTTGCTATTGATAACTTTAGATCTTACTTAGTTGGAGATAAAGTAATTATTTATTCTGATCATGCTGCTTCAAAATACCTACTCACTAAGAAAGATGCTAAACCCTGTTTGATAAGATAGATTTTATTACTCCAAGAATTTGACTTAGAAATAAAATATAAAAAGAGAGTAGAAAATTATGTTGCCGATCATTTGTCTAGAATGCAATTTGAGAATCCACAGGAACTAGCCATCGACGACTCACTCTAGGACAACATGCTCTATGGAATCAACAGATCTGACCCCTGATATGCAAATATTGTTAATTTTATGGTTACAGGTTATGTACCACCAGGAGGCAACAAAAGGAAGCTAATCTAGGAGAGCCGATCCCACATATGGGATGAACCATACCTCTTCCGAGTACGCTCTGATGGCTTACTCAGAAGATGTAGGCCAGCTGAAGAAGGAACCAAAATAATTAAAATATTTCATTCATCACCATATGGAGGTCATTATGGGTCATTTCAAACACATGCCAAGATATGGCAGTGTGGATTCTTCTAGACAACAATGTATGAAGACATAAACGAATTTATTCGGAGATGTGGCCCGTGTCAAAGACATGGTAATATCAATTCAAGGGATGCCATGCCACTCATCAGCAATCTCCAAATAGAGCTCTTTGATGTCTGGGGGATTGACTACATGGGACCATTTCCACCATCAAAGAAGTATGAGTATATCCTAGTGGCAGTAGATTATGTCTCCAAGTGGGTTGAAGCCATGCCATGCAGGAATGCTGACAGTATGCATTCAAAGAAGATGTTCGAAGAAATAATATTTCCAAGATTCAGAGTTCCAAGGATAGTAATAAGTGATGGAGGTTCTCACTTCATCGACAAGCGCTTTGAGCAATACTTGTCGAAGCATGGGATACGTCCCAACGTTGCTACTCATTACCATCCTTCCGACAAGTGGTCAAGCAGAGACATCAAACAAGCATATCAAGAATATTTTATAGATGACAGCAAATGAGATGGGGATAGCTTGGAAGGACAACCTTCATTATGCACTCTGGGCATACCAGACAACATAAAAGACACCCATCGGGATGTCACTCTATCAACTTGTCTATGGAAAAACTTGTCACTTACCAGTAGAGCTAGAATTCAAAGCTCACTGGGCTATCAAAAGATGGAACATGGACTTGGAAGCTGCTGGAGACAAGAGGAAGATGCAACTCTCTGAGCTAGAAGAATGGAGAGAAAAAGCATATCACAATGCCAAGATTTATAAAGATAGAGTAAAAAGATGGCATGACAAAAGGATCAAGAAGAAGGAGTTCACTCCAGGCGATAAGGTATTACTTTTTAATTCTAGGGTGAAGCTCTTCGGGCATGGAAAACTTCAAAGCAAATGGGAAAGACTGTTTGAGGTGGTAAGCTCATCGTCGCATGAAGCTGTCATGCTTCACAATAATGAAGGTACGTTATTCAAGGTAAATGGTCAATGCCTTAAATTATTTTTAGAGACCAACAATGAATTAGAGGAAGTAGACGTAATTACTTTCTTTCTCAATTAAAATATTTAGGCCCGACCCTTTTATTTTTGAATTATCAGAGAAAATGAACTTTTTTGAATAACAATATAATTAATGAAGTGTATGAAAGAGTTGAGTCAGAGTGGGCTCGAAGGTCGGGTGGCCGCCCAAAACCCTAGGGGCACCTGCCCCTCCCTCGAAGTCATTCACTGCCGCAAGAGAAGGATGTTTTCTTCCCATTTGTTGTCATTTTACTTCCAAAAACACTTTTCCAGACCCCTATATAACCAACCCATGCAAATGGTCTCATCTCATCCCATCATAGCTCTTCTCTCCTCTTGCTTAGAAGCTACCAATGTGTTGACACCGTGTGTGGACACGTATCTTTGGACGCGTATCTAGAGTTAATGAGGTATAGATCGACAGGCCGAAAAGTGGTGACTAGTCTACAGAAGAGTTGCCGATGAGGGTTGGTGACGATTGTTGGGTATTCTTAACATCATTACCAGAAGTAGACTTAGTTTTCTAATTTGGATAACGGCGCCAAAAATGCCAAACCTATCCCTCATACCACTTAAGCTAAGTTGTCATCCCCAGCATGACATGAGAGACGCGGTACTGAAATATGCAATTGCTCATCTAAATAAATAATAGAATGGGATCTGCAAGCGCACAGATTAATACTGATGTAGCATTTTAACCGGGAAGTATTCCAGTTATTGTTATTTATATTTTTATCACTGGGAAGGGATTAGTAACCATTAATGTTGATTATAGAATGGAATATAAGATTGAGTATCTATCATTGCATGTATAATTGAGATCATTTATCTATCTCTTTCATACAGGGATAAGTGTCACATAAAGGATATATAAAGTAATGAATAGTGACAAAGATAATTAATCTGATCAGCATAACTTAGCCACATATAAATATGATAAGCACC
>Ga0182004_10002433_pt1 | contig 14455 bp, 14 predicted proteins | sample Sormic07211540_1_FD_120479 | JGI IMG/M metagenome (GOLD analysis project Ga0182004, IMG submission 120479) | Endophyte microbial communities from Sorghum bicolor roots, Mead, Nebraska, USA - 072115-40_1 MetaG | ecosystem: Host-associated > Plants > Roots > Unclassified | place: USA: Nebraska...
AAAAAATCCAAAAAATATACCAAAGTTATTTCAAAATGAACTAAACTTTGGCATGTAGTTTAAAATAGTGTAGGTGTGCCACAAAAAGAAAAAAAAACATGGAGAAAAAAACAAAAAAAATTACCGAGGGCCCACGCCAGACCCTCGGCAAAGAGTGGCATTGCCGAGGGCAGGCTGGTGGGCCCTCGGCAAAGTCGGACCTCCGGCAGCGCTTTGCCGAGGGTTTAACGCCAGGCCCTCGGCAAAGCCTAACGCCCAGAGCCGCCGTTACTCTGGGCCCACACCGCCGAGCGCCCCGTCTTTGCCGAGGGCCCGGCCCTCGGCAAAGATAGGCCTTGACCGAGGGCGTTTCTCTGCTGAGGGTCCGGCCCTCGGCGAAGAAGCCTTTGCCGAGGGTCCCTCGTTGCCGAGGGCCGACCCTCGGCAAAGATTGCCTTCGCCGAGTGTCCGAGACCCGGCCCTCGGCAAAACGGAAAACCCTCGGCACTGTTGCTGTTTCCGGTAGTGCTTGCTTGTTAAACTTTTATATGCTTTACCTTTGCATGTGGCAGAATATGCTTGAAAGATGCAAGTAAGAAAAACATTGCATACAATTTTCCTTCAATATTATTATTAATACTTTCATCCTTTTCTAGAAATTTGAGACAATAAAACTTGTTCCTTTTTCTCGGACAAGACCATGAAAGTTTCGATACAATAGCTTGAAATCTCATTGTCATATCTTTTTTCTGTTGCAATCTTATTGATTGAATTCTATGGCTCCCTTTGTCTTTGGGGAATTCAGAATGCTACTGGTCAGTTGTAGGTATGCACACACGGCACGGCTGAAACTGCTGCGATCCTCGTGCTTTTTCGCAGATGTAGGCGAAATATAGAAGCTGTTTCAGATTCTGTCAGATTCCATATGATTCTTAAGAAAGAGTATAAAAGCGCCAGAAGCTACATTTTCATATGCAGAATAGATTGAGAAAATATTTCTCCGGCCTGACGTGTAGTTAAAACCAATCTGGTGCTTTTAATCTCGCGTGCACAACAGGAGGTCAGGACTTTTTGGAGCCCTTGTAACTTGCCGAGTTGGGGCAAGCTTAGCATCGCCATTGGACGGCTCTGACTTTCTCAACTCTGGTTGCCCGCAATTCTCAACGACTGAACCTCCTCGACGTTGATCTCTCTTTTTGGCTGTTGGTATTCCCTCCGTTTTTATTTATTTATTTATATGTCGTATTAGTTTTGTTTTAAACCAAATATTTGTATCTTTGACCATTAGTTATTGAAAAATAATATAGTTCATGAGATAATATTTATGTTTTTAGTTCACCATGAGAAATACATTCATGACTATAAGGATTTTTTGAAATGGATTATTAAAACAGTAATATTTGACTTACGACAAAGCTAATATGACATGTAAAAAAACCGAGAGAGTATTAGCGAGTGCCTAGCCACTACCCTGTCTAGAGAGTAGAGACACACGAGCTAGCGCATGCAGGTGGCACATTGATGCTCTCTTTCAAACTATAGATCATTCTTTTTAACTTTAACTATTTTTTTAGAAAAATAAACGAGCATAAATAAGTTCAAATAACTGCATATAAATATTCTAAGGAAACTAATTAATCTGTTGTTGGTGTTTTCTTTTTTGTAAAATTGGTCAAGGATGAATGAGTTTGACTTTTTTGATCAATTGAATGAGTTTGACTTGGTACAAAAGTACATTGAACTATAATTTGCCCGATTATGCATGGATATTGTTAAAAAAAATTTTGAATTAAAACTGTGGGGCAACAGCCCCCCAGCATGGATATTGTTAATTGGTTAGATATGAATTCAAATTCGAATAATATAAAGTCTACTTAATTTAGTTGATAGCAACTGGAGTATCAATTACTTTATTCATGGTCCTGCAGGAACAAAATCGTTATAAAATAAGGATTAAAGTATGAGTATATTGTATACAGCACGTACAAGACCGAGGTTACTCATTGTAAATATAATATTTATCTATAAACATTCCTGTTTTGGTGGATATAAATTCGGATAATTCAGACTTGAATCCATTTTCGCTCTTATGGACGAAGGAGTAGAAAAAGGGACTAGTATTGAGTGTGGGCTTAGTCAACTTCATATGTACTTGAAAAAAAAACATAGTCTTGAAAAGAAAATGACTAAAGGCTTTTACATACAAAGAAATATAAAAAAAAGAAGGATCACTGTATATATGACAAAGACACTGCAATGAGACGATCGATTCTGAAGTTTCAATCAGTACTGAATCCTTTGCACAACTGCGACGATTGACAAAGTGCATCCATATGGGCCCTCTTTCAGCGACAGCGCTGCACTTTCACTACATCCCTTCTCAGATCCCAAGCCATCCAACACAGCTAGGGCCCCATGCATGTATGCATGAGGGTCCCTTCTTCAAGCACATCCTTACAAGTCAATCCATATCTTAATACGTTGTTGTCACGTCCACATCATCTCAACAACCTGTCCTAAGGCTTTGTTTAGTTACATCCAAAAACCAAAAACTTTTTAAGATTTCTCGTCACATTGAATTTTGCGACACATGCATGGAACATTAAATGTAGATAAAAAGAATAACTAATTACACAGTTTACCTATACTTTACGAGACGAATCTTTTAAATCTAATTAGTCCATGGTTGGACAATAATTGTCAAATAAAGAAAGTGCTACAGTCCAAAAACTTTTGGCCTCCTCAACTAAACAAGGCCTAAACAACCCAACGAACCCCCCCTAAATTTTTTGTTTGGTGAGTTTTGTCCAAACACCCAACCCAACCTCCTCTTGACAACCATGCATGCCAACTGCCAAGACCAAGGAACAAGGCCAAGCAAAGCAAGCTATGTCGATCAGGTGCATAGATATAGTAGAATAGTATGCCAACTCCTCTTGCTTCACTCCTCAACTTGCTTTCTCCTCCTTCCCCCTTTGAAATGATCTTCCCTACTCTTCCAAGAAACCTAACCTACTAGTCACCACCATTTGCAAACATGCATGCATGCAGCTTCCCAATAGCCGTTCTTGGATTTCAGCTGCTCTCAATCACATGAACAAGTGGACATGGATATATAGATATACATCCGTGGACGGATTAGCCTTGCAAACAGTAGGGTTTCGCCATGCATAAGCACGGGCAATTGGGCATGGGCATGAGGATAAGATGCCGCCTCCGGCCGAGCAGCAGTCGCCGGCGATGTCGGCTTCTCGGCGGCGACACGGCCGCCTTCTGCGCGTCGCTCGTCGAGGGGCTGGCGCACCTCGAGAGCACGCTGGAGGTTGATCATCAGTCGGGGACGGTGTCCATGCGGTGGTGCGCCGACGCCATGCGGCTCGTGAAGCGGATGCAGCGCGAGATGCTGGCCATCTTCAGGAAGGCCGACGTGCCCGTGGCCGCAGGCGCCGCCGGCGCCGGCGCCGGGGACTGGTTCGAGCACTACATGCAGGAGACCGCGGCGCTGCTCGACTTCTGCAACGCGTTCAAGGCCGCCGTGTCGCGGATGCACCGCTACTGCATGGTCGTCGACTTCGCCGCGCAGGTTATCGTCGGCGGCCGCGGTTGCGACGGCGGTGCAGCTGCCGCTGCCTCGCTCGTCGTGGAGCCGTGCCAGGCCCAGGGCCAGGCGGCGTCGTCGGCCGCGTTCCGCGACAAGATGGCGGACGCGAAGGCGGCGGTGGCCGAGGCGGAGCGGCTGGGGAGGGCGATCATCGTCTCCGGCGCCGGCGGAGACGACGCTGCTGGTGGCATGGTCGTCGTCACGCTCGTCGCCAAGATCACGACCTCCATCCTGTCCATGTTCGTGCTCCAGGCTCTAACCGCCCCATCACCAGCCACCGTCGACGACAACGGCAGCGCCCGGCCCACGATCGCCTCCGTCGACGTCGACGTCGTCCCTGAGCTGGAGCCGTGGTGCGAATCGCTGTCGTTGATCCACGCCCGGTTCCCAAGCCCCGCAGCCGTGGCAGAGCACGAGAAGGTCGCCACGGCGGTGCGGGACCTCGTCAATGGCAAGGTGGACGGCGGCGGCGGCCGCGACGGCGAGCAGCAGGAAGAGCTGCTGAGGGCACGGTCAGGTGAGCTCAGGGAAGGCGTGGAGATGTTCGACTGTGTTCTTGACGAAGTGTTTGATGAGGTGATCAGGGGAAGGAATGAGATGCTGGGGATCCTCAGAGACAAGGCTCTAACCTGACCATGAGGTGAGTTTTAGATTAGCCTCTGGATCATCAATCCATTAATTGACCTTGTGCAGGCTGGAGGTCTTCAGAATTAATGCTGGCCGGGCTTTATGCTGATTTCTGTCTGATTATTAGTTGGATTTGTTTTGCAAGTGGTGTAGAAATGTAAAAAAATCTTCAGTGTTGGCGTGTGTATGTAGATGTGCAGATCTGTTTTCGTTCCATTTGGTTTGTGATTTAACTTGTATTGACACTCTGTCAGAAATGAAATTCTTTTGCATGTACTACTGAATTCATTTGCAACTACTGAATACTTTGTAGAAATGAAATTCTTTCGCATGTACTACATGCCGGAACCAACTTGTATCGACAGTCTGTCAGAAATGAATTCTTTTGCATACAAAAGATTGCTATGTGAGAATAAATTGGCAATTCAATGCTACTACTTAGGTAAACACAGATCCCATGTTTTATACTTCTTACATACATAAGGCTGTTCAATGAAAAGAGCTTCAGAAATCAAATGTACACGAGGGTTGAAATTTTCAAAAAATCAGACCAAAAATCGGCTCTATCCTGGAGGAAATTCCATACTGCAGTTTTCTATTGTATGGTACATTTCAGTAAGACCACAGAGAATTGCAGGAGAATCATGGCCTCACTACACCGTCCTACAGTGGTGTGGTAATAATAATACATTGTGCATGGACAATCTGGGAAGTCCATGCCCTGCTTCCCCAGACATCCATGGGCCATATTATCCAAAGACAAAGAATAAACAGAGCTTTACGGAGAACAATGAAAAACCAAACAGCTAACTCCTAATCCGCCTATGTCAACTGCAAAAAATGAAAGGCGGGAACTGGCCTGCAGGACTGGATGGAGAGTGACAAGTGTAAGATGGCTTGCAGTATATAAAGTATAAACACCTTGGCAGGGTCATAAAGTTTCAATAGACAGTCTTGTGGATAGCTGAGCTATATCAAAAATACAATCCCTGATCTCTCTCTCTTCTGCCCCCCATCACTTGGAAGGGTGTGTCATCTTGTTAGTTGTGCACCACTGTGTCTCTCTTCTGATCGATGATGGAATAGCTTCGCTATTGATCGCCTCTCACAATCCTGAAAAATTGTAGAATAACAAAATAAATTCTCGAACAGCATCATCAATTAAATTCAAAATGATTAAGGCTTGAAATTTTCAAACTAGCTACTTTGGACAACTGTACCCACCTTAAACATATTGAGACGAAATGGTTTGTCAGGATTTATCCTCCTTAGTTTCAAGTAAGTATATGCAAAGCTGAGTTGGTCACGGGGTGTGAACCGATCAACCTCATTGTACCACAGGCAAGAGAATAAGTTGGACATCGGTGTGTGTTCTCTCACGATGAAAGAGCCTTCAGGGACATCTGTAGAAAGTGAAAATTGTTAGGTCCACAGAACTCATACAGTAGTATCAATACTAGCAGGTAATAGAGCATACAGCTTGGTAGCAGCTTGTTGGGATCTGATGGGTTGAACCTTGTCAGTCCATCTGCTTGGTAAAACTCAAATTGCTGATCAATTATTGTATGATTGAACTTGTTCAGCTTTTTATTTTGTGCTACTTCCTCCCAAACGCAATGCCGATCATAGTGATTGGAAATAGCATATTCATAACCATGCCGCCAGAGAAAATACTCTAGGATAAGAATTGGATCAGTTTGTAGTCTCAGTTTGCTGTCTAACCAGATTGAGAACCTGATACAAGTAGTAATGTACTTAGCGATATTGTTACAGGTGGTAAAAATAAATAAAATGAAAGAACATATATATAAGGGATCCTTGAAGGATGCAGAATTGAGCACAAGGTCTTCTATCTGAATGAGCACACTGGTACTTCATCAAGTGAATATGTAAATTTACTCATTTTTACAGCAAAAGATATAAAAAAAGTTTGTTGCATGCTTCTCTAAATCTCATGCAATATTCATAAACATTTACAGCTTTGATTTTAAATGTCCTAATAGTTAAATCAAGAAGGTTTCTTTATAAACTTATTGCTTGGATCAAATCAAAACCAATATACATATGCGTGCAAAAGAATAAAAAACTTCTGTTGCCTGTGGATTGTAATGCAAATGGACAATACAGCATACCAGGAACAAACAAATATTATAACTGTATACATCCAGATGAGGTCAACAGACCTAGAAAGTGATGACAGTAACAGTGATAAGCTGACAACTCAAGAAAGAATGAATTACTACTTCGAGATATCAGTCATGCAGACAAGCATGTGGAGCCATGTGATGAGTTCCAGGAAGTGGGACTGTTGGAATGTGTAATGTGCACTGCAAACAGAGAGGTGGTCCCAGAGAAAGGCAAGGGTTGCAAAACACCTTTGTTTGTTCTCTTGAAAAGATGACATGCATGCACATAAGAAATAACGGTACTGAAAAGGTGTGTTGACCAAAAGGTAAACTTCTTTTCCAGAGTATACAAGGTCAAAATTTGAGAAACTCACTAAAACAGAATACTTCAAGAAAAATAATACCAAGAAATTCAGTATAATTAGACATGCACTGTCATAGAGAAATTCACTCTTACTCTTACCTCGATGATGGGAATAGCCTGTGTGCCAAAAATTTTGGTATTTTCCCTACTCTACGCATGTCATTATATGGCATATTCTTAATCAATATGATCTTCCATATACCAATGAAACCCATGCTGTCCATTTTCTGGCCTTCAGATTCTAATGTTTGCAATGTCACTTCATCCAAAAACATAGCAAAGCAAACTGTCTTCTTTGAAAGGCTTGTAATCTGCGGAAGAGTAATAAGAAAGACATTTCTAAGAAATGTTACAGGATCTACATGTCATGAAATAAATCCTCAAACAGCAACTTCAGAAGCATCTTAAAATTCATGGCAACATTGGAATGATGCGAAGGAGAGATCAACAGCTATTTAACTTAGTACATATTAGAGAATGTGGTTATGATAAAAAAATGCAAAAGGATGTTGATAGTGTATATATTTCCATATTAAAAGACTTAAAGAAAGATATAATCAGTGCAGTATTATAAGAGAAGTTGCATTTCGCAGCCCTATTATCTACGCACGTTTCTTATGTGTTCCTCTGAAAATAGAAAGCCAGAGAAGTTCACTGTAAATGAGTTAACTAGGATATAACTATATGAGACAAGACATAACAAAATGATCATTTGACCTACGGAACCTAGAAAAAAATCGATATAAGCTGCCGAACGCAATGTAAGCAGGACACCGGAAGCATAACAAATTTAGTCAAAAATTTAGCATCCAGAAAAATATCATACCGTTTTGCCAAATGGGGTCCTCAGTCGATCAGAATTCCCAAAGATGCAGGATGATACAGCAATGTGGCATTTACTCATGTACTTTCGGTCATCATCAGATATATCAAAACCAGTGCTTGTACCATTTGGACCCTTAACAAAAGCACATTTCAACTGTTGGTCATGAGCTTTGTATGACTCCTCTCTTTCTTGCAGACTTTGGTGGCCGGCAAATCTCGGTTCCCAATATTCTGATCCAACAGGTCTTTCTTCAACTTCTACATACTCCAAATTAAAACTAGAGAATTTCTCATTTCTCGCAGGCTCCACAAGTTGAGCAGTTGAATTGAGAAACTTCATTTCACAAGTTGAACCTGTTAAATTTATCCCAACTTATTAGACAACCATCTGAAAACAATATGCTACTCCCTCATGTGACAAAAAAGTGAAGTTTTAAGTCATCAGCAATCAAACTATCCAAACTTGACCAGTTGACCATCGACATTTTTTTTAAAAATGATGTTGAACATGTAGATTTGTGTTGAAAAGTAGTTTCATAATGTCCTATATGCATATATACTTCATGTATGTGAAAAAGTACATTTTCAAGACTATGTCATTGGAGGAACTGATTATTTCCCTTGTCAAATGTTGAAATCATATTCATACACCTCAAAATGAAGCTCACGATTAATGATTTCAAACCAACTTGCATGAACTATTAAGGCAAAAAGCATAATGACATTGTAGTGCTGCAAACATGCTCACACAACAGCAGTCCCATGCATGTAAACAGTTAGCTAGAGAATCGGGAGCTGCAGAGGTTTAGAGAATCACGCCTGGTTTCCCTTATAAACTAGGTCAATTATATCCTTCTTAATCAAAAGGCAGAGCAACTGCCATTACGTTAAAAAAAAGTTTTCACGCGGTTATTGGGTTCCAAAGCCAAGAGCAAATCATGAACATGTTGTGACGCCATAATACTAGTTGGCAGTCCAACAACAGGGGGTCCAAAGTCATGCTACTCGAGTTGCAAGACACATCCTCACCAGGTACAATAGGCATGTTGTTCAGGCTCTAAGATGCTGGTAATTACTAGGTGCCGCAGCACCTGTTAGAGGATCCATAAAAGAAGAATTGTGTTTCTAAACAAAATAAAGATCTTTATGAGTCAGTACAGATAATCAAATATGAAACAAAATTTTAACCTCATTTCCAACATAGAATTACCAATTAGCTACAGAACAATAGTAGAGCAAAAAAGAAAAGAAAAAACAGAGTTTTTAAGTTATCCGAAGCTAATGGCTCACTGGAATCAAAATGTCTAAGAAGTTAAACTGTTACATAAGGATTCAAAATTTTCAAATTGCAAGCAACTTCAAAGTGGCAAATAACTTACCAGACTTCTTACGTTTCGGTTTCTTCTTGGACACACGCTTCTTATCTCCAGTACCTGAAACCTTCTTTTTGTCTGGGCTACTAATATCATGATGACTATCAGTGCTCCCTCCACCTGCTTCTGTGTGCCTCTCAGTGGCGACCTCGTCCTTCTCAGCACCCTCATGGCTGCCACCACCAAGCTTCCTCCCACCATCAGATGAATGCAGGTGAGCATCCTCCAAATCATCCTGCGCATCGATGCCATCATCATACTCATCATCTGGATCAACCTCCCTCACCCCTGTCCCTGTGCCTCCCATGGCTGCAGCCTCATACTGCTCCAACTCCTTCCTGCCACCCTCATTGTACAGGGTCCCTCCTTTCCCACCTTCAGACGCCTCTGGAACATCCTTAGCGCCACCGCCAGTCTCTAGAGTCAACCCTTTATCCTCGCCACCTGCCTCAGAGGTGGTACCTTTATCGCCGCTGCCGCCAGCATCGGCGGAGGTCCCACTTCCACCCGAGATCTTCTCCTTCTCGTCCTCCGTGTAGTCCTCATCGCGGCGCCTATCATCCCTGTCCCAGTACCTGGAGTCCCGCGCACTCCGGCCGCCCCCGCCGTGCCCGAACTTGAGCTCCTTCCAGCTCTTACTCTGGTTCCACTCCGGCAACGCCTCCCCGGCGCTCGAATCTTGGCTGATCTCTACGAAATCACAGAGACAAGGCAACCAAGCGGAGGAATTTTCAAATCAAGCGCGCAATTGGAGCTTCAACCACACATGAAACTGGATCGAGAACTCTCGGGCGGCACCTAATCGCGCCACAGAAGAGCCCGGACGCGCCAAAGACGCGATCTTTTTATAATTGAGGAAAGCGAGAGGAAGAAGGCCAACGGGCGCGAGGAACCCAACCTGCGGGGCTGCGCGAGATGCGGCGCGAGAGGAGGAAGACGGCGGCGAGGAGGAGGAGCGCGGCGGCGACGGCGGCGGCGGCGGCCGGCGAGCGGCGGCGCGGGGCGGGCTTCCCGGGGCGGCGGATCCGGGAGGTGGGCTTGGCGGAGGCGTGGTGGGGCCGGTGCCAGTCCGGGAGCGCCTGGTGGTGGTGGCCGCGGGAGTCGGAGAAGCCGCCGCCGTACTGCTGCCTGAACTGCGCCATTAGAGGCCCCCTCGGCGGAGGTGGCGGTCGACGGCCACCAGCACCATGAACGACGGAGAGGAGGGGGAACGGGAAGCAAGAGGAGGAGGGGCTTTCTTGTAATTCCGGCGGGGATTGGTTGGAGAGGGTTGGTTAATTGCACGTGATGATGGTGAGGATTAGGAGCGGCGGCGAGCGAATGACTATTGGAGTCACCGTCGACGGGGTTTGGTGAGATGGGAAGACATGCGAGCCGACAAAGCTAGTACATTTATACACTGTAAATCGCATTACTGCAAATGCGATACTCAATTACAGACAGTATATAGTCTATTGGTTTAAGACACCAAGATTTTGTGCTATGGATAGTCTCAGCCTAAAAACTACTATGATATGATTTCTAATTGTCAAATTTAAACTATATAAAAAATTATATTTCCAATAAATAGTTTTCTTTAAAATAGAATTTTATGCAATCATGTCTTTTCTCTCATATCGTTCCCACTTTTTTCCTTATCTTGTTTATTTTCTTCTCTCTGTTAGTTTCAATGTCACATCTCATTTTAGTTAGTTAGTTGACACCTATATTAATGTACATAGAAATCATCTTAGTTTCTAGATTAGAAGTGTATTAACAAGTTCTATTAATGATCAAAGTGGAGTAGATCAAGATGAGGATTGACTTAACGAACCGGTTGCAACTGTGAAGGGCAAGTCGAAGGCTTTGAAGTGAGGGACCGCGTGTGACAGTGAAGCTTAAGCAAGACTTGGCGCCGATGGACCGAGGCAGCAGTGAAGAACAAGTGAAGTCAAGATCGATGAATCAATACGATCACTTGACGATATGAAGTGGATCATATCATTCGGTGTTTAGTTGGTGCATGTGTTGCATTAACATCGAATAAGATGGAATGGAATGCACAAGGCAAAGATATAACCTAGGGTATGTTCATTTAACGGTTATAGGTGCGTAGAGAAGTTGATGATCGAGTTTAGGATAGATGCTCGTACTATTAAGAAGGGCAAACTTGTTAGGATCGAGTGGCGTGGCAAGATGAGTGCCTAACTCATTTGGAAAAATATTGTAAAAATGCTAACACATATGCCTAATGTTTTACATTTTAGCTCATTTTCTCAAAAAAATTACATTTAGCGCCTTACATGACATAAACTCATCTTTGGATCTTGGAGGTCGGGGCCATAACTCATGGCTCCGAGGTAACACATCTTGGCGACATAAATCTTGGCTCTGAGGTGTCTGGCCATACACAGCAGGGCATTCTAGGTGGTACTAACGTGGCTAGTACCTTGGAGCCGAGATTTGTAGCTCCGACCTCGGAGCCATAGATCCTGCCACCGAGCTTAGATTCAGAAACAAATTTTACTACCTGAGCTTACTCTCATTTATTCCTCCTCTCTCTCGGATTTTTGCCCTTCAAAGAATCAACTACGTAATCAAAACGATTTAACTGCTGACAAACGTGATCAAAATACATAAAGTTTAACAGCTGATAGTGAAGGCTGGCATCAGCTTCCACCTTCAGCATGTACACCAAACTAAGGTTTTTGGCAATTAGCATGAGCAAACAGATATGCATATATTTACACAAGAAAGATCGTACAAAAATTATCATTGAATATAATCTCCCAAAGTTTCAGATTCAACTGATTTTTGGTGTTTTCGCAAGGCCGTAGTAGATTTACTCGTTCCTGACCTGACCTGATCGGTCGACTCATAGAAAATTAGATTTGATAGGTAGTTAGGTAACTAGACAATGTAGTTAGCAAATTTATTTTATATCAGTAGATAGAAAATTTAGATAGATGTTTAGCTAGGTTATTAGGCGATGTAGTTAGACAATGTATTTGAACTGTATGAATTTTGTTTAATTTGAATGTCTATAGATTTCAACATTATGTAGTTGATTCTACGAAGGGTAAGAATTTGAGAGCGAGGAGAAACAAATGAGAATAGGCCTAGACAGTAAAATTTGTTTCTCAACGCCAGGATCCATGGCTCCGAGGTCGGAGCCACAGATCTCGGCTCCGAGGTCGGAGCCAAGATCTGTGGCTCTGACCTCGGAGCTGAGATCCGTGGCTCCGAGATATCAGTCGCGTCAGTGCCACCTAGGATCACTGCTATGCATGGTCAGACACCTCGGAGCCAAGATTTATGACGCCGAGATGTGTTACCTCGGAGCCATGAATTATGGCGCCGACCCCAAGGGTCCAAAGATGAGTTTATGTCATATAAGGGGCCAAATGTAAATTTGTTTCAAAAAAGGGACCAAAATATAAAAAATTGAGACACATATGCACATGGTGGTGTAACTTGGTGGTGTTGACATATTTCTAAGCTTGCGAAGCGAGATTCAGCGTCTTCATAGAAATGAAATGCTTATTTTTCACTGTGCTAGAGGTGGTGTTGAAGAGGAGACGAAGTCGCAGGAGTGTTTCTTGTCGAACGCTGAGGTTGGCAGCGTCGGACGCTAGACCTATGTCTGACATAGTGTTGGCAGAACTGCGTGCATTCCCGTGGGTCGTCAACACATCAGACGCTCAGGCATTGGCGTGTCTGACGCACATGGCGTTTCTCAGGGTTTCACGAAGTGTACGCGTTGGATGTTGCGGCGCGTTCGATGACCATCCATCGAATGCGTTCGTTGGCGAGGAACCGGTTTTGGTACCTCTCTGAGTAGCGTTCGATGTGAGACATTGGCGTTTGGTGATTTTTGTCGAAGCGTCTGGTGTAACCGTGTTAGGTGCTTATGCGAGATGGCCATTGGCGGCAACGACTTAATTTCATATGGCTAGTGATATTGGCAATTTCATGAGCATCGAACGCTGGCTGGAGTATCAGGTGCGTTGCACCTGCACGTCTGATGCACATGCATTTTATCATGTGAAGGGGCAATGGCTAGTTTGGCCCTTAGGGCTATAAATAGAAGTGGTGGCCGGCCTTGGGTCTATTGGCTGAGCACACTAAAGCCTTGGTGACTTGTCTGGTGGTGCTTGGGAGCCCTCTAACTCACTCATGCTTGATAGTGTTCATCCGATCGAATAAGAGAGTGATTCTAGTGTGATTGCATTGAGAGATTGCATCGAGTGGCACTAGGCGTTCATGTTGCCAGTCGGTGGTGCTTGTTACTCTTGGAGGTAGCCACCTCCTAGACAACTTAGAGGCCTGTGACTCCATGTGAAGTATGCAAGGAGGTTGTGCAATGCTCTGAAGAAGAGATTGTGAGAAGCATTGTGCTCACCCCATGGGGTCGCAAAGAGCAACTCTAGTAGAGCGAGATGCGAAGGACGACAAGTAGTCCAGCCAGATCAAGTCTAGAGCTTGTGGTAAGCACTCTACATGGGAGTGTGTGACTTATCTCAAGAGGACTTAGCTTGGTAGCAACCAAGTGAACCTCGATAAAAAATCACCATGTCAACATTATCTACTCTTCTCAATGGTTTGCATTCGCCATACAAAAGCTTGTACTTACAATTCTTGATATAGTGCTTGTGTAGTTGCTCTTGTAACTAATTTAGCTTGTTATTTACCTTCTTACTTGTGTAGCTAGAAGTAGCTCCCGTTGTGTGACACAATTTGGTTTGTGTAATCTTGTTAGTTACATTGCTTAGTTTGTGTAGCTAAGTAATTTACTCTCTCTAATTTGACATTGGTTGCCTTGTTATTGAGCTTTGCTAGTGAGCTTAGGCTTTTGTGCACTTTGCATCACTAGTTTGTGTAGGTGTTTCCTGGTTTGGTTAAAGTACTAGTCGCGTATGTTTATGTGATTTTAGAAGCTAGAATTGGTTAGGTAAGTACTAGCTAGCCGACACCTTTGTTGCCTAATTAGGATCTTTTAAGGTACCTATGAACTTAGATAGAAGGATGTAGTCTTGGCTACATGGATAGTTTTAATTCTGCATATGTTTTGGTTAGCTGGTGCCTTAAGTTTTTAGAAAAAACTATTCACCCCCTCTAGTCTGCCATCTCAACCTTTCACCCTATAGATCCTACGCCCTTTGGCTGGCCATGGCCATGCCTACACCCACTCCTAAGTGCCCAGGGTCAGCCACAACCCTTGCCCTAGCCACCCTAGCCTTCGTTGTTGTGCTGCCTAGCTAGCTAGGGACGACCAAAAGTGCTCTAACTGCTCCTATAGCAATAGTTGGCTAGCCAAGGCTAGCCCCAGCTGCCCTAGCCTTAGCAGTAGGCGCGCCCTAGATGGCCATGGCTCGATGAGGACTTGACAATGTCTTCCTAAGAACATGCATAGAACGGTCCTATTAGTGACATAATTGAAGAAATGTGCTCCATCACCTAGTGAAAGCCCAAGTTTGGTTTTGGTAATTAATGACACCAAGTTGCTAATGCCTTGTGTTTAAGTGATTTGAGTTAGGCATAGCAACACATGTGATGAAGGTGCATGGTGGCATGGAGAGGT
>Ga0182004_10002434_pt1 | contig 14454 bp, 9 predicted proteins | sample Sormic07211540_1_FD_120479 | JGI IMG/M metagenome (GOLD analysis project Ga0182004, IMG submission 120479) | Endophyte microbial communities from Sorghum bicolor roots, Mead, Nebraska, USA - 072115-40_1 MetaG | ecosystem: Host-associated > Plants > Roots > Unclassified | place: USA: Nebraska...
AATATTGATTTAGCATAACCAGTTTACTTCTCATAGTTTTGATGTGGTATATCAAGGAAATATTAATGAAAGAAAAATATATCAAACAAATATGATCAGTTTTTATTTGTGTTTTGCTCTCCTATGCTTCATTTCTTTATCTCTTGATTTTGATATATGTCTTGCATACATTCATTGGAGAAAATCAGAGTACTCATTACGCGGCATTATGGTGCCATTAGTTTCTCCAATTTTACCCTTATTACAATTTAAATATATGATTAATTACTCATTGTTATTCATCTACATCCACAGTCGCTGGCTACATCATGCTCTTTGTGATTGTTAATTTCATGAACATTGCTTTTGGACTAAATGTAACATCGGTATTTAATTTTACAGTAATATTATTTTATAGTGCGATCCATGTGTTTTTAGTGTAAAAGTTTTATTGTCCCGTAGCAACGCACGGGCATGCTACCTAGTGTTAGTACAAATTTTATAATACATGTTCGGTTGCCCTTTCTTCTACAGTAACTTGCAGCCACTGCACCTGTGACTGTGAGGCAGTGATCAAAAGTGACAAGTGCAGCCACTGCCGCTAGAAAAACTATCAGCTAAATCAAGCCTTGTCTACTCAAATAGTTTTACCAAATTGCATATACTTTTTTTTGCACAACATAAATTTTAGGATTTATTTGGTACGATTTTCTCTCTCGACCTAACCTGTTCGCTTATCTGAAAAGTCATGCCCGAAAAATACTGTTTGCTAATTTGTTATGGGAAAAAAAACACTACTAATTCAGCAAATAAGCTCAAACGAACAGAACAATATTTTTTATAACTTCAACTTCTGTTCACTAGAAAATAGCTCATCTTCTTAAATTGTTTGGTCTGCCGGTAGAGCCTTAGACCAGTTTATAAGATTTTTCATCATATCGAATTTTTGAACTTATCTACACCTAATAATAAATTGTGAAAAATTTAGTTCACCACAGAATTCTGTTCACCATGAAATTCTGTCCACCAGTCCATCCGTATAGGACTATGATTCTTTACCTAATATTTAATCATGAAAATTTTAGTCTGCTCACTTCTTCTGTCCGCCTATAGTATATGAACACAGCCCGGCCGGGTCAGTTGAGTTCGAGTAGAATACGGAGTCCGATCCGTTTCCAAATTCCAGCAATGCAACAAATTAATCACGGCATCGACGGACCCGGCTAATAAAAAATCTATTGTAATATAGAACGTGTAAATCTTTACCTGATATTTAATCATAAAAATTTCAGTCTGTCCACTTTTTTATCCGCCAATAAATTATAAATTAGGAAAAAAAATTACGCAAGCCCGAGGGCTTGAACCCAACACCTAACGAACCAAAATCTACCTAGATACTAGAAAATCAAGAACATAATTAAAACCATTCTTTTCTTTTCTTAATCCTCAGCAAACAATCGTAAGAGTTTGCATAGGGCGAGCGGCGGGGCGTCATGCTGGAGTGGTAGACAAGAACCTTATGGTTAGTGTAGGACGTCGTGAAAGGTTAGTGAGACAGTGATCATGTGTGAGGTGCCAATTGTGGGTGCTAGAAGTCCAATGGAGAGAGAGGCAACTGAGGAGTGCATCATGCAGTTTACAACCATGCAATCCTTCTCTCGTAGCAACGCACGAGCATATTTTCTAGTACATGAAATATTAAATATAAATTAAAATAATAATTGTATAATTTATTGTAATTTGCGAGAGCTTAGTTAGTTTGTAGTCGTACAATAATTATTAAATATAAATGAAAATGTTATAGTAACCAAATTAAAAAAATTGATCTAAACGAGCGTTAGTAGCGTATAAACATGGCTTTCGGTCTTAAATGCTTGACCTTGATTTTTGGGAGCCGAGAAGGATGCGTGTTGATGTTGTAATCCTATAGAAAAAACATGTTGATCGGTGTATTCCATACGGTGTTTTTTTAGCACTAATAGCATATTAGCATGGAGTATATTATTGGCTTTTGCAACAACGACGTGACTCACTTTCCTTGCCTGTCATATGTTATCATCAGTTGTCTGTGTCTACTGTTCTCTTGCGCCTTTTTGTCCGTAGCTGTTGAAAAAAAGGCAATGCCAAACTCAATCTCCAAGACGAAGGGTCGTTTACTTCACCCCAAAACCAAAAACTTTTCAAGATTTCCTGTCACATCAAATCTTACAGCACATGCATAGAGCACTAAATATAGACGAAAATAAAAACTAATTGCACAGTTTACCTGTAAATCAGGTGATGAATCTTTTAAGCCTAGTTACTCTATGATTGGACAATATTTGTCAAATAAAAACAAAAGTGCTACAGTTTTGAAAATCAAAAAATTTTCAGAATTAAACAAGGCCTAGTTATAGAGACAGAAACTTTGTAAAATGGTGTTTGGTTTCTAACTCCTAAAATTTAATCTTCGTCGCATCGAATGTTGGACACTAATTTAGAGTATTAAATATAGATTAAGTATATAAAACATTGCACAGATTAGAACTAATTTGCGAAACAAATCTATTAAACCTAATTACTTGATGATGATGTGTTTGGTTGGAGGCTAAAAGTATAATATGTTTTGTCTAATGCAAATTTATTATCATATTCTAATCATACACAATTATAATATTATAAACTAGCAAACGAATACATACACTTCACAACATAATTATATATTTAAAAGATAAATCTTTTTTTTGGCTCATTTCTAAGTATTACACTCATAGTTAAGGACAAGGTATAGCAGTATTTTTCTAAGGCCTTGTTTACTTCCCAGAAAATTTTGCAAAATTTTTCATATTCTCCGTCACATCGAATCTTTAGACGCATGCATGGAGTATTAAATATAGACGAAAATAAAAACTAATTGCACAGTTTTGTCGAAATTGACCAGACGAATCTTTTGAGCCTAGTTAGTCCATGATTGGACAATATTTGTCAAATACAAACGAAAATGCTACGGTGTCCATTTCCCAAAATTTTTTGAAACTAAACAAGGCCTAATAAAAAATGGTGGTATGGTTGTATTTAGCAGTGAGGTAATAAATAGAGAGAGAGAGCAATGGAAAGAAGAAGAAAAAAAAACAAAATACACATATGGACCAAAAATGCTACTCTCTCGGTGTCATGATTTTGATTACAGAGCCAGACACGCCCTGACGCTCGAAGGCCTTGTTCAATTTTGCAAAATTTTTTAATTCTAATTACACAATTTGTCTATAATTTATGTTGTAGTACTTTCATTTGTATTTGATAAATATTGTCCAATCATGACTAATAAGACTCAAAAAATTTGTCTCATAAATTACAAGCAAACTATGTAATTAATTATTTTTTTTATCTATATTTAATGCTTTTATGAATATAAAAAAATTTTAAAATTTTTTTAGAACTAAACAAGCCCTAAACAAGGCCTCAGTGGCCTGCTCTCGCTGCAGTTGCCCTGACCAGTCACTACTCCACTCCGAGCCTCCAACCAAACACCGAGCGCGAGTACGTCCTGGTAACTTTCCCCACATCCGGCCAATCCAAAATGTGCTGGCTCCTCCTCTTCCTGGTCCTGGATGGCTCGGAGTCGCAGCCCACCACAGACCGCAGCTACCACCAGTACCCCCAATCCCTTTCAAAAAAGCGCAGGCAGACGAGAGCTGCTGCACGCGGCCGCACGCACACCCCTCCGCTTGGCTCTTCCGTTCCGTCCGCTCCAAGCAAGGCACCCCCATCCAATTCCAGATGGCGGAAGCCTGGGCGGTTGCGGCGCTCACGGCCGCAGCGTGGGCGCTGCGGGCGGCGGTGTGGGCGTGCCTCGCCGCGTCGGCGATGCTCGTCGCCGAGGCCGCGTACATGGGCCTCGCCAGCCTCGTCGCCGCGATGCTGTGGCGCTGGCGCCGCCTCGACGAGAGGTACCGATGGGAGCCCATGCCCATGCCCGTGCCCGGGTCCGGCGCCGGGGGCCGCGACGACGTCGAGGCGGCGGCGGACTTCCCCATGGTGCTCGTGCAGATCCCCATGTACAACGAGAGGGAGGTGAGGCGCTCTCTACTTTTGGCTTTGGCCATCACAGCTACCTATATCTAAAATTATCTGTGTGCCCCCATTATATTAATTGATTGCTGGCCCATTCCCCTCCAACCTTTGCATTGCCTGTTATACGTCGCGATCATATCGCGAGAATTGTACTACTGCAACCGTACTAGGTAGGATGCGGCGTTATCAGTTTACCAGGTTTTAGACGTCGACCGTAGTTAGTAGGGCCGCAATACCTTAAATGCATCATCATGCGGATCATTTCTGAGCACTTTATCGACCAAATTTGTGGGCGCGCTGTGTCTAATACACAATTACACATAAGGGTTCTTAGGGGGTCCTTTCTCTTGTTTCTGAATGAGATGGGGGAGTTTATTATGGATATGATTCAAAACAAAGTGTTAAGTGTGTCCTTGTGTTTCTTCTGTACTTTCTCAACTCTCAAGTTGCAAGGTGGAGCTAGTATCAGAAATGGGCCCCACTGTTTACGCGCAAGCTGCCTTTTGTTACTGCAATCATGATACTAGTACTAAGGCACAGTTATGGTTTTTTTTTTCGCTACAAGTGACGGCATTGTGGTTCAGTTATGAAAGAAAATCTGAAAAATACCATGGGAACCTAAGGAAAAAAAAAAGAATCCTATTAATGAGGACAAGTGGCACGCAATGCAGTGTGTGCTTGTGCTATCCTAGTATTGAGTAAAGGAAACCAGTGATGATTAAGATGGATGGGGACCGTCTCGTTTTTCTTGCTGTGCAGACACTGCCACTAAGCAAGTTTAGTCCTTTCTTTACATTGCTGGGCATTTGACTATCAACGCTAAAAAAACAATAGTTTTTCTTTTTCCAAAGTGTCTGAACAATGTTCCTGTGTGTCTTGCAATGTTATAAAGTTTCACACTGGATCATTGCAATGGTCATTTCTTTGTACAGGTGTACAAGCTATCCATTGCTGCGGCGTGTGCCCTCACATGGCCACCAGACCGTATTGTAATACAAGTCTTGGATGATTCCACTGATCCGATTATTAAGGTACACCTTGGTTTCGGAGACATAGCTTATCTTGATTGACTAAAAGACTAGAGATATTCATATGATTTTGGGTCAAATTGTGGTAGATATGATGCATTTTAAAAGTTAATTGTGACTTGCAATTATAAAGGAATGATCATTTTATCATCATCAAATGGAGCATATGAGTGTTGATACTAATTTGCTAGGTTAGCTCCAACAACATTGTGTTGGTCTAATGTATGTATGAATAAGATCATTAAGTCACTTAGCGAATATGGAAATATTGATGCTGACTAAAAAATTTAAAATTTAGTAATGCTTTGGATCAATATACTGGAATATATAGACAAAAAGGATTAACAAAGCTTCTGTATGTGGCTCCCCCCAGTCAGTATTAATTGGCGTTCAGACAAACAAAAAGTAACCAAGTCTAAGTCAGTTTAGTCCATCTGAAATGTCAACTACATCTGACTGGAGGTGGCACTAGATAATTTGATTACTGCATTGCCATTGTGTAAGATATAAAGATATTTGTGTTGGCTAGCAGCCTGGTATAATGCAAGTTACAGGATATTTTAAGTGTCTAGTATAAGGTTAGCTTAGTTTGTTCTGTTTTTTCTACAGAAAGGACATTTAGTATGTATGTTTTCAGTTCCCCCACATGCTAAATGCATCAAGAGCTTCCATTTCATGGTTGTATATAGAAAGTCATGCCACTGTAATATTTTGAAACCATTTTCCTTGAATGCAGGAACTAGTGGAGCTTGAGTGCCAGGATTGGGCAACCAAAAAAATTAACATCAAGTATGAGGTTAGAGATAACAGAAAGGGATACAAAGCAGGTGCGCTGAAGAAGGGCATGGAACATATATACGCCAAGCAATGTGACTTCGTTGCTATCTTTGATGCCGATTTCCAACCTGAACCTGACTTCCTTTTAAAAACCATACCGTTTCTTGTGCATAACCCAAAGATTGCACTTGTACAAGCACGTTGGGAGTTTGGTAAGCATAAATATATCATTTTGTAGTCACACATATATTTTGGAATACTCTGTTTTTGGAGTTCCTACTTTATCTGTGAACAATATGTAGAAAATTTTAAAAAAAATGTTATGTGTGTGGTTCTGACACATGCAGTTGTCCACAACAAGTTTTATTCATGTCTAGTTATCTTTATTCATTAGAGATTATGTTGGTTTGGTTAATTTAGATTCTTTTGTCTATTTTAATTGTTTCATTACAGAGCTTATTCCTTAATTCTCAGGATTAGTCAATTCATCCTTGTAAGAGACATGGTATTTGCTCCTTTTAATTAACTAAAGACATCACCCAAGAACTCATGTGCTAACTTGGATGTGCATACCTGATTGGCATTTGGAATGTTTCCACCTTACATTGGATACGTGATATTCAACATTTAAATTGATAGTGTTACCTGTATAGTTAAAAAGTTTATACACTCCCTCTGTCTCAAATACTTAACCTTATAGCATTCAAATTTTGTCCCAAAATAGTTGTCGTTCTCACTTCCCAATGCACCCTTCTCTTCTCCCAATACGCCTTTTTCCTTTCCCAATACATCTCTCTATTTCTAGGGGTACTAAAGTTATTTACCTTGAGCATTTCTAGTATTTGTGATAGATCCTAAAACGTCTACTATTGTGGGACAGAGGGAGTATTTCTGATAATTTTGTCTGGACATGGAGAAATGTCATGTTATCTTTTAGTAAAGACAGTTTTGTCCTGAATTAAAGAAACATTGTAATCTTTTAGTAGAGTGTTCAGAGTGGTGACAAAATCTCTGGTTTAGTACACAAATAAATGACAAAGTACATAGTTTGTTAATTCTGTTTCATTAATGATCCTTTTGGGGAAGCTTTTTTGTACGCTCTTCAGTTTAGGCTCTTAATAACAAAATTTTGAGTGACACTGACACAGTAATATGTCAGCTGACAATTTTAAGCTGTAAAAGAGGTTCTGATTACTACTGATGTTCTGATGCAATTTCTTTGGATTTGCTATGGCAGTGGTCATATTGATAAAGTAAGCGACAAATTTTGTTCATTATGATTACAGGATGTTCCTGACCTGGCCTTTGCCGGGTGATTTTGCAGTGAACTATGATGTTTGCCTGATGACAAGGATACAGAAGATGTCTCTGGACTATCATTTCAAAGTTGAGCAGGAATCGGGATCATTTGTGTATTCATTTTTTGGCTTTAATGGTAAGTGCCGGTTCGTAGCCATACACTGAGGTTCTGATTTTCCCTGATAAGTTTCTTGTCAGTTGTCACAGGATGGGGTGGGATAAACTATGTGAGAAGCAATAACTATATTCTGTTTACAGGTACAGCTGGTGTGTGGCGTGTATCTGCTATTAATCAGTCTGGAGGATGGAAAGATCGCACCACTGTAGAAGATATGGACCTGGCTGTACGGGCAGGCCTCAAGGGATGGGAATTCTTGTATGTTGGTGATATTAGGGTATTCCACTGATTCTCTGTGAACTTCGAACAGTTGTTTTCTTATGAAGCTATATATATTGTACCATGTCAGCATTACAATTATTGCAAATCTTATGCAGGTTAAGAGTGAACTACCAAGTACCTTCAAAGCCTACCGTCATCAACAACATAGGTGGACCTGTGGTGCCGCTAATCTCTTCAGGAAAATGGCTTGGGAAATCATTACAAACAAGGTTTGTCTTCTTGGTCCTCACCTCACAAGGAATTAACATGAGTTTGTTATGTTATAATTGCCATCTGCACATGATGCAGGAGGTGTCAATATGGAAGAAACACCATCTGCTATACAGCTTTTTCTTTGTCCGAAGGGTTATTGCTCCCCTTGTGACATTCTTGTTTTATTGTGTTGTCATCCCTTTGTCTGCCATGGTTCCTGGTGTCAGCATTCCTTTATGGGGGCTGGTCTATATTCCCACTGCAATTACATGTATGAACGCCATAAGAAATCCTGGGTATGAATAATACAACAATGCACAACCTTCCATCTCCCGTCAATGTGTCCATCTTCAGATTATATTGTGTGATATATCAGGTCTCTCCATCTGATGCCCTTCTGGATTCTGTTCGAGAATGTTATGTCCATGCACCGCATGCGTGCTGCTGTAACTGGTTTACTTGAGACTGCACGTGCAAATGATTGGGTAGTCACTGAGAAGGTAGGAGATCTTGTGAAGGATGACCTGGATGTTCCACTCCTTGAACCAGTGAAGCCAACAGAATGTGTCGAGAGGTAACAGAAGAGGCTTACATAGTTCAATTCACTTTTTCAGTGTTGAAGGAATAAAGGATGAATACTGCTACTTGTTTAATGTGCTTATTTTTCAATCATTGCCTTTGCAGGATTTATTTTCCTGAGCTCTTGCTTGCACTACTCCTCCTAATATGTGCTTCATATGACTTCGTACTTGGAAGCCACAAATACTATCTTTACCTATACCTCCAGGCCTTTGCATATGTTGTAATGGGGTTTGGTTTCGTTGGAACAAAAACTCCATGTTCATAGCTGCTGACATAATGTTACTATTTCCCATTTGACAGTTAGTTCCTATGAATACTGCCACTATGCGCAAAGGTGAATTTTATCTGATGGTAGTGTTATTCAGGTTGCAGGGCCATGGTTAGTCTAGTGGGGTTGGGGTTGGGGGCTGGGTGGGGGTTGGGCCTTTGGTTCTTAGATTCCTAACAAGTTCCTCAACTACCACCGGTAAACTCAGTTTTATGATTTGCCACTGGTAAACGCGTTTTCACTGACATACATGTGTTTTCTCAATAATCACCTTGTGCTAGATGTATTCATCTGTAACAGGTCCCATCTCAGAACTGAGAGTGTATTATTGGCATGGATTTCAGATTATGGATTCATGGTTGTAATAGGGAGAGAGGCAAGGTTGTATCCTAGCTGGATTTGGAACTTATTGTAGCATATTCTTATGATTGCCATTTGTAGATTGGCACTCAAAAGGATGTATGGGCATAACGAGAAGATGTTGAAAGATGAAATTAATTCTTGTATTGTGACATAGCAACAGCCATGTCCTGTTCGCTTGAGCTTATCTGCCGGTGAATAGTACTGTCCATTATGCAAATCAGAGCAATGTGTGTGTGTGTGGGGGGGGTCCTACATTGGTATCAAAGCATAAAGGGGGTCCTACATTGGTATCAAAGCATAAACCATATATTTCGTTGCATGACGATACCTATGCTACATAGTTATGTAGACCAGTAATTTTCCTTTTATACATGCCAGGGGAGATGATCATAAATGATTTGTATAAATGAAACAAAGATGGATAATAGGCAGTGCTGATGCAGCATCAATGTGAACGATGCAACCAAAGGCTTTTCATGGGGATGTAACAATAATTTTCTACAGGAACCATACTAGATGTCAAGAGCGAAGTGCAGCATAGCAGCTCCTAATTTACAATAGATGCAGAGCTGCCAAAGATCACAAAGGGCCGAGCTTAATATGCAGGTGCACATGCAAGGGACCTTTTTTCGTTTTTCCAAAAAAGGAAAGCAAAAGAGTGAAATAAAGGCAAAGTATTTTTTAATATAAAATATAGCCTTCCTTTTTTTGCTTTTCTTTTTTTTACATGTCTCATGAGATGAGAGTTTATATCAATCATGTACAAATCGGATTAGAACATAATCTAATTTCCATTATGAGTAAATTGCACTCACCATACAACAACTAATTAAGTGGGTGCATATTAGTCCATTATTTTCTAATTTGTTTAATATAATACGACAACTATCTAGGTGGATGTTTATTGGTCCAACATCTTCTAATCCGTTTAATTTGAAGTAAAAACTTAGTTCATTGATGCATGTATGTTCCAAACAGTGTTTTTGTACACTCTAAATCCCTATCATCGGAAGTTACATACCCTAGCACGCTCATTTCGTCCATCACTCAACTTCAATTATTTATTATATTATGATATCATTTTTCTGACTCTGTCCAAATAAAAGCTTACATTCAACTTCTATTTTAAACTTGAATATAGGAAAAGTCATACCATTAAGAGAGACATAAAATGGTAAGGTTATGTGGAATCAAATGCTCACTACCTATTCTTCTAAAACTTCCGCGAGAATTCTGTAGAAGCTCCGCATTATGCTAATCCGCTAAATCGAGTTTTAAGTTTTTACAAGGCAATTAACCTCCCCCTCTCTAGGCCTTTCCTATCCTTTGGACGGTGCAACTGTTGCATCGTCTTCTTTTTTATGTCTACTACATCATCTTATTTTTTTGTGTGTCTACTACATCCTTTAAAAGGTGGAAACCACTTTTTATTTTCTTTTTTCTTAGCTTGGTAAACCTATACAAGAACTTGGTTAGTTTGGTTATAGGTAGAACCAAACAAAATTTTTGTTGATTCTCGTTTTTGAAAAAAACCATTCGGTCCCTGATTCTTATGATATGGACAACCCACATATCAGTTCAAGCCAGCCATAAATGACAATAGGTTGAAATTAAAATAATATTATGGTATAGAAAGAAAAATGATCGGTTTGGAATTTTTCATATTTATGAAATCAATGACAACTTTTATATTTGGCCGGGTTCATAAATGATATCGTATAGTAAACGATTCAAGCTGATTGATGGATGAGATGAGCATGCTAGGGTCTACAGCTTGCAATGACAGTGATTTGAAGTGTACAGAGATGCGTTGCTACAATACTTAGACTGTATATACACGAATAAGTCTTGTATCAAATTAAACTTATGAGAAGATTGTGGATCAATATGCACCCACCTATATTGTTGTTGTATTAAATTGGACAAATTATAAGATGTTGGACTAACATACACCCACTTAGATACTTGTCGTATGGTGAGTGTAATTTACTCTTCCGTTATTATTAATGAGAATTTCTTAAGCCAACTGTCATTACAAATCATGTATTTATACTTACGGTTCTCTTAAGCCTACTGCTAGTGTTAGCAGTACTCTTAAGATATCTCAATATAAATATATGATATTTAATGATGGTAGGCTTAAGATATCTACCAATAAAGATGTTTACAACTTGACACTAGTCGAGATAATTGAAATCATTTTAATATTTTTTGAAATGATCTTGAATGGAGGTATGATCTAAAAGAAAGTTGCAGTACTCGAAAAGATCTGCAACTTTGTAGCTGATTACTTTTTTTATTTAAAATCATTTAGAGCACATAAATTATGTTCAAAGATTAATAATTTTTTAGTTCATATTTATTGTATTTTTCAAATGACCTTGGAAGAGAAATAATCTAAACTGAAGTTATTGAAGAGATCTAAAACTTTCATGATTAAACTTTTTTATTTGCATTCGTTTAAGGTCTTAAATATGCATTACAATATACATTAAAACAAATACAAATGTATTCATATTAGTGAATACAAAAAGAATGTATCTAGTACTCAGTCTTAACTAACTTTAAGACGTAGTGATTAAGGAGTGACTGAACGACATCTGAGGTTGTGAGTTCAATCACTAGCAACTGCATGCACACAACAAAAAATGTTGTCAACTGCTTTAAAACGCCATTGATTGTTTACCAAATGTTTTCTCGAAAGAAAATCAATATGACTTTGCAATATCCGAACTACTGGACCCATAATTTTCGGTTTACCGGAATATCCACCCACTGCCAACAAACAAGCCCTTAATGCAAATTTCACAGAGATAAAGGTTATCCTTGCTAAAGAAAAAGGACAAATGTGAATGGACGGTCTATTTCAGCTAGTTAGCTTTAAAGTCAAGGAAAGATGTCGTTTCCATTTTCTTGCTAGTCCTCATTGTGGAAATTAAAGTGGATCGACTAACTGGGATGTTACCGAGGATGGGGACTAAAGAAAAAAAATATTATCTATTAATTAAAGGTGAAGAAGTTTCTGGAAGAGGAACGTGGAGTTCCATTCCACGACGACGCGAGTTGGATGTTTCATTGCTCGTTTGACTTGGGCCTCAACAACAACTTCAGTTATTTGAGCTTATCTACCAAATCTACCAATCATTTAATAATATTTTTTTCTCACTAATAAAAATACTTTCAGCCATAGCTTTTTGGATAAGCGAACAAGTTCATAAGTTATTGCGTACTCCTATTGTTTTTTTACGAAACACTCATTTCTAAATAACTTCATGAGTCAAGCTGTTTGTTTGCTCCTCTCACAAAGACATGCGGTGGGATGAAGTTTAAAAAATAGCTTATTCCAACTCTCTCTCCCTCATTTCTCTCTCTTATCCATACATGAAGTTGTTGGTAAAGTTGTTTTGCCAAACAGATTTTCCAAGACATCTTAGCTTCACCTAGAAAGTTGCTTTGAAACTAATTTTAAAAAACAATTTTACTAATGAAACCGAGCTAGGACAAACGTAGCCTTTGTTTTTTTTAAAAAATAAAGAAGCCTGAGCTATTTTATAGCTCATCTAAAATGGCTCTAGCTCGCTTCTCAAGAGGAGTCCTATGAAACACCCCCTAACCTCCTCTCTTTTCTTTCTATGTTTCAACTTAGGAGACATAGTTATGATAGAGTATATATACATGATGATATGGCATTTAACTAAGGCCTTGTTTAGTTTCTCAAAAATCTTGCAAAATTTTTCAGATTCCCCGTCACATCGAATCTTTAGACGTATGCAAGGAGTATTAAATATAGATAAAAATAAAAACTAATTGCACAGTTTGGTCGAAATTGACGAGATGGATCTTTTGAGCCTAGTTAGTCCATAATTGGACAATATTTATCAAATACAAACGAAAATGCTACTATTCCTACTTTGCAAAATTTTTTGGAAGTAAACAAGGCCTAACTCTTATTTTTTATACTATTTGTGTGCATGTTTGTAGTGTTGCATGTAGTCCAAACGAGACAACATAATGGCAAAAGAAAAGAATGTTATAAAATAAATTAAAGCGATAAGAGAAATGCAATACATATACTCACTATTCACTTACATATCTTAATAAACTTACAAAGCTAGCCCTTGCAGAGACCAAAATAAACTCCCTTTTCTAAAAAAAAGAGGTTAAATTTCTGGACAGCCTACATTTCAGTGGGTCTTATTATTATAATTAAAGAGGTAGAATTGGAGTGCAAATACAGTAATACAAGAGTAATCTATCTATATCTCTTATATAGATAAACCCCACTAGCTAATTCTCTTGATGTGCAAAGCATTCACATCATCATCTACTAGAGCATCCCACTAACTACTTCTCTTGCCATACAAAGCGTCCACATCAGCATCCACTAAATCATCCCACTAATACATTACCCCGCTATGCAAAGTGTTCACATCATTATCTATTAATAAATCGAACTAACACATATCATTTTATCCTGTATCTATGTTATTCACATTAGCAACCATATTATTTTCTAACATATATTTAGTTGTCCATGCTATAATACTAAAAATCATCCACTAACATATATTACGATAGTATAATTTTACCGGTAATTTCCGCAGCAACGCGCAGGACATTCTCCTAGTAACTTTGAAGGAGAAGTTGATGGTGTAGGCGTGGTAAGAAATCAAATTAATAATCTAGCTAGAAAAGGCAGTGAGAAAATCCAACTTGGCATATCATTATCATCAGCTTGTCAATATACCAGTGTGGGATCGAGTGTGACACATAACAGGTGTAAGTATCAACCTGGTGGACCAGGCCCATCTAGACACTTTATATATGGACTTCATTGGGTGGTGAGTAGGAAGGAATTGAAGCAAAGCGAAAGACGATAAACTCCTTTCTCCCTCCACCATCTTTTTTCCACGCCATTTGAACCTTTTTTTTTCAAAAGGGAATCGAAACGCTTTAATACATATATGTACTCCTCTTTTAGAGAGAAAGACCCAAAAAACTCAAAACACATACACTATTTTTTTATAACTGAGTTTTGAAACATTTTCTTAAGAGCATCTCCAAAAGTATTCAATTTTTCCTTAAAAACATATATTTTTGCAACTCCTAAAAAGATATTGGGAGAAAAAAATAAGACATCTCCAAGACTTTTCAATAATCCACTCCTAAAATATAGAAAACAATTTTACATTAAGAATCTTGTAATATTTCTAAATTATTGTAACCACTTTTATATATTCTTTCTCTTTCGTATATTTGTATCAAGAACCCTTTTCTCCTCTCTATTCTTTCCCACACTCTGCCACCTTTAGATTGACTGAGAAGACGGCGCGGGGAAGAGCGATGCGCGCAAGAAAGGCCACATGTATTTTTACGCATGATGCCAGCCTTGTTGGGTACCATAATAAGGGATACCCAAATCAGAGTAACAAAAAACGCGAAGGAACATACTAATTACAATCATCAGGGCCTCGGACGCAAGTTCCGACTCGCCCGACCCCTCAGGGCCTCGG
>Ga0182004_10002435_pt1 | contig 14453 bp, 12 predicted proteins | sample Sormic07211540_1_FD_120479 | JGI IMG/M metagenome (GOLD analysis project Ga0182004, IMG submission 120479) | Endophyte microbial communities from Sorghum bicolor roots, Mead, Nebraska, USA - 072115-40_1 MetaG | ecosystem: Host-associated > Plants > Roots > Unclassified | place: USA: Nebraska...
CTTGTCTAGCCAGACCGTGGTAGTAGCGAGGAACGTGACATTTCCATAGCTACCTTTGTAGCCCATAATCCCATTAGCAGGATCGATAGGGTTTATAGGTGCGGGTCAAATATCCTTTATGGTGTCTAGATTCCGTAAGCCTCCCCAATAGAGGAGTAGATCATCCTTACCAAGGTTAGAACGAGGGTACAGTTGTAGTCTTCTCTATACATCACTCACATCAAATCATAGTGGTTGTAGCCTAAAGGTTAGTAGTAATAGATTTGGTTAGTCAGATGCACGCTTTCTCCTAGTGGTAAAATATAAATACGATACTCTAGATAATCTCCCGTGTGAAGTGCTCACCGATATCCGTGCGTTTGCGGATCATTTCCTAATTGCGTTACCAAATATCAACAGTTAGGTGGCTTGCAAATACCCCATTAGAGCTAGAGTAAAAAGCTTCGCCTTGTTATTTACTAACCTCTTGCTCTAGTGAGTTTGTAGAATTTTTAATAGGCTATTCACCCCCTCTAGCCATATTTGGACCTTTGAAGTGGTATTAGAGCCATGGTCACCGTTTTGTGAAGGCTTAACAACCTTGGTGCACAAATTGTGGCTCAAATAGTGTTCAACCTGTTGGGGGCAAACCACCATTTTTTGATGGCACAAGTTCTTTTGACTATTGGAAGAGAAAGATGAAAATGTACCTTGGATCAATAATTGATAGAGTGTGGGAAGTCATGAAAAATGACTTTTGTGATTCTTGATCCGACTAATCCCACCAACAATGAGAGAGCAAACAAGCAGTGCAATACAATGGCTCTAAACACAATTTACAATGGTATTGATTCCAAGGTGTTTGAACAAGTCAAAGATCTTGAGAAGGCTAGTGAAGTGTGGAAAAGACTAGAAGAAACATATGAGGGAAGTACAACGGTAAAAAGTGCCAATCTCTATATGGTCAAAGACAAGCTATCAAACTTCAAGATGAAGGATGATGAGTCAATCCCCGAGATGTTCTATAGGCTCCAAGTCATCATCAATGATCTCAAGGGCCTTGATGAGAAGGTGAAAGATGAGGACTTCATTCACAAGTTCTTGATGTGCTTGTCGAAGAGGTTCAAGACATTGAGAACAATCATCTTTAGAGGAGGATTGAAGGATGTATCTCCCAATGAGATACTTGGAGATGTCATGACTGAGGATCAATACAATGACAATTATGATAATGAGGTTGTGAAGAACGATGATGATGACAAGAAGAAGAGTGTAGCATTCAAAGCTAGCTCTTCATCCAGGAGCAAGAACAAGGGTAGAGCCAAGAAAGAGGAATCAAGTGATGAGTGCTCCAATGATGATAGTGATGATGAAGGACTAGCACTCTTTGTCTGCAAGTTTGGTAAAATTATGAAGAAGAAGGGATATCACACAAGGAAGAGAAGAGATCACTCCAAGAACAAGGAGTATGTGAGGCTATGCTACAAATGCAAAAGCCCCGATCATGTTGTAGCGAAGTGTCCCTACAATAATGATAATGATGAGCATGAAAAGAAGAACAAGAGAAGAAGGAGAAGAAAGACAAGAAGATGGTCTTCAAGAAGAAGAAGAAGAAGAAGGGCAGATCCTATGTTGTGACATGGGATAGTGATGCTTCTTCGGATGATGATTCTAGTGATGATGACAAGGCACCAAGAAGAAAGCTCTTGCAAGCATTGCTCTCAACAACAAGCCATCACTATTGGACACTCCTTCATGCTTCATAGCCAAGGGACACAAGGTACAATATGATCAGAGCGAAAGTGAAAATGAAAAGGAACATGATAATGGTAGTGATGATGAAAATGAATTCACTAATGAACAACTCATGGACATGCTAGAACAAGCCAATTCACTTATTCACTCTAAAAACAAGAAGTGCAAAGAATTGACAAAGAAGTTAAAAGCTCTTGAGCAATCCTTTGATGAGCTCAATGCTACTCATGAGAGGTTAGTGGATACCCACGAAAAGCTTGGCAAAGCTCAGTCCAAGCTTGAAAAAGCTCATTCCTTGTTATTAGAAGAGAACAAGGAAAAGGTTATTGTATCATGTGATGTGGGCACAATATGTGACTTAATTAAAGAATCACCCAACCCATCTATTGTTGTTGCCACTAACTCTTCTTGTAGGTCTTCATCCACCACAACAAACTCTACCTCCACTTGTAATGACGGTTTCACTTGTGATGCCTCACTAAAGGTTGAGAATAAGACTCTTAAGAGAGAGGTGGATGAGCTCACTCACACCCTAGGTAAGGCCTATGGTGGTGAGGCTTGCTTGCTAAAGTGCTTGGGTAGCCAACGATTTTCTCTCAACAAAGAAGGATTGGGCTATACCCCCAAGAAAGGCAAGGCAGCCTTTGCAACTCACAAGCCTAGCTTTGTGAAGAGCAATATCAGTTTTATAGTAGATGCAAGCAAGTAGGGCACCAAGAGCATAATTCAATAAAATGAAAAAGAACAAGAAAATTGCTAATGCACCTTACACTTCTTTTGATTCTTGTTATGTGCTTACCAAGGGTGAGAAGGGTGTGCATACTAATTTTGTTCGGACACCAATTGTGGGTCTAAAGAAGAAGGCCATTTGAGTACCAAAGAGCTTATTCACTAACCTCCAAGGACCCAAACAAGTATGGGTACCTAAGAAACATTGATTTGTTTTATAGGTAAACTATAAAATAGGAAGAAGGCATTGGGTGCTTGATAGTGGGTGTACACAAAACATGATCGGTGATATAAGAATGTTTAATTCAATCAATCCAAATGATGACAATGGTGTTGATACTGTCACATTTGGTGATAATGGCAAAGGCAAGGTCAAAGGGCTCGGTAAAATTGCTATATCCAATGATTTGAGCATTTCCAATGTGCTACTAGTAGAGAGCTTGAACTTCAACTTGCTATCCATAGCTCAACTTTGTGATCTTGGTTTTAAATGCATATTTGGAGTTGATGATGTAGAGATCATAAGTGTAGATGGCTCAAACTTAATATTCAAAGGCTTTAGATATAAGAATCTATACTTAGTTGATTTCAATGCTAGTGAAGCTCAATTATCAATATGTTTTCTCACTAAATCTAGCATGGGTTGGTTATGGCATAGGCTTGGTCATGTTGGAATGAAGTAATTGAACAAGTTAGTCAAACATGATGTAGTTATAAGCTTGAAAGATGTCACGTTTAACAAGGATAATCTTTGTAGTGTATGTCAAGCCAGAAAGCAAGTTGGCAACACTCATCTAAAGAAAAGCATCATGAGTACATGCAAGGCATTTGAGTTATTGCATATGGATTTATTTGGACCAACCATATACACAAACATTAGTGGAAACAAATATGGATTTGTGATAGTGGATAATTCACAAGATATACTTGGGTATTCTTTCTTAGTGACAAGAGTGATGCTTTTGCAACCTTCAAATCATTTGTCAAGTGAATTCACAATGAGTTTGAAACAACCATCAAGAAAGTGAGAAGTGACAATAGGAGTGAATTCAATAATACAAGAGTTAATGAGCTTTGTGATGAACGGGTTACATTTGATTGAGGACACATGACAACAATCTAGCGCGCCTGTCATGGTAGTGTCGGACACTGATGGCGCGTCCGATGCTCTGTGTCAGAGCATCCGACACCCCCGATAGGGCAAGCCTGAGGAGCCTAATGGCTCTATTTTTTTGAGGTGTCTATAAATATGTGTTGGCCGGCTTGGGGCTCACTCTCTTGATGTTCTAGCATACTTGATATCTTTGTGAGCCTAAGCAAACACCTCCCACTCATCTTCTTCATAGATTAACCACCTTTGTGGGATTGGGAGTGATTTCAAGTGCATTTGCTTGAGTGATTGCATCTAGTGGCACTTGAGGATCGATTTGGCTGTGGTTTTCTTATTACTCTTAGTGGTTGCCGCCACCTAGACGACTTGGAGCAGTGGAGGAGCATTGACACGAGTTAGTGATTGTTCGTGGCCATCTCTCAGTGATTGTGAGGGGTCGTGTGCCTTCTCTCGTGGAGCGCCAAAGGAAACTGTAGTGGATTGCATGTCACTAAGCTACCTTACATGTGGGCAGGTTCTTGCAGTGTCCTAGTGAGGACGAGGTTCGTGCTACACCTCTTAGACACTGAACCACCAAGTGTTGGTCGACACAACGGGGACGTAGCGTGTCGGCAAGCATGTGAACCTTGGGAGAAAAATCGTGTGTCTTCATTGTAACTGATTCATTGGATTTCTCTTGGTGATTTACTTCATATTATTGTGATTGGTTCATATCCTTTACGTGGCGGTATAAAGATCAAATCCTCTCATTTAATTTTCCGCAAACTAGAGTAGCTTGCTTACTTGTAGAGAAACTTTAGGTAGCTCTCTAAAATAAGTAGAGACTTAGTTGTTGTGTGCCTAGTGATTATAGCAACTAGAATTGTTTGTTAGGTGGCTTGCAAACACCCCATTAGAGCTAGAGCAAAAAGCTTTGCTTTATTATTTACTAACATCTTGCTCTAATATGTTTGTAGAACTTTAATAGGCTATTCACGCCTCTAGCCATATTAGGACCTTTCACCATGGCGCCAAAAATGTTAGGGTGGATCTAGGGGCAGGAGTGCCAGGCTCACCCGTAGCAGAGGAAGCAGAGCCACCAAGCCCAGCCGCAATAGGATGTGGGGGGTATTCTCCACCAACGGCGGAACATTCCCCTGCGTAATTGACACCACCACAATTGACCCCTGCCTTCGCATTGGTAGGGCAAGGGACTCCATCGATGGCCACAACAATTGAGTTCGCGTCACCACCAAGCAACATCAACGACTTTGTTGATGCCTTCCATGATGGCGAGGAGGTGCGATTTTGCCGCATGGACAACATTGTTGGAGAAGCCAAGGCACCAGGTCTGGCGAGCTGTCTACTCAAGGATCCAACACTGCTGCTCATGAGCATAGAGGAACCAATTTCGTGGCAGTTGAGAAGGACCCAAGCTGGTGGAAGGCGATGCTAGAGGAGATGCAGTCGGTCGAGGAGAATCACACTGGGATCTCATCGATCCGCTAGCTAGATGCTGGCCAATAGGCCTCAAATGGGTCTACAAGGCGAAAAGGGACGAACACGGCGCCATTGTCAAGCACAAGGCATGGCTCGTCGCCCATGGATTCGTTCAATGGGAGGGGATTGATTTGCGGTGTTCTCCCCGGTGGCACGGATGGAGTCTGTTTGACTCGTGCTAGCATTGGTGGCAGCGAAGGACTGGTGAGTTCATCACCTCGATGTGAAATCAGCCTTCCTCAATGGAAAGCTCATGGAGACCGTCTTCGTCAAGCAAGCGCCAGGCTTCATCATGAAGGGGGTAGAGCACAAGGTGCTTAGGCCGCACAAGGCTCTCTATGGGCTCAGGCAGGCGCCCAGGGCATGGAACACCAAGCTCGACATCACCTTGGGTGAGCTTGGGTTCACACACTGTGCCACGGAACATGCCCTGTACACACGATGACGGGGGAAGGAAGATCTCATCGTCGATGTGTGTGTTGACGATCTAATCATCATGGGGGCACGGGCGCAGGACATCAACGCCTTCAAGCATGAGATGGCGGCTCAATTCAAAATGAGGGATCTCGGCCCGCTCTCCTATTACCTCAGCATCGAGATAAAAGCAAGGGAAGGATGCCATCCTGCTGGGCCCACGTGCATATGCGGAGAAGCTGCTAGAGCATGGAGGCATGGCGGACTGCAAGCCGTCTGCGACTCCAATGGAGGAAAGCTCAAGCTCTCAAAGCAAAGCACAGCGACGAAGGTGGATGTGACTTGCTACCGAAGTATCATTGGTGGGCTGAGGTGGCTCGCTCACACTCGACCGGACATCATGTTTGTAGTTGGGTACATGAGCCGCTTCCTAGAGGATGCCCGGGAAGATCACTGGGTGACTGTGAAGCAGCTGCTGCGCTATATCAAGGGATCGCTTGATCAGGCGGTCATCTTCGCCAAGAGCATCAGGCTGCAGCTGACCGTGTTCAGTGAAGCTCCACCCAAATCTAGTGAAAGTGAGCAAGGGCTCATAGCTTTCAACGATGCGGACATGGTGGGTGACGTTGATGGGCAGAAGAGCACCTTCGTTGTGCTCATTTTCCTTGGGTCTGCGCTAATCGCCTGGCAATCACTAAAGCTAAAGATGGTGGCGTTGTCAACGTGCAAAGTAGAGTACGTTGCGGCAGCCACAGCGGCATGCCAAGGTGTGTGGCTATGCCGGCTGCTAGGGGAATTGACTGGCAAGGAGATTAGCCCACCTATGTTGCTGGTGGACAACAAGCCAGTAATTGCCCTCGCCAAAAATCTTGTCCTCCATGACCAGAGCAAGCACATCGACATCAAATTCCACTTCCTCGAGGACTGTGTCGATGGAGGACAGGTTGTCATCGAGTTCATCGAGACCGGCAGGCAGCTCGCTGATATTCTCACCAAGTCCCTCGGGCGCCTCAGGTTCTTGGAGTTGAGGAAGATGATCGGCATGAGCAGGATTAGGGGAAGAATTGTAAGCTGTAATCTGCTGCTGCCCTCTCTCTCTCTCTCTCTCTCTCTCTCTCTCTCTGTTGCAGCAAAGACTTTTGGGTCAGCATGTGCTGTCCATCTCTTGTGCTGTAGCAAGTAAGGCAATAGGCCACTTAAGTCTCTTGTGCTGTAGCAAGTAAGGCAATAGGCCACTTAAGTACTATAGTTGGTAGAAGTACATCAGCCATTGTAGTGGGCTGATCTAATACTTGAGTGGAAGTACTAGGAGTAGGTAGTTGGTGTACTCACCATACCTTTCAATGTACCTGGTAGAGGTACATGTAGTTGTATATATACTACCTCAATGTAAAGGAAAAGGTAGTTTAGTTTGCCACATTCAGAGTTTCAATTTCAGCCAATGCTGAAACTGTGTGTGCGCTAAGCTCCAGGGTGTTTTCTTCTACCTCTAGCTGCTGGTGTGAGTGAGGAAAGCTTAGCAGCTTACGTGAGCTTGGATTGTAGGGGCTAACAATACAATACCTTTTTCATGTTGTATCAAAGTAAGTTTATCAAAAGAAGTTATTTTACTTATTAGAAAAGTAGACAACATGGGTGTCTAGCAGAGATGTTAATGATCAAAAAGGTTTCAACAGATAATTCAGAGGATACAAGAATAACTGATTTGTTCCATTCAAAAACACCAAGTGTGCTTTGTGATGAAAAAAATGGATAACTCACCCATCTGTTGCTATGGTAGTGGGTCCTATTAAGATAGGGAGTAACGGATGGTTCACGGTGACCCAAAAAATGGATATTGCACATGTCAAATCCCATAATTGTAGTAATTCAAATGTGCAATTCACTGCTAATAAATATGAAATTTACAAGTAGATACTACCTAGTACGATCCAAAGCAGGAGTTGCATTTTGAGCCAATTGATTTTCTTCTGAATGACAGGAAATGGTTTTTGGCTATGAAACATGCAAATAAGGACTAGAAGCAGTTTGAACATTCTTTACCGCACCTAATTTTACATTGTCTTTGACTGAAGAGCACAAAGGGTCAAACTGACAGAAATAGAAGCAATAGCTGTATTTTCTAGAGCAAAAGTGCACAAATATCACTGGATCAATATGAGCTAAACACAGGACGACAAGAAAAAGGAAAACAAACAATACCTGGAATCTCTAGGCTTGACAAATCAAACAAGACAAACATCTCTCAACGCACTCAACAGACACTCCACACCGGACAATAGAAAAATGCACATTTATGTTACTGCAAATAGAAAAACCTCAACTAGAAAAGCCCACTGGTGCATAGTCAAACACCATCTATATGTTCTATGGTGCCATGACAAACTTGTCATAGAGGCTAGCAGCAACGAGGATCTTAGATTGTGGGGTCTCTATTGGAACAAATCACAATATAACAGAATCATAAAAATGTGGTGTGTGCTGGCACAAATCACAATTAACAAACTACAATTTATCCTATACAAACACAAGACAAATATCTCAAATATGTTGGCACAAATCACATTTTGAGATAGCCTGTATGGGAAAATTATCTGTAGGATCACAGGACAAGCACGAAAACTGGTTTGACAGGCACAATTCACAAGAAACAGAGGATAAGGTGAGCTAGCATAAATTACAAGGGACAATTTTTTCCTATGAAAATATAAGGACAAAAACTTGGTATGGGCAGAAACAAATCATAATATATAGAGGCAAAGGTGTGTTAGCACAAATCACAAGATAATTTTTTTCTATGAAAGGATACACTTATCACTAATGCAAGAATTCAGATAATAAAAACAGACAGAGAGGAATGCATAACAAATGCCTAGGCAAACAAGCAGACCAATGCATAATTATTCCAAACAAAGCAAACAAACAACAACATAGTGCAGAATAGAACGAATGAGTTCAGCTGGTAGACCACATAACGAGTTATTCGATAGATCGTGGAAAGATAATTTGAGGTTGCAGGCTCCAACTAGATACTCATTTAGCTGGTAACAGGACACAATTCGTCAGAAGACGGGGTTTGTTGTTGGATACTCCTCAACCCAAATAAACAGTAGCCTACCACGACTTACTAGGGACTAAAAGGCTGCATTGTTATTGTCATACATATGGGCCATTGGCAAATAACTTAACTATTGAAGTCATCCAAAGTTTTAACAAATAAGTTTGTTGTGAAAGTCATCATCAAGTGGCAGGAAGCAACAATATAACTAAAGTTATTCTGAATGGCATGTATGTGTCCTAACTAACATGTATGGCTGCAAATATATACGCAGGAGGGACCGACTGCAGAAAATGCAAAACCAGCAGCCACTTAGATCATCTAGCAGAAAAAGTCAAAACGATGACAAGCATATTGCATATACACAAAACTAAAATTGCACGGTCGAATACTTACAATTTACATTATTGTTGACTGCAATTATGTAACTGAACTTTTATTTGTTTAGTTTTCATGAACACCAAAGATTAATAGGAACAAAGCAATACAACTACTATGCAGAGGAACAATAAGCAAATAAAATTCAGCAATATACTGACAAACATAAAACAAGGTCCTAGGCACAAACCAACAAAAATAAATTAAGTTGAGGTACTGTGCTAGCGCAAATCATAAATCACAAAAAATAATTTTTTCTATGAAAGGACAAAGACAAAAATGGGATGTGTGCTGGCACAAATCACAGATAACAGAAAAAGATTTTTTTTCAATACAAACACAAAGACAAATATCTGAAATGTGTTAGCACAAATCACACAAAACAATTAAAATGGCAAAGCTGGCTAAAACTAACAGGAAATTGTTTCCTTTTGAACCAAAAAAGGAATATCTCATTGTCAAAGGGGCACATCAATGTGATCCAAGGTAGGATGACCATCTTCCTAGCATGCTGCCCTAACACGATTTCTACATCGATAGCATTTTTCTGAATGCATTCAAGAACAATGTGACAAACCATACAATACTCATGTTGGCTCAAATCTAACTCATTCAAATTGATGGTTAAGTCTCGATGGGCACTAGTACCTAGCAGCTGATTATAGAACTCAAAGATTGCAGCAGCCCTGTCTTCATGATTCGTAAGCACCTGCTCCCCTGAAACTATTTTTGATATGAAATTCTTCCTCTTTCGATGGCAGGCATGAGAGTGGAAGAGAGCTGTGTTAGCATCACCATCCTTTAACCAACTAATCCTCGACCTGACCTGAGCAACTGTTCTCTAGAGAGAACTCAATGCAAGAGAATGTTTCTTCAACGAATGCAGCAGCTAGAGCTCCCCTTCTAAAAGCTGTCGGGTGTCCTGAGAAATCTCGAGTTGGTGAATAATTTCTCTTGGCAGACCAAGTTGAGTGCTGATATATCCAACACTTTTTTGACTCCAACTTTGCAATGCTCGCTTCCAGTGGCCGTGCAAGGTGTCATACTCTACGAAACATGAGGGAGCACATAGACCATTAGCATAGCACACAAATTTCAAAATTCAGAAACTGAAGTAAGCACCAAATCTACAACACCTCAAGCTGCTCATACCAACAGTACTGAGAAAGCCAGTAAATAATTTAAGTGAAACAACTCTGGAAGCCACAATTAACCAAATCAAGCAGGCTGACCCACCCTAAAACCCCATAAACCTACCAGATGTACACATGACAAGGAGGGGGTACCGGTCGACGGCACACCGCGCGGAGCCGTTCTTGGACTCGCCCGCAAAAGTGGGAGGAGTGCCTGGCAATCGCCCACGCCTAGATGTCTTGAAGCCATTCGGACTCACCCGTGATGATGGGAGGCGCACACCAGCAGTGCCAGTCGCCACCGCACGTCATGGAGCCATTCAAACTCCCCCGCAATGATGGGAGGCGCGCACCGGCAGTGCCAGTTCGCTGCCACACGTCACGGAGCCGTTTGGACTCGCCCATGATGATGGGAGACGCGCACCGGTAGTGCCAGTCACCGCCACACGTCACGGAGCCATTCGGACTCGCCCACGACGATGGAAGGCACGCACCGACAGTACCAGTCGCCGCCACACGTCATGGAGCCGTTCGGACTTGCCCGCGACGATGGGAGGTGCGCACCGACAACGCCAGTCGCGGAGCCATTCAGACTCGCCCGTGATGACGGGAGGCGCGCAACGGCAGTGCCCGTTGCCTCACCACATCCAAGCCTTCTCTTCCGCGTCCGCTACGAGCAGGCCAAGGGTGGCCGTGGCGCCCTGACCTCGCGCCGCCACCCTACCCAAGCATTCGCGCGTCCCCCAAGCGTCACCCGCTCGCCACATGTCCGACATAGGAGAAGCCAGGTCCGGCCCAGGTGTGTCGGGATCTGCCTCTCGTTGCGTCGTAGCTGTGGACGCCGTAGAAGTGCAAGGCCGCAGCGAGCGAGGCGCTGGAGCTACCCAGCCGCCACGCAGTTGACTAGCCCCGGCCACAGCAGCGCGGCCTCTGACCCGGATCTGCCCGGCCACTGCGTGAAACTGGGCTGCCACGACGAGGATGAAGCACCAGGGGAGCAGCCGTTGGCATCAGCCGCCAGCAAGCACACTCTGTCCGCCGCAGGCAGCTTGTCGCATTGGGAAGACGGATGGCTACAGGCATGAGCAGCTAGGCCGTCGCGGTGATCGGCAACCGCACGCACATAGGATAGGAGCAGCGGCCGCGGGCTGCTGGCGCTCGTCGGCAACCATGGTTGAAGAAAGGAGAAAACTAGGAGAGCACGGGTGTAGAGCCCTGCTGCCTTCATGGCCTTGCACGGCCACCTACCGGCAGGCTCAGGCAGCAGCAGGGAGGGAGGAGCTGGGCGAGAGGGGACCGGCGGCGGGATTGGCTGGGGGCACCGCCCGTGTCGCCCACGGATAGGACGACGCGGACGCGGGGGCGGTCTCCTTTTCTTCAGCGTTGTTCCTTGTTTATTGGGATCATCGGAGACTCAACGCATGTATGCACACCTTGGCTTTAATTTGCAATTCACGTGAAACTACAAATTTGCATCGGTAATGCTTGAGCTACCACGTCCGGCCGAGCGAAGCATCAGGACGGCTCCTCGGTGGGCCTGCGGTCTCCCCTGGCGGGCTTTCGAACGGGCGGCCCGATCATCCCCACGCGCAACGACATTCCTAGATCCGTTTTCCCCACTCGGCCAGTTTCCAAATCCGGCTCCCTCCCGACCGGGGTTGTTCCGCTTGCAGCGGCGGCCGAAGCAACCACCACGCGCCACCCGGACTCGGCAACCTCCACCTGCGCCATCCGGCCGCTGCGAGGGGCTCGGCTCTCCTCTTCTGACCGCGGTCGCGCTCTCCTTGCAGCCTCCTCTTCCGGCCGCGGTCGCGGCCGCGTTTTCTTCGGAGCGGCGGCGGAAGGAACCACCGTGGCGTGTCGTGCCTCCATAGCGCCATCCGCCATCTGCGCTGGCCCCCGCCTCCACCTTGCCTACCTCCACAGCCCCGTCCGCCCTCCAGCGCGATGCCAGCCTCTAGCGTGGCGTCCTTCTCCATTGGGCTGCCTGCATTTCCCCATCATCGTACGCCCTCATCGGTGACTTCTACATGCCGCTCCACTCTGATCCGCTCGGCGTCGACCATCGCATCCTCGCCACCATGAGGAATCGCATTCGCGCGGCCCGCGCTTCACACGGATTGCGACGGTTACTCGTCTCGCCCAACCCTAGCAGCGCAGGTATGAGGCCGGTTCCCTAGGCTGTCACTCAGTGCTCCTTCTAATCACTGGCGGAAGCTAGATGGAGGCGAAAGTGTGCCATGGCCCCCTTGCTCTGGGAGAAATTCCGTAAAAATTAGCTACTACTCACGCTTTACTGCATGCATGCATGTCTCATCTTGCAGCACTTCTCTCTGAGTTAGCTATATTCACTCAAAGGTATGCATGTCATATACAAATTATTACAGATTTTTGTTTTTGTTGAGACCTTCACATATTTGATTGACTTTTGTATTAGTTATGAGATATTTTTCATAGAGTTAATTTGTGCTAACATTACATAGCGCTTGAATTAGATGTTGTTCAAGATTATGATGAAATTAGCCCCCTCTTCATCCTAATCCTAGCTTCGCCACTGCTTCTAATCCATACTTGTTATGTATTTCTCCTTGTCATCGGCTTCTCATCGGTAACCATTGTTGTTTTTTTAGCGATGCATAACAGATCAGGCCTAAATGCTTCACCCGGCAGGATCGATTCGCCTAGCAGCACCGACGATGAGGCAGATGTTGGGCGGGGACGTGGTCGCTAGCATCAGGCAGTGAGAAAGATTTCCAACACCAGGGCCCGAGCGGCTATTGCAGTGAGCAGGGCTCGAGTGACTGTTGTAGTGGGCAGAGGCAAGGGCAACATCGCCAACAAGGCAGGTCAAGCATCTTCGAGCAATGCACGATCCAACCTCTCTGTGAAAAAATCTCCAATGAAGAAGGTCAACAAGCAGCAAGGTATGATTATTGTGTAATTTTTGGATTTGGGATAAGTGATATTATCTTTATATTCACCCATGCTCTATATAATTTCTACACGATAAACAACTTTTGAACATGTTTCATTAACCTATATTTCTTTGTTTCACCATGACATTACCAGTGTTTCATGCTTTTTTATACATATATATTTTGCAACAATCAACAAGATGGCATCTATATATTGGCATGTTTCATTTTTTACAATGTGATGTGTTCAGAGCATGTATGTTGTCCACCTGTGTGTTTGATACATGTATCACCTTGTGTGTATTTTTTATGTGTTACAAACTATATACCCCAATTTTTGGATTTAATTTTAATATGTTGTTTTTCTCTCTCTTTTTTTACACAGTAATTAATGTTTCCAAAACCAAATGCAAAAGCAATGGCGATGCCTTCAAAACCCGATGTTCGTTGCACAGGATCCGTGATTGCAAGTTCAGTCAGGGACAAATAGGGTGGATAAATGAGGCTGGTTTAGGTGCTTTACTTGGCATGTCTGACTTTTCTGTCCCTGTAAATCTTGTTGCATGGATCATGAAGCATATTGACCCTGATTTGAGAGAGTTTAGGCGCAAAGATAAAGTTATCGTATTTGACAAGCAGCTTATTTGCAACATTCTTGGTGTGCCAAGTGGAGATGAGCATGTTAAGCTTACTTGTAATGCGGATGAATATGAAGCATTCCTGAAGATTGGTGAGCCTTTTATGGTTGGAGTGCGAGGAAAATTGTCCCAATGCATTGATGTGTTGAAAACAGCTAATGACAAGACCACTTTTCTCAGGGCATTCATGTTGCTTGCCTAGGGGTCTGTACTCTGCCTAGGCACAGACAATGCAATCACTCCACGGTACTTGCACAACTTCAAGGATGTGTCTATAATCAGATCATTTGACTGGGCTAGGCACATTCTTGATAGCTTGATGAATGAAGTCTGAAAGTACCAATCCTTTTCTTCTCAAGATGAAGGTGCTACCGAATGTCCCTACCTTGGCTCTTGTCTTGCGGTTTTTGCGGTATGTTCATTATCCCTTCTATGTTGTACCCATCCGTATTTCCATTGCAATGACTTTGCTGATCTGTTTCAGTGGTACTAGCTTATATGTTGTATTAGCTATCTATACATGTTTGATTACATCTGTTTCCACATACTGCAGCCGCGATTTCCTAAAGTTGGTCCTTCATGATTTTTGTACCACTTTTTCTATAATGTAGATTGCATACATGGACCATCTTGATATACCTACTGACCGGGCTAATCACAAAATCAACTATTCTGTCCCACACATTTGCCATGTCACCAAGAAAGACTTTGAATTCATTTCAAATGTTGATAGGAGTAGGCTTCAGCTTAATGCATATGGGCAGCAACCTGTGAGTTTGATGTTTTTTTCCATCTTCATTCATCTTTAGTCATTCCTTTTAGCCATTGCATTATTTATTTCTTTGTTATAATATATCTTCATTC
>Ga0182004_10002436_pt1 | contig 14452 bp, 10 predicted proteins | sample Sormic07211540_1_FD_120479 | JGI IMG/M metagenome (GOLD analysis project Ga0182004, IMG submission 120479) | Endophyte microbial communities from Sorghum bicolor roots, Mead, Nebraska, USA - 072115-40_1 MetaG | ecosystem: Host-associated > Plants > Roots > Unclassified | place: USA: Nebraska...
TAGAGCTAGGATATATGATGTCCCTTCAGTTAGTTAGGATATATGACTTTGGGATTCTTATCACAGTGGATGAAGCTTCTGAAGTCAGAGTACAAGCGAAGGTGGCGGACCTCATCGTGAAGCTCAAGGAAGGACTGAACGTGTGGCAAACCTGGAGATTGATGGTGCTGCTTAGAGGTGTTGAGGGTAGATCTTTTGGTGAGATGTTCTAAGAGGTGCTTTGGTTAAGAGAGGACAGTTCAAGACTCTTTAGTCTTTGCGTCATTTCTGTTTCTTAAAACTTATTTCCTTTTGGTGTAATGTTCTATCTTTGTTGATCTTGCGTTGAATCCTTGTATCTGTTGCTTTCAATATAAGCAGGGCTACGGTCTTTGGTCTTAAAAAAGGACAAATTGGGTTGTTCATTTCCTTGTTGACAAAAGAAATACTTTCCAAACACATGGATGAGCTGCCACATGGTGGTGTTTTTTTCCCCCTAGAAGGGCAATCAGGCCTTTAGTTGATATTGAACTCTTTCGAACCTGGTCCATGCTTTGTGTACATCAGCACTGAAAGCGAGTTTCATCATGTTAATTTTCTCTGCTTAAATGGCACACTTTTATAAAAATTGTAAGACAGAATCTCATATCGCAGGTTCATATTTTTAGCACGGACAGTTCTGTTAGCTATTTTTGGCTGGGCCAGAAATCAAGGCCAGGCGTAGCCCAGTCTGAACTTCAGTTTCCATTTTGATTCTGGTCTTTTCCTTTTGCAGTGACAGTGAGTGAGGTTCATCATTGTCATCATACAGATATACCTGGTTCACAAAACGCCAGATTTGTGCAAATTTACAACAATCTGTAAAAGTTGAAGTTCCCAAAAACAACTTGCTTTTCGCGAGAATAAAGTAAGGTAATAAATGAAAACAAACTAAGTCACAAAGTTCAAACGACAGCTCTCATTAAGTTGTTCAAATGAATTATTAAGAACGAAGGAAAAAAACTGTCAAATCTACATATATCGAGACCAAACTTATATACAGACAATACATGAACTTAATGTACCGTAGACTTTACAACTTATTAAGCGTACTCTTTAGTCAGTGGCTAAGGCTAATGTCAGCACGTACAGTTCCTTGTGCGGGGATGTCAGCAGGAATCAACAAGACAATTGCGTGCTACGTGCACAATCTACCACTTTTACCACACAGAAGGTTCAGCAATGTAGTGTATGGCACGACCAAGCTTCATGCTAGTTGCAAAATTCACCAGCAACCCAGCAAGTCAACGGCAGTAGCGTATCTTCAATAACCAAGGTTTGAACGGAAGGGTACATAAAGAGGATCACGATTTTTTGATTTCCCACCGGCGACCCCGTATGACAAAGCTATCAGGTGCCTGCTCAGTGCCTTCCCAACTGTCAACGGCGGCAGCTGAGCTCGAATCCCTTCGATGCCTCTTCCCTTTACCAACGATCCCACTGTCACTGGCGCTCCCACTTATGAGAGGATCATCAATACCACGAATTGTTCTCTCTGGTGTGGATGCGCTCACCCAATTGTCATCCCGGCTTTGCCTAAACTTGATGTTCTTCTTCATTTTGTCAAAGCGCTTCTCCACTGGTCGTACTGCTTGGTTAACAGTGAACTTAAAATCTTTTACCACCTACAGAAAAAAAAATGCAGGAGACATCAAAGATAGATGGAAAAGGAGACATCCTAAATAAATTTCCAATTAGCCTCATGAAGTTTAAACACAACATATAATAGACTTATGATTTCAAGTGTGATCTGCATGTAAAAACTCACATATTCTCCGCTGCCAATCACAAAGTCTCGAACACTCTCTTTAATATTAGTTGCAACTATTTCATCTGGTTCCAACTGCGGAAGCCTCACTTTGGTAGGTCGACTGATATCCTTTATCTCATCAGGATCCACAGGATCAGAGGCAGCGTAGTCCCCGAGTACTGAAATGTTTGTAGGCGAATATTGTTTACCTAATAGCTCATAAGGTTTTGCAGGGAACACGTACAGGTGAACAACTGATGCTACGCCCATCTGTGAAGACATGAAATATGATAAGTAAACAAGAATAATTTTGAAAGCCTATCTAACTTGAAAAGGTGAGGTACCTCTATACAAATGATGAAATCCTGAATACTTGTTTTTAACTCCAAGCTCTGTGCCAACGGGCTTCTAACCAAGCCCAAAGAATACATGATGGCAATTATCACACCCTGCCACCAGGTCAGGAACACTATAGACTTGAAGGAAAGGAATTTAGCCAATGGCTTAATATGTGCCAATTCATCCTTAGTAGCTGTGTACCATTCCACTAAACAGTATAGGGCCCAATATTGACTGAAGTTCAGGACTACAGCAAAGTAAGGGTATCTGCAGCACAGAGTGATTAAAATTAAATAATGCAATTTCCAGTTTGCAAGATGAAACTATATTTGCCACCATTATCAGAGCTCGTAGAGATAGTTGATTCATCTTCAAGATGAAAAAAGACATTTCTGTGAACCTATTATAGTATTTATGCGATATCCTTCAAAAGGATGATATTTCCTTTGAGACTCAAGAATTAGTGAAAATGCAAATTCTCACTCGGACAAAGAAAAGTACAGGTATCTGCAGCACAGAGTGAACAAAGCTAACCATGCAATTTTCACCATTTATATATAGCAGGAAAGGACTGTAGTGCAAGATGCACATATATTTTCTGAGGGCAAAGAAAAGCCTATTACAATCCATACAGATAGAGGATTCATCTTCAAGATGACAAAGAGATTATTACACATTTGTGTGTGTGCCTACCATAGCCTTTATTAACCACCCTTCAAAAAAATAAAATATTTCAACACTACAGATATTCAATCGATGAGAGATGGATGGTTCTTTTCCTTCAGGGCTCAAGAAATAGTGAAATGCAGAATTGTCAATCCAACAAAGAAGGAAAACATACCCACATCCCCATTTGAATTCTCCCTCACAATATACACCAAAAGGTTGAAGAATAAGAGACAGGCTAGCTGTGAGTGTCTTTATAATAACCTGCACATGTACGAAGTATTAACTAAAGTTGCTAGTAAATTCAACTGTTCTGATTCAAATTAGATGGACAAGGGATCATACATATTGAAATATACCAAATTTGATAATCTGGTAAAACCGCACACCGAGTCTCCATGGTTTCAATATGTAATTAATAGGAAAATGATGATGAATGACTCCCTTTTCAGAGATATGATGCAGCAGAGGTTCCCCGGAATCTTCGCCACCCTCCCTCTTCAAAAATGCGATTGTCCTATCCTCACCACCTATATTCCAATTGCAGTAAACAGTGAACCATAGTAAACAAGCAGTGGCAATTGAAAAGGAAACAAGTAAGCTATTCCAAGTTTCCAACTGTATACATTACCCCAAATGAAATAAGTATATTTTTTTAAAAAAAAAACTGCACAGGAGTATATCAACCTAACTGCTAACAAATCAGTCTCATATGATATCTTTAACAAGTCAATGCTTCTTTTGTTTTTATCAAGAAGAAACAAAAAGTGAATAAAAATAGTGTTGGCGTCCTATGAGTTCTAGATAGCATATCTTTTATAACCTAATATAAACAAAGTCAATATGAGCCACTGTTTAGTCCTTGGATGAAAGGTAGTGACTTCATCTAGTTGCATAGCAAGAAAGATGCACTAACAAAGGCTTGTGGTTTCAGAAAGAGAATTCTTAGAAAGTCTGCAGAGACCCTTTTTGCCAGATGAAACCACTGATAACAACACTAAAAATAGGCTGTTATATTTGAATAAACTACAGCACAAGCATGTTGAAGCCCTTTCACACCTAAGATCACCTCCATCCGAGCATGCTATTATATCAGTTGTTCAGGAATATAAACTGTGTCAAACATGTTCCAGTTTATGGATGTCCGTACGATATCTAAAACAATAAATGAAACCATGCCTTTTTTGAAAACCAAATAGCTGCATTTTAAGCGTAGCTTCATATCCATGACCCATGTACCCTTAAAAGGGGAAAGAATATGTATCTAACAGCTTTTATGTTACAGATTGATAACAGAAAGTGTACATCGAACCTTTAAGTAGGTGTAACAATGCAAGCAACCTCTGAGGGTGGCAATTTAGAAGTTAAAATGTCTCAGCCTCAGGGAAAAAAACTCACCTAAACAAGCAGTTATATATCTTCCAAAGCAATACATAGCAAATGCTTCATAGGCATCACGCAAGATGCCACAATAGACACTAGTGTCTGGATTTACCAATGAAACATACTGTTGCAGAGAGATCAACAAATAAACAACTAGATGAGCTATAGCCAATCAGCAAAGAGCTAGAAGTTGTTTTAGAGATATTACTGATTCAATAGCGTAGCAAGGGACCATTAAGATAACACCAAGAACAAATTTCTGTTCCTGCAACAGAGCAAACATGACAAGATGGATATTTGATTATTTACAAACAATAAAAAGGGAGAACATTATTGAGCATGGTGTGGTGGTAAAACAAACCTCTGGATTGTTGTACGCCGAGAGGTGCTCAAATATCAAGTACATCGAGAGGGAAACAGAAAGAAGCATAAAGAATCCTGATATGAGTATGGCCCAGGTGGGCGCTGCGTATTTGTCCATCAAAGGCAAAAGAAGCCCAAGATTGACCCTCATGGAAGCTGATAGCACTTTGTTGACCTCCAATTCTCTTAGTCATCAACATTATATAGCTACACGTTCGCTATAAGACTGAGCATGCCAAGAACACTGATGAAATTACAGTGCAAATCATGTTGAGTTTACTGTCTGCAAGACCAGTGTATTAAGATATATATTAGATAAATGATCAAAAGTTTAACAGGTCAATAAGATATTTCAGACGATAAATAGACTGCCAAATAAATAGATCCATTCGTAGACAACGGAACAATAACTAGGGGTAGCACCAATCGAAGAAAAGCTTGTTCAACATAGGTTGAGGTGGTTTGGCCATGTCCAAAGGAGACCTTCTGAGGCACCAGTGCATTGTGGAGATCCTAAGTCGAGATATCAATGTGAGGAGAGGTAGAGGAAGACCGAAGCTGATATGGGGGGAGGCAATAAAAAGAGATTTAAAGGGTTGAAATATACCTAGAGATCTTTGTTTAGATAGGAGTGCTTGGAAAGCAGCTATCGACGTACCTGAACCGTGACTAGGGGCTTATGTTGGGTTTCAACACTAGTCTACCCCAACTTGCTTGGGACTAAAAGGCTTTGTTGTTGGTGTTGTTGTTGGTGTATTCATAGACAAAACTATGAAATAAATAAATAGCCTTATAATAAGTAGTGATTTGCAAGTATATATGACCTAAGATATGCCACGTTACCACTTGCATATAAACGAAAGATTTCTCTCTCTCAAATTATTGAAAAGTTAAATCTGAAAAATCCTCTTGGATAAGTTAAGAGTCGCTAGTCATACAAAATGCAAGCTCAAATAAGCATGTTAGCAACCAATAGAACGTGATAAACTTAATGAAGCCATTGTTAACAGTATCTTTTCTATTATTAGAAGAACAAAAAAAAATAGAAGTGTCATCTCCTGAAGGCAACGCTCTCCTCACGGCTACGACAAGCAATACAACCATCCTATTCCTACAAACATATATATAGCTCAACCAACAAACCCGGTGAGATTATTTTCTGATGCGGAACCAGCGAACAGATGAGATGAAGGCCTCGACCATGCAGACAAACAGCAAAACGCCAAATCCTCCAGAGTCGCGGTCGCGGGTGAAGCTCCATTCCACTGGAATCATCCTCGTGTGGGAAGAGCAAAAGGGACGGCTAAATTCCACTCAAATCAGACCACGCGTTATACTAAACTAGTTAGATGAGCGGATTAGCCACGATTCGACTCGAAACCCTCAAGCGAAAGAGAAAGCTGAATCAAGCACCTGAGCTGCTGCCGGTGTCGAAACGGCCTCGAAAAATCGAGACCAATTCGAAGAACGAACCGGGGGCTCGGGCGGCGGCGGCGGCGGCCGAAGGCGCCTTGCTTACTCCGCGACAAGAGGGGAACGGCGCTGCGCCGGCGTCTCGCGGTCGCGGCGCGGGTCAGGGCAAGAGAGGGGTGGGGGATCCGCTGACGTGGCGCCGATAGCCTCGAGGAAGACGCGGCTCCAGCTGAAAAGTTGGGAGCCGGCACGGCAAGTCGGCGCTAGACAAGTGTGAAGAGAGGAGGACTTGGACCAGAACCAGCCAATCAAATAAAAATGAAATTATTTCTCCAAAAAAAGGAAAATCAGAGGTCGAGGCCAGAAAAAAATTTCTCAAAAATATATAAAAATATAATTCTGCCTTGTAGAATCATTTTATCGGCAATGTGATCCAAATCTGGTCAATTGTGAGGTCAAAGGGTATTACATAAGGTTATTCCTAATAATTTATTTACTATCTTTATTTATCCTTCGTGACAAGTAGAAAGGGCGAATACAAAATTAGCAAGTGTTTTTTAGCATCTTTGGGAAGACCTAGACTTCCACACAAGACACACCTGCCGTGATATGAGTATGGCTTGTGTTGGCATTGGCGATGTGAGCTTTGCTACGCTATGGTCGGTGGACCTAGACTTCCATGCTCCTCGATGGCGTGCTCAGGTCCAAAACGAAGAAGACTTGAGGTGCGACTTCTGTTGATGGACAACAATCAGACTTTTCTCCTTGTTCTTAGGAATGGAAATCTTTTCTGAATCCAACAAAAGCATTGTTGGGATGGAGTTGTCATGGATTTTTAGGTGTTGTTGGTGTATTTTATGTCATCAACTAGTGAAATTAGCATCACGTGTGGATTTAGATATCTTAGACTGACTCCAACAGATCACCCAAACCGCGACGCAAACCCAAAATGCGTCGTTTAGGGTGTCTTAGCGGCCTCCAACAGATGACACAAAGGCAGAAGGCATTTTGCGTACCCGTCAAACCACAACGCATATATGTGTTGTCTCTCACCGAAGACGCAATTCTCCAGCGCTGATATTGGTGGGCCCATAGGGGAAGGAACGCCGGAGGGAGGGAGGTGCTCGCCGAGGCTCCCGCGCCGCTGTTGGTGTGCCCCGCCGCTGCACCACACGTTCTTGCGCCTTTGCCGCAATGCAAGCCCCGCGTGCTGCCCCAAGCCAGGTCCGAGGCCACCACCGGCGCTCCCGCTCCCGCCGGCGCGACGAGCCAGGTCCGCGGCAGGTCTGCGAGGCCTACCCGCAGCGGATCTGTGAGGCCTGCCCGCGATGGGGCGAGTGGCCGCGGTGAGGCGCGGCATGCGATGGGCGAGCGACTGTCTGCTTGCTTCGATTGATTGCTTCACATCCGCTCCTGCGAGGTGATGGAAGGGGGAGAAGGGAGGGGAGCGAAAGGTGGGGAGGCGGCCGCGGCAAGGAGCTGTCGGCATGGCGAGAAGCAGGTGGTGGGCGGCATTCTTCCTTCAAAGATTCGGTGATGTTTTGGGAGATTTTTTGCGTATGTTGTTGGAGAAGACAAGTTTTGGGTTGGTTACATTTTTTCTTTGCACGACTCATCAAATCATAGAATAGGTGGTATTTGTTGTTGGAGATAGACTTAGCACTAAAAAAAAAGGGCAACGAGCCCTACATCTACTTCGACGTTAGTGCAACAGCAGCTCCACGTACGGTGCTGCCTATACGTTTTATGACGCCAGAAATGAAAAAAGTAAATATTTAATCTAAAGGGCCCATGGAGTCAGACGTGCAGTGCAGTGTCATTCCGACATGGAATTGGAGGGAAGATAAACCTGTAAATGGGCCTCGGCCCATGGAATCCCTGAAGCATCAAGAGCCTTTGATCGACCCTTCGGAATTTTGATTTCGAGCAGACGTTTTATCTGAATCAAACCACCTACAGAGATCCGTTGCCTTCTGGCGCCAAGTGAACATCACATCAGTGACAGTTAATTTCCAGCAAGGGCATGATCGCTAGATCGTTCTCTTTCTGGACTGAAAAATCTGAAATCGTACTCGACTTCTACCAAGATCGTCAGGAACTGTGCAGTTCTCGGTGAACATATTCAAATTCCAAACTATGCTTGAATTGAATTCCGTCCTGAAAACTAAACATGCACACCAACACCCTTTTTCTGAATCCCTCGATCGCTCTTGTGCAGAACTGATCGGCGGTCTGCTACAACCTACTGCGTACAGAGAGCAGCTAGCACCGGCTTGAGCCATATCACTTTATGCCGTTTCAGATTCTCATCTCATCTCTGCTCATATCATATCATATCATATCGCCATAGGAAAACTGGAATATGGCTAGCTAGCCAGAGGCCAGAGCAGGGCAGGGCAATCGCAATCACACACTCCCTCCCTCTACCAGTGGTTGGCACAACACGACTACTGAAGACTGTTCAACCATCCACACAAGACACACCTGAGACGATCTGAGGAGGAAACTGAAACAGCAAGGTGGAGGAATTCCACTCCATCTCCTTCACTATTTTTCTTCTATTTGATTTCATTTGATTTGATTGACAAGCCTGCATGCACTTTCAGTGATCCGTAATGAACATCAGAGTATAATATCTGTCTGTGCCGTATAAAGTACTCTGCTTACTCCTTGCCATGTGGTGCTACTGTATTTGTCTGACCACAATTACAAGATGTTCACCGACAGTGGACAAGTTCAGTTCGTCCTCCGCTTCTTCTGCTTTATTTTATCACGCATCGGTTTCGCACACACACGGTTTCTAGTCTCCATTCCAAACTACTACTCTACTACGGAGTCATGAGCTTGTGTACTCTGATAAAAAAAGAATAATTATCATGTCAACTTCAGCAATGGAAGAAAGAGTGGCATGCATAGACGTACGTACATGCATCTGTTGTTGCCTTTTCCCTCTATCTAAAGCATGCTGATGATCAAAAGGCTCTTAAGTAAATAAAGGAAACAAAAAGCCTGCTTGTTTTATTGATCCTTATTGCACATATATTTATATAGATAGAATAGACCTAATCATGGGTCACCCGACCCACCAGTATTGGATTCGGGTCATGATTTTTAGATCCTGAAAAGACCTAAGCGAAGGTGTGAAAGCTTTTTTTTTAAAAAAAAAAACGTTAAATAGCCTGACCTGATTTATTTGCTAGTGCGTTGGGTCAGGCTCGAACCAAAAAATTAAACCTGACACTGTTTTCGTGCCTGCTGTATGTTTGACGTGGTCTTAAAAGCAAGAGAGAGAAAACACAAATTTTATTTTAGTTTGCAGGATCACACAAGCACCACTAGTGACAGAGAGACAAGAAAGGTGCCATGTATATTTGTCCACCGGCGGCCGTTCCGTTTGTTGGTTGATGTGTGCAGAGACGAGACCAGAGAGCAAGTGCCGCCCCCACAGAATCCAACAAGGCATCAGACAGGAACGGCACAACGCATAGTTGGCTCCATGATGAAGCAAAAGGCCAGCCAGCCAGCCATCCATGGCAATTGGCAATGCTATGCCCCTGCCTGCGACGCATCAAATCAAAGCCTTGTTTAGATTTTTTTTTTTATTTTGACATTGTATCATTTTTGTTTTTATTTGACAAATATTGTTCAATCATAGAGTAACTAGGTTTAAAAGATTCATGTTACGATTGACAGGTAAACTTTAAAATTAATTTTACTTTTATTTATATTTGATGCTTTATACATGTATATGGCAAGATTTAATATGACGAGAAATCTTGAATTTTTTTTTATTTTTAGGTGAAGCCCAAATCAGAGGAAAGAGGCAGCAGTACCGGCCGGCCGGCCGGGCTCCAGTTCCAGGCCACTACACAAAGCGAACCTCACATGCATGCATCAACATGAACATGAACATGAAACATACTACAAGTGCTGCAGAAATCTATCTACCCATCGATCGCTTTGCTGCACTGCATAAATATATATATATATATTTTGTATGTCCTATCGAGGGATGGATCGGTCGAGAAGGAAGCAGATCGCCATGACAGCGACGCTCGCCGCCCTCAGTGGCCTCCCCCCATCCGTCGTCGTCAAATCTGCGTCGCCTTTGATGAACATGCACGCACGGATCGATCGGATGGGGGAAAGATGGATCTGATCTGCGCGCGGCGCTTTGGCATCATGCTCATGCATCATCTATCGTCGTCCTGCTTTAGTGGTCACAACTCACAAAGCTACAGGCGATAATCGCGGCGATTAGACTCGTCAAACCACGTCGTTTTCCATATATATCATAATTAAACAACAACAACAATCAGAGCACGTTGCTATATGCTTCCTCTGTGTCTGAACAAAACCTTGCTTCTCCAATAATAATTCTAAGTTTAACTAGATTTATAGAAAATAATATTTTTATTTTTAAATAAGTTTATTATAAAAATTTCTTCTATGATTAATCTAGCGACACTTTAACTTGTTTGCACAGAGCAAATATTATTTTCTTAGAATTATTTTACTTTTTTTGTTTGAATTAAGATTTGCGTTGCATTGTATCTTGCTGGGTTACTACCTTTATCCTAAATTATAAGATGTTTGATTTTTTATCTAAATTTAACCACTTGTCTTATTCAAAAATATTTATATAAATATAGTTAAATTTAAATTATTTTTGAAGAACTTTTATTAATAAATCAAGTTATGACAAAAATATTAATATTTTATATGATTTTTTTAAAATAAAACGAGCAGTCAAGCTTGATGTCAAAAAAGTTAGCCATCTTATATTTTAAAATGGATTCCAGACAGCCGTGAGATCATCGATGCATGGTGGTCACTCACAGGTCAGCCCACCATGTCTGGGCCACGCGCACACGCACTGTTCCATTCTATTGCTGCTTTCACCATTTCTAATTTACAGTATTTCATTCAGTGGCAGTTCTTTTTTTTTTGGCTAATTCTGCAGTGCCAATTCTTAGGCTCTAGCCTTTTTCTCAGAGTCAGGTTCTCTTCTCATAATACTACTATTGATAAGCAATGAAAAAGCTTTTACCGTCCGTTTAAAAAGTTCCTAGAATCCAAACAGAACAGATCATTGTATTGCGGCGTTATTGACAGGGATGGAAGTGAAAACGGGATACATTTCGTTTACCGGGGCACATTTTGTTAGGTTTTCATTTATCGCCTTTTATCAGAAAAAACAGGAATGATAACGGTTTCTACTGTTCTTGACCATTCTATTGGTTTACAGTTTCAGACAAAAAAATCTCCAAAATATTATACCGTTTTTCATATATCGTAACTCCTACATTTTTGTGCTATTTGAACTTATTAGTTCACATGTTTATGTGGACTTGCGTGAGTAGTAAAATATGATTGTTCGTTTAAGAAGCAATATCAGTAAAACATGTTTGAAGATTTGGCTTAGCATTCTTATGTATGGTATGATATTATAGACTCTTTCTTTACTATCCATTATCATTTACTGACCATTATTGACATACCATGATACTGGTGGTGTCTTCCTTTGCGGTAATATCAATTTTTTGTTTTCATTCCCATGAAAAAAGAATGAAAAAGAAAACAATTTAGGCCTCTCACCTCTCTAGCTATTGGTATTATTATCCCTCTTGCTCCTGGCTTTGTGAAATTGCAAGCTCACCTCTCTAGCTTTTGTGCTCATTAAAGAAATTAAAGTTTAAGATCCGAGGGGTGTGAGTTTACTAGTAGCTCATTGTAAGGCAAGTCTCAGTTGAGTTTTATCAGAGTTTTATGGACATTAATTATATTGATGTCATATCGTATTAATAAAGAGAGATGATAATAATTTTATAGAAGTAGAGAGAATTTTATGAGGATGAAATCTTTCTACACTATTTCTAAAATTTAGATGTGTTGAAAATTATAACATAAAATCTTCGTTGAGACCACTGATAGATACATATTTTTTTATGTGAGATGTATCATGTGGCGGCATGTGGGTTTGGCTTGGCAAGGCAGGGAGAAGGCGACAAGTGGCATGTCAGATACAGATAGATCGATGAGCAAAGAAAAGCATGAGCATCAGCGGATGCATGATGAGCGGAGGAAAGAAAAGAAATCCACCGTACACCGTCTACTCGGAAAGATTCCTGGGCATCAACTAACGTGACAGCGACATAGACATAGTTCTAAAAAATTTTACAAATTTTTTTAGATTTTCTATCACATCAAATTTTACGATATATATATAAAATATTAAATATAAATAAAAAAATAACTAATTATATAATTTATCTGTAACTTGAGACGAACCTTTTAAGTTTAGTTAATATTTATCAAATATAAACAAAATTGCTACAGTGTTTATTAAGAAAAAATTAGAGCTAAACAAGGCCATATATATCCCATTATAGTGTCAGTCGCCCCATTTAGTCGCCCCATTTTTGCGTTACGACATGCATGTTTAGGCCTTGTTTAGTTCCGATTTTTTTGGGTTTTTGATATTGTTGCACTTTCATTTTTATTTGATAATTATTGTCTAATCATAAACTAACTAGACTTGAAAGATTCATCTCACAATTTATAGATAAACTGTGTAATTTGTTTTTGTTTTCGACTATATTAAATGTTTCGTACATGTGTCACGAGATTGGAAATCTTGAAAAGTTTTTGTTTTTTTACTGAACTAAACAAGGCGTTAAGACGAAAGCAACAACAATTGGATCTGCCGATCTGGAATTAAGCGAATAATCTGAATTGCCGTCATCGAGCTGCCCATGCCCAGAATCACAAATCACATCCTCGAGGTCGTGCGAGTCTGTGCATCATATATAGCATCCTCGTACTACTTGTTTTGAGCCATACCAGCCAGTCAAAAAATGAGGATTAGACAGAGAGACAGAAAAAAAAGTTTTTTTTTACAGTAGCAATAATAGTAACAGTGCAAAATGAGCTACTAGAAAACAGCAATTAAAGTCCGTGTTATCAGCCGGCGGGCCACAGTAACCCCAGCAGTAGCTAGAGTGCGAGACAGCCAAAGGAAAATAGAGAAAGGAGTGATGATTTGAGAGGCAGCACTCACTGTATACGACTGATAACGGAAGAGGGCATCAGCGAGAGGATATGCTCATATGGAATGTGTACCAAAATGGCTGCTTTTGACGTGGACGTGCCAAGAATGCAGAGACCTGCTCCTGCACCAACACAACACAAGCAGAAAAGATATCCTGCTCCTACTCTGCCACAGCCGGTGGAGCATGTGCCATGTGGGGATTGGAGATTGGTTTTGGTGAAAAAAGTATATTTTTTTATTATTTTATTAGAATCAAATAGATTTAAGTTCAACTAAATCTATGTAACAAATATACTAACATTTATAATATAAAAAATACCATTAGATTGAATATAATATATATTTTACTAGTAAATCTATTTGGAATATAACTGTTGACATTATATTTTTGAGCCTGATTGGTTGACTTCTAAAATTTGCTAAATCAAAGATTTGGTAAGACATGATTTTGGCTATTATTTGGTTAGCTACCAAAACTTACCAACCTCTCACATTTGCCTTGCCAAATTAATGACAACTTCTTTTTACCTAGCTTCGGTTTGCCAAATCTTTGACATGGCAAATTTTTGGTCGTAAACCAATCAGGCCCTTTATATTATATATGCTCAGAAAAACAAAAAAATTAACTTGACGCAAATCTATAATTGCACTCCTTCCAGGATACAAAAAGGAGTACTTGCTTGGTTTGAAGAAATCACTCTGTTCTAAATAAAGTGGTGTGTCATGAGTCGATTCCTCAAAATTGGTGGAATTAATGACTTTATTTCTCATACTTATACTAATTATTACCTTTGCGAGAAAATAGGTTGCACAGACCAAACAAAAAAAAAGTGAAGAATGAGTAGACAATGGACTAACTTATTTCTTAAACTAAGGCCTTGTTTAGTTCGCAAAAACTACAAAAAATTTTCAAGATTCCCCGTCACATCGAATCTTAGGATACATGCATGAAGCATTAAATATAGATAAAAATAAAAACTAATTACACAGTTTACCTGTAAACTGCGAGAAGAATCTTTTGACCCTAGTTAGTCTATGGTTGGAGAATATTTTCACAAACAAACGAAAGTGATACAGTACCCGAAGCCAAAAATTTTTACAAACTGAACAAGGCCTAAACATCCACCCTACTTTGCAAACCTTGTATGCAAGGCCTGAATACAAAAAGGTAGCTTCTAAAACTGGTAATGGACCTTTTTCCGGTGAGAATGGGCAAAGGGTACAGTATCGACAATAGCCTTGTTTAGTTAAAAAAATTTGAAAAAATCGACACTGTAGCACTTTCGTTTGTATTTGACAAATATTGTCCAATCATGGACTAACTAGACTCAAAAGATTCGTCTCGTCAATTTCGACCAAACTGTGCAATTAGTTTTTATTTTCATCTATATTTAATACTTCATGCATACGTCTAAAGATTCGATGTGACGTGAAACCTGAAAAATTTTGCAAATTTTTTTTAGAACTAA
>Ga0182004_10002437_pt1 | contig 14450 bp, 16 predicted proteins | sample Sormic07211540_1_FD_120479 | JGI IMG/M metagenome (GOLD analysis project Ga0182004, IMG submission 120479) | Endophyte microbial communities from Sorghum bicolor roots, Mead, Nebraska, USA - 072115-40_1 MetaG | ecosystem: Host-associated > Plants > Roots > Unclassified | place: USA: Nebraska...
AGCACAGCTACCGTTCCCCGGCAACGGCGCCAGAAAGCTTGTTGGGTATTTTAAACGCAAACAGAAAAATCCGCAAGTGCACGGATACCGATGTAGCTTTCACCCGGGAGTATTCCAGAGTATACTTTTCCACAGGAAACGTGAGTGTACTAATTAAGATTCAAGATCGCCCAAGGATAACTATATAATTATTTTTGGTGGGAAGAGAGGAAGTTTCCTGAGTGTTCTCTAGCTGACTAAGAATCAAGAGTTACTTCAAAGATTATTTATTTCGGGACATTAGAACACTAACCACAAAAAGAGATGAGAAGGGGGCTAGGAAGCTCTGACTACGTTCCTACAAACACCGATCCGAACGAGGTGGAATACGTCGACCGTTAGGGCTGTCACTACTTTAGGGTTACCACAACAATCCACTAGATTGGGTGCAATTCTAGGTAATTGCAAGACTAAACACCACGTCTAATCTATTTATTACTACTCTAGCGTTGCAAAGACTAGAGCACTTGATGCAAGCGGGAATCCAATAAATAACTTGAATTTAAATAAAAGTAAGTAACGAACTCAGGAATTATGAATTGAAGAACTAGGAGAACGATGAAGAATGAACCAGTTGCTGCGAAAGTACAATGTTGAGGAAGATCCGACAAATCCAGCTTCTTCTCCGCTCTCCTCTTCTCTCTCCCTATTTTCTAGATTACAACTAGAACTAACTAGAACTAGAACTAGGTGAACTAGAACTAGAACTAGAACTAGATGAACTAGAGACATCCTCTCTACTTGGATGAATAATTGAAACCCTAACTTTGATTCTATAAAAGAGATATGTCCTCCAGGGGCTAGGGGGCCTGCTTATATAGCCCCTCCAAATGAACGTGGGCCATCGGATCAAACCGACCTTAATCGCATGGTTTTCCTTGATCCTCAAAGGCGGTGGAGCATGATCCGTGAGACCTGCCCTGATTGGTCACTAGGGCAGGGCGGGCGCCCAAGGGGGGAGGGCGGGCGCCCTGCCCCCAGGCCCGCTCGGCCTCCCTTTCGTTCTCGTGCTGATGGAGTCTTCTAGATGATAGAAAATTAGCGCACACGTTAATATCTCTATGTAAACCCGACATGTTGGCCTTTCCTCCATATTTCCTGATAACCCCATGCAGAAATAGACAAACACCAAAACTCGTGGAATCCTGTCAGATGAAACCCTAATTTTGGATGTTGGTTGCATATAGGTCCTTTTCCTTGATTATTTGACGGTCAAATGTGAGCATTAAGGACCATCAACAACATACCCAAAGGTGTTTTATAAGCTGTCAGCTATGCCCATAACGCATTTGGTAACTGATCCCTCCATAGAGTTCCCATCTCATTTACTGTTTTTGGAGAATATTTTTGATTTGTTTATTTGGTGTTTCTGCCTGGCCACTTGTCTGAGGATGATATGGAGTAGCGACATTATGTCGTGTTCCATGAGTTTGTAGGTATAAGTTAAACTTTTTATCAATGAAGTGTGTTCCTCCATCACTTATAACTATCCTAGGTGTTCTAACCCTTGGAAATATAATCTCTTCAAACATCCTCTTTGAATGTCTTGAGTAAGCCTTCTTGCATGGTATGGCTTCTACCCACTTGGATACATAGTCAAGTGCCACAAAATGGTCCCATGTAATCAATTCCCCAAACATCAAAGAGCTCTATCTGAAGATTGTTGGTGAGTGACATAGCATCTCTAGTAGTGCTATTTTCGTGCCTCTGACATGGCCCATATCTTCGGATAAAATCTTTGGAGTCTTCATACATGGTCGGCCAGAAGAAACCACTCTATCAAAAATTTGAATGAGTACGGCATACCACATAATGACCTCCATATGGTGATGAATGACATTTCTGAATGATCTTCATGCCCTCCTCCACAGGTACACATCTTCTAAGCAACCCATCTGAGCATACCCGAAAGAGATTGGGTGGATCCTATATGTGGAGACGACTTTCATAAATGAGCTTCCTCTTGTTTTCTCCTGGTGGAACATCTCCTGCAACCATAAAGTTGACAATATTCGCGTACCAAGGATCTATCTTGGTCACTTTAAATAGCATGTCATCTCTTAATGAGTCATTAATAGGTAACTTGTGAGGTTCTTTAAAATACATCCTAGACAAATGATTAGCAATAGGATTTTCCACACCTTTTTTATCTTTAATTTCCATATCAAATTCTTGAAGTAATAAGATCCATCTTATTAATCATGGTTTAGCATCTTTCTTAATGAGCAAATATTTAAGAGCAACATGGTCAGAATAAACAATTATTTTTAGCTCTAACTAAGTAGGCAACGGATCTAGTGCAATCTCATCTCCTGTGCAAACTATGCAAACTCTAATCTGGACCGCAGGATGTTGATCCAAGGGGGCGCATGACAGAGTTGGAAGGATGTATTTGTAAAAGTGTGATTAAGAGCGGGCGGTTAAGTGTAAAATTACCCAATCTCTCCGTGCCCCTTGGATCAACATCCTGTGGTCCACATTATAGTTTGCACAGTTTGCACGGGAGATGAGTTTGCACTAGATATGTTGCCAACTAAGTAAGACCTAAATTTATCAATAGCAAAAACAACAGCTAAAAGTTATTTTTCAGTGGTTGCATAATTTAATTGCGCTTCTGTCATTGTTTTTGCTAACATAAGAAATTGCATGATGCATTTTATCTTTTGTTTGCCCTAAGATTGTGCCTACACCATAATCACTAGCATCACCACTAATTTTAAAACGTAAAGACCAATCAGGGGGTGAATGATTGGTGCTGATGTGAGTGCTCCCTTAAGAATATTAAAATATTCTAAGCATTCATCATCAAATTCAAAGGGTACATCCTTAGCTAATAATCTAGTCATTGGCCTAGCAATTTGTGAGAAATTTCTTATAAATCTATGAAAAAAACACAATGACCAAGAAAGCTTCAGATTCCTTTTATATTAACAGGTGGAGCTAGTTGCTTGATTACTTCAATTTTAGCTTTATTTACCTCTATACCTCTTTCTGACACTAGGTATCCTAACACTATTCCCTCTCTAACCATAAAATGACATTTCTCCCAATTGAGGACTAAGTGTTTTTTTACATCTTTGCAAAACCTTATCTAAATTTTGTAAACAATCATCAAATGTTTTTCCATAAATTGAAAACTCATCCATAAAAACTTCCATGATCTTTTCTATCATATCAGAAAATATAGACACCATGCATCTTTGAAAAGAAGCGGGTGCATTACATAATCCAAAAGGCATTCTACGATAAGCATAAGTTCCATACGGACATGTAAATGTGGTTTTGCTTTGATCATCAGGGTGGATAGGGATCTGCTGATATCCTGAATAACCATCAAGAAAACAAAAGAAAGAATGATTAGCTAAACGCTCTAGCAACTCATCAATGAAAGGTAGAGGAAAATTATCTTTCTTTGTTGCTTTGTTGAGTTTTCTATAATTTATGCACATTCGCCATCCAGTGACAATTATTTGAGGTATTAATTTATTTTTATCATTTTGGACAACTGTCATTCCTTCCTTTTAGGCACAACTTGCACAGGACTTACCCACTCACTATGCAGTATAGGATATATAATCCCTCCATGCAAAAGCTTTAAGACCTCTTTCTTTACTATGTCCCTCATCGCATTCTGGAGTCTACGCTGAGGCTCTCTTGAAGGTGTAATTTCTGGGTTGGTTGGTATGCGATGAGTGCAGAGAACAGGGCTAATCCCTTTTAGGTCTTGGAGTGAATAACCAAAAGCAGCACGGTATGAACAGTTATTAGTTTATAAGTCTCCTCATCTCAGAGATTATCACTTATAATTATAGGATATTTTTTATCATTATTTAGAAAAAATTATTTAAGTCTAGAAGGTAGTGGTTTAAGCTCAATAGGAAGGTTAAGTGGCTCTAGTAATTCATCAAGAGGTTCAGGATTAGTAAGATCCGCTTCCTCTTCTTTGATGAAGAACTGGGTATCACCTTCTAAATCAGGTTGACTAAAATTATCAAATTTAGATGACTTAACCTCTTCTATTGGATCTAATTCAGAAAGGGGTTCTGCTTTAACCTTTACTGTATTAGTTATAGGCATTGAAAAACTAAATCTTTTCCCAAATTTAACGTTTAATTTACCATTACGACCTTCTTGAAGAAGTTTTATTATAGGTACTCCAATCATTACATTAAAATCCCACACATTAAATATATAAAAAATTAACAAAATGTGGAAATCATTAATAACAATAGCATGTGCACTCAAAACTCCTAAGCTAGGAATAATATGTCCTGAACAACTTTTTAATAATTTATTTGTAGGAATTAATTGTATGTCTTTCAAGAATTCTTTAGCAAAAGTATATGACATAATATTGACTCCTACAACCGGATTATATAAACCTTCAAAAGGATGTGAATCTACATGCAACTTTATAGCAACTCAGGGTGAATTAAAGTGAATTACTTGAGGGGATTTCTTAGATTCTATTAACCAATCATCACCTAAAATGAAGATTAATTCCCTTATAACTTCTTTAAGAAATTTTAAATCGTCGGGATGTGAGAAAATAGGATTAAAATCCATAGATTGTTGGGGTTGAATAATCTTATAATAAAATGTAGTATTACCAAAATCATCAAAGAAATCATCCTCAATTTCAAACATCCATTCAGAATCTGGAGTTATCTCTGTCTCTTTAGCTAATTCAACTATAGATTGAGATGAATCAAGTAAAAGTTTATTTTCAGCTAACCGAAATTTTTCTTCTAATAACTCTTCTTTTTCTTCGTGGAGACCATTTAAAATATTAGTAAGAATAGTTATAGCATTATCAACATTAATATGCATAAATGCTCCTCCCGAGGCTAAATTAAGGTATTTTTGATTTTTATTATTAAGGCCTAAAAAGAAATGTTGTAAAAGCATGGCTTCCGGTAAAGCAAGATTAGGTCCAGAATTTACAAAACTATCAAAACGATCTCAAGCCTTGCCTAGTGATTTCTTGTCCAATTGTTTGAATCCTATAATTTCAAACCGAATTTTAACGACCTTTTCTGCTAGGAAGAATTTAAGGCAAAAATATTTTCGTAATATATCCTAGTCTCCTTGACTATTCCCAACATGGCGATTATACCATTTCTTAGCTCGACCCATTAATGAAAATGGAAAGAGATTCCATCTTAGAGTTTCATCAACCATGCCCTTAATTTTTAGACATAAACATGTCTGCTCAAAATCAGCTAAATGGGAATAGGGGTTTTCAATAGAATTACCAGAAAAATATGTTCTTGAACTATTTTGATTAGTCCCGGGCATAGCTCATAGCTAGATGATGTGATAGGTTTAGAAGATTTTTTGGCTGGAGGTACGATCTCGACGGTGCTCCATATTGATATAAAAGTTGAGATTCAATTTCCATATCTATATTATATATTATCTATATATATATATAAGGATAACTATAGATTAAGATAGACTAATGTCAAAAATCAGCAAACCATTCCCCGACAACGGCGCCAGAAATGCTTGTTGATATAAATTAGCTGTACCCTAATAATAATTATAATCAGATTGTCCGCAAGCGCAAAGATATATACTAATCAGCACTTCACCAAGGTCAACCCGGTTTTAATATCGAACCCAAAGGAACAGTAAGTGATTTATCACTTAGCCCATAATTTCTTAATATAATGGGGCACAAACAGTCTAGAAACTATTGGTGATGAGGAAATACTAATGTATTCTGGTTCCAATAACCGGTAAACTTTGTATAGTATCATTTTATCGGGCAAGTCATCTGAATAGGGGAAGAATCAGAGTAATCCTCTATCAGGCACCTATAATCCTATCAATCCTATCAACGGGAACTGGACTACAGAGGAATCAACGCAGCTATAAAGTCACGTACGCGAACTACCACTGTCCGGCTGATTAGGGGACATTCATAAGCAACCATAGCCAAGACACCACGTCTACGCTACGAATCACTACTGCGACCTAGGAGCTTACCAAATCGTAGTACTCAATATAATATGAGTTGCAAACCAAAGAACGAATACAAACAAGTTGCTTACTTGAATTAGATGGGTAAATACAAAAGTACCTCAGAACGCGGTTCCGGGCGAGGGTGCCGAATCCAAATGAATACAGCTCCTAAGGAAGCTCCGACAGACCGGGACTCCTCTGAATCTCTACTCCTCTACTCTATCTCTCTAATCTCTATCTTGATTGCTAGCATAGATCTAGTGGATCTCTATCTAATGCTTTGGCTCTTCATCTCTTGATCTAGCCTCCTCTAGTGGGTCTTGCCTTCTATTTATAGCCTGGTGGGGAGAACGCGCACCGTTGGATCAAACTGAATTAACAAGCGGTCGAGATGGCTCCTCAGAGGCGGTGGAGGAAGCTTCCAGAAGAGGGGAGCAAACCTTAGCAGCAGGGGGCCAGCCGGCGCTAGGGTGGGGCAGATTGGCCCCACCTGGTGGCTACTGGCTCCCCCTCATGTCGAGTGTCTTCTAGAGTGTTCCTGAATCCTTCGGTGTCATCCTTTCATCGCGGCTAAGTGTCATGGCCGATTAGCACTTAAATCCCTCTTTTCAGCACTTTCTAAAATAATCCCAAGAAAACACAGATTATACAAAACTCATGGAAATTGGTAGTGGTAACCCTATTCTAGTAGATATTCATTTCTGGTGGAGAAATAAATGCTAACAAATTTTGTAAGTTAACAAGTGTCAACAGCTCACGATAGAGAAGACGCTTCAGGGATAATGATGTAGCACTTGTGCCATAGTATGTATGCCTTCTCTACTTCTCCTAGAGTTTACTATCCATCACCTCCACGAATGTGAAGAGCTACATTGTCATAATCGATGCTCGCTTCATCGACTGTGACGATAGCATATCCAGGTGGTATTAGTGCCCCATAGATTCTTGGTTCTTGGTAGGGTCCGGAGGATTATAAGCAGTGACAACAACCTTGATTCTGTCATTCCCCCTTGGCATATGTAGCTCAATTTATGTCATTGGAGTAGTGACATCATTCATGAGGAAGCACAGCGCTGCGTTATCTTGATTTGGTAGCTTAGTGGAAACACAACTGCTTTTCAACTAACCAGGGGCTAATATTAACATTCATTCTTGGACCCAGTGCCAACTCTAGGCACTGATTGCTATCTTCACCTGCTTTTTGATTTCTTCATGCATTCTTCCTTCCATTGCTTTGGCTCGCTCTTCTGCCTGAAGCATCGTTGCTCCAACGTTATGGTTTGCGCTACTTCCTCCACCTTCCTTCTTTGGTGGCTCCAGTAGGTTTCCTTGTCATTAGTCTTGCAAGATCCATAACTCAAAGATGGGGAAGATGACATCTCTGATAGGGGGTTGACGCTCACGAATGCTCATTTTTATCCATCAACTATTGTTTGCTATGATATGACATGAACCACTAAGCATAGTTATAGGGTTTATATCTATTGAGTTCCATGATTTTTGGTGAATATTTGTTTCTGCAGGGGGAATATCAGAAATTAGCCAAAAGAGGCCAACATGACAGATTTACATTGAGAGAAGACCATATCGGTAATCAAAGAACAATCTAGAGGACTTAGGAAGGTAGCACCTCAAAGTTGAGGCCCACTTGGCATTGAGCCTGTGCGGGCAACCAAGCCATTGGGGCGGCCGCCCCTCTCCCTGGACCAATCAGGGGGAGTCTTCTGGATCCTACCTCCACCGACCTTGAGGAGTAATCTTGACCACCTATTTGATCCGAGGGCTATGATGCTTCCCACTGGGCTATATAAGTAGAGGTAGACCCCCCTCAAAGGCATATCCTTCATTAGCTACATCTAGAGAAAAAAATAGGATTTCATCAAGTAGAGAAATAGAGGTCCCTCTAGATTTCTAGTTCTAGGTCTTCTAGTTCATCTTCTAGTTCTAGTTCTTGTTCAACTAGTTGAAGTTGTCTAGTTTATCATCTAGCTAATCTAGATGTAAACTAGAGAAGAGGGAGAGAGGAGAGGAGAAAGCTGAGAAGGAGTCAGACCTGTCTGATCTTCCTTGGCATTGTACTTTTGCAGCATCTGGGTTGTCTTGAGCAATCTCCAGTTTCTTCATCATTTATTTCTATGTATTTGATTTATATATTTTAGCCTTATTATATTTACTGGATCTCTGCTCATATTGAGTGCACTAGTTATCCTGGGCAATTAGAGTAGTAAGTGTGTAGATGTGGCGTCTAGATTAGGGTTTACCTAAGTTTGCACCTAATCCTCTAGATAGGTGTGGTAGCCCCAGAGGTGACAACTCTATTAGGGCTTTGTAATCCACCACATTATGGTTGGTGTTCCATAGAGCTTTTTGGTAGCCTCCCCCCCCGATTACCTCCTTCCCAATCTTTTCGAGAGTCGGAAAGGTACTATTGCTCAAAAGTAAGTAAAATAGAGTAAGCCTTTGATTAAATTGAACTCTTTAGAAAACCCTAAGATCCCTCTCTACCCTATAATTACTCTTCCCTTGAACGTTCTTAATTATTCTAGTTTACTTCACATTTCCTTTGGAAATCTATACTCTAGAATACTGGTGGGTGAAGGCTACATCGATTTCCGTGCGCTTGCGATTTTTTCTATGTGCGTTTAAAATGCTCAGCAAGCTTTCCGGCGCTATTGTCGTGGAACTGTAGCTGTTGTAGACTCAAACCATGTTTGTCCAAGTTTTATTTTTCATTTACCACCTTTTATATTATCATAGTATCCAACAAATTCCATTCCTATCTATCAATATGATCTACCCAATTAGCACAAACTTAGAGGAACTAGAGTCCATAATTCTCATATCTAGCTATGAGTTGCACCCACGTTTGGTTGTAATAGGTCAAAACCAACCATTTTCTATAGTGGAGGTCCTATCTTCTAATCAAGAGGGTAACAAACCCAAGGTCCTATCTTCTAATCAAGTAGGTAATGAACTTTTGACTACACTAAGGGAATTTTTTAATCTTTTTATAAATTTAGGTTTAGATCTAGCCATACAAGACCCTGTTCCTCTCCAATATTTTCATATGGGTCTTGATAATATCATTTTTGGAGGAGTTTTTATTTCTTTACCCATTATTAAAGCAAGGTTTTCCCTTATTAGTAGACACAATCCTTGCATGAGCCTTCATGATGAACTCCTAGAGGTAAAGAAGGAATCATCCCCCAAACAAGAAGAGGAATTTTCCATAACCATATTACAAACATTTCACTTCTACGATTCGGCTATCCAACCCAAATCAGTTGTACTCCAAAATCCTCTAAGGGAAGAAGAAATTCTGCCCTTAGAATTTTTTTCAATGATTATTTTGGGAGGAGTGTAAACTTCCGGCTTCATAAGAGATCTTTAAGTTAATATAGTTTGAATCCTCTGAAGAAGGGATCTCTTAAAAAGCGTTCCAAATCCAATCTCGTTGAAGTTTATTTAGGAAAACTGAAGGATAACAAGTATAGTGATGCCATAGTAGGAGTGCAAAACCACCTAGAAGACAATCCTATCCTCTCATGTTCTATACTCATACTAGATGACTTCTATGAACCCACCATTGAACCCATCCGTGAGCCTAATGAATCCTCTAATGCTCTTTCTCCTAAACCTCATGACAATCTTAAAAATCCATCTACACATCAAACACATAGGAATCATCTAGACCATAAGGAGGATCGAGAAGAGCAATATCAGTGGCCAAAGAGCAATAAAAAACTATATGCTATTGCCATTGAATGTGTGGATGAGGCCTTATATGAAACCAAATCGAAAGGCAATCCAAGGGAAATTTTAGACGTTGATGATGAATCACCCTTAGCAGTTGGTAATGATAGAAACTTCAATGAGCAAGGAAGCTACTTCATAAACATCTCCCAACCCAATTGGTCCGTCCATCCTCTCCACATTTGAGATCTCCAACCCTCTCATTCTTCGTATTTACAATAATTTCAAAAGGGTGGTCGTCGATGCATATGTTTATCATAAATATTGTAGATCTCGTTATGCTCTTAAATTTGGTGTTGGAAGGGAAACCACATCACCAAAAATATTTTGAATGTTTCCTAAGGACAACCTTAGTGTCCTAAAACAAGCGCTTTTCACATCCTAACATGCGTGTTCACCTTCTGCTATGCTTGTGAAACAAGAATTGATATAATTATGAAAATATTCCTTCGGGTATTCTTTTCACTAACCTTTCAGGTATGGAGCAAAAAGAACGAAGGAAAAACAAACACAAGGTATGTCCAACCAATCACCATGCAACATTGAATTAAATGCTTCCAAACTAGATTTTTGGAAAATTCAAGTTTGGGGGAAAACTTTCTAAGAACATCCCCGACCATGTTGCTATCTTGGTTGTCACTATTTTTAAGATATGCTTAATTTTCTATACATCAATCATGTTCTCTTTCATATTCATGTGAGTAAATATTCATAGTGCTCTCATGCCACCTTCGAACTGTTATAGTTGTTGACACCTCTTAACACAATTACTGAAAATAGACTTTTAAACGTATCACTAGCAACGGCGTCAAAATTACTTAAGATCACTTAAGCTAGTTTGTCACCCCTAACATGATGTAGAAGTGCTGCTATTAAATCTATATGTTTTTCTTGGAATAAAATAAATAAATAAAGATCCGCAAGCGCAAAGAAAATACGGGTGTAGCATTCTAACTAGGAGTATTCCAGGTATTGTTATCTATATTTTTAATACTGGGAAGGGACTTGCAATGGATAATGAGCAACGAGCATTGAATGTAATCAATGCAGACCTTAACCATGTCTAGGCATAGTGATACTAGCAAGAAAGATCATGAATAGAGCAATCACTTCCCTAAAATAATGGTGCTCTACAATCCTTATAATCGGGAGAAGGAATACAAAGGACTCAATAGGACTGTCACTCCCGCGATCTACCTCAAGCTCTAGACTATAAGGGGTAATCGCAGATAAATACGATTTAGGCACCTCGCCTACACAATATCTATCACTTACCCATCGGCCTAATGACTAAGCCCTATACGATCCTATACATAAACATAGTTCTAATCTAACTAAGCTAACCATATAATTAAAGTAGAATAAGAAAAATATAATTGAGAACATAAACAAATAGAATAAAGACAATTCCGATATAATCAAATAGATCAAAGTCATATTCATAGTAGCAAGAACTAATATAAATATAGCGAAGAGAATAAGAGTTTACCAAGAACTAAAGATTGATCCGGACTCCAAGATTAACTTGACTCCTTGTAGATCTAATCCTATGTAGCTATGTTAAAGAACTATAGAGATCTAATTGAGATGGTGGCTAAGAATCCTATAGAGACAGATCCATTCGATGGACCCCTCTCTGTCTAATTCTTCTTCTCTTGATCTTTTTAGAGAATAATGAACTCGTCCTCTAGGGGGGTCAGGGTCTTTATTTATAGCCCCCTAGGAATCACCGCAGCCATTGGATCAAACCGACTTAAACGTGCGCTTAAGATTAATCCTCAAATTTGATGGAGGCAGGATTCGCTAGGTTGCACCTGATTGGTGGAGGTGGCTGAGCAGCCGCCCCACCTGTCAGGGGCGCCCGCCCCTGGCCCACTTCATAGGGTCGCCCTCCCGTGTCTTCTAGAGTATTCTTGAGTTGACGTTTCATGTACTCTCTCTATGTAAATCTGACATGTGGACCTCCTTTTGTTCCTATTCCGATAACCCCCTGCAGAAATAGATAAACACCAAAACTTGTGGAATTCTATTAGTGATAACCCCTATAGCTGAATAATATTCTGATTTTAATCCTTTCTCATGCTATGTTGACGGTTAAAAAGAGTACTTATCTACGGTCAACAAACTCCCCCAAACATACCTTTTGCTCGTCCCTAAGCAAAGATAGACTTGGTGATGGATCAGGAGTTGCTACAATGCTTTCATGCCTCACATGTGCACATGTTCTCAAACAAGGACTCTCCTCCGGTTCAAAGTGAACTATTATGGCTCAAGTTTCACCCATATTACCTTTCACCATGGAGCTTGTAGCTATCACTTAGTTCTTAGGCAGTTGAAAGACAGAATAGTTAAGTCGAGCACTATTCTACTCACCCTTTGATCAACTATTTTTCTAGAGTTTTACATGATTTTCAAATAAAACTTAGAGTTTCCTTGTATGACACTTTCCAGTCTCTCATATGTGGTATTTTTGGATCCTCTCCTAGGCAAGGGAGTATGCCTTCTCTCAACTCTCAGAATATGTGGTATTTGTAGGACTAAGGCATAGTTGCCTTCTCTCTCTCACCCTACTTCTAATTGGCTTACGCGGAGCTCATAGGTATGAAAGACAATTCAAACCTACTTACACGGATTGCATAGTTAAACCATGGATACATAGAAACTAATTATAGAATCAAGTCATATGTGCATGTGAGTGAATGAAGAGGATGATATGGATCGAAGTGGTTATGAGGGGTGATAACTGACGGTGAATATCTAATTCTACATTTGCTCCATGGGGAAAACATACCACCCGAAACTAAGAATAAGATCTTGGCTGACTTTGTTTTCTTTTCAATTGGGACTTTTGACCTCTTTCTTTCTTTTCTCTTTTTTAGATGTAACACCCTAAAAATTTCACTTTTCCAAATAGGCTAATTGATTTAATTATTTGATGTGGGCACTGAGAAGTAGTAAGAAAATAATTTTTGTTGAAATAAAATCCACTATAAGGTCTAGACACATGTATGAGCATTCATGCCGCTGCATATATTTTGTTGAGTGGAGTTCATTCAATTCAAATTGGTTTTACAAATTCTTTTCAAAAGGTTTGAGAAAAAGCTGGAAAAATAAAAAGGAAAAAGATTTCCTCTCCCCCCTCCCTATCTCGGGCTCGGCCCATTTCTTTTTCCCCTCCCCGCGGCCCGCTTGCCTCCTTCCCCTTTCTTTCTCGCCGCGGCCCAGCACTCGCATTCGGATAGGCGCCAGCACAGCCCAGCAGCACGCGCCCACGCCTCCCCTTTGCCGCAGCAGCTGACACAGGGGTCCCGCGCTTCGGTTCACCGACAGGTGCGGCCGAGCGGTCAGGGTCTTCCCCTACCCTGAGTCTGAGCCGGTCACGACCGAGCTCAACAACCGCGTGCGATTTCACGCGAGCTGTCCTCCTTCCGCCCGATTCTAGCCCTTTATATACTGCCCCGATGCCCCGCAATCACCCAACTCATCCCGAGCCGCAGCCGCCGCGTCAAACTCGCCGAAATCCGTCGCCGAGATCCGCACCACAGCCCAACCACTTTTGCAGCGTGTCCCAAGCACCGTGAGCAGCTTGCCGAGCTTCGGTTCCGGTTTGTGAAGTCGCCGGAGCTCTCCTTTCGCGATTTCGAGGTCTTTGTGTTTTCCTAACCCTCGCCGAACAACTTTGCAGGGCCGCCGTCCGCCCTCCGCCATCGTGGGCACTCTCTGGTCGTCCTCGGCTCCAATCTTGGCCTCAGGTGAGCATGCGTCGAGTTCCCGAGCAACCCCGCGCCTTTAATTTGTTCTCTACCACTCTCTATCGCCAGCTTGGCGAGCTCCGGCCGAGCTTAGCCATGGCGCCGCCGCGTCCTGTTCATCTCCGGCCGGCCGGCTTCTTTCCCCCCTGCGATCTAATCTGGACCGTCGTTTTGAAGTCCAACGGCCGTCAGCGAAGGATACCCCTTTGGCTGTTCGTTTTGCAAAAAACCCCCTGAGGTTTTTAAAGTATAAACCCGCGGTCCGTTTACGCTTTTGCTGTTTACGCTTTCCAAGTTTGAATACGTATTTTCAACCGCGCAGTTCAAAAATAGTTTCATCGGATTTACAGTTTTGCCATTGAATCTATTTTGCTCATAAAATATTCGTTTTAACTCTGATTTGATCCGTTCAAGTTGCGTTAGATTCGTTTTCGCGTACTCTATAGTCCAAAGCTACTGTATTACAAGATTTCAACTTTTAAAATCTGAGTTTAGATTTAATCTATTATTTTATTAAAGGCAATCTTATTTAGATCATAACTTCTTCGTTTTAGATCCGATTTTTGTGAACCTTACGTCTGTGTGATCGTAGAGCGATGTAGATTCGTTTTATAAACTTTTTATCTTTATTTACTACTATTGGTGCACTGTTCTAATAATAGGCTTGTTTGCTTTGTATGATTGTCTTTGGATGAATGCTGTTGATGTGATGGATACGAATAGATGGTGAGCAGTTCGTGGGTGAACAAGAGTACTACTACGAGCAGGATCAGCACGACCAGTGTGATCAAGGCAAGTATAGCATGGGATCATCCTTGTCTCCTAATAACTTTAATCACACAATTCATATTGCATGTGTCTCCTTGATAAGGATTTCCTAGTATTGATCTTATACCTTGTCACCTATGGTTTTGCATTGGGTAGCTTATGCTAGTGCTC
>Ga0182004_10002438_pt1 | contig 14448 bp, 16 predicted proteins | sample Sormic07211540_1_FD_120479 | JGI IMG/M metagenome (GOLD analysis project Ga0182004, IMG submission 120479) | Endophyte microbial communities from Sorghum bicolor roots, Mead, Nebraska, USA - 072115-40_1 MetaG | ecosystem: Host-associated > Plants > Roots > Unclassified | place: USA: Nebraska...
ACCCAGCTCACCCAGGATGTGTCGTTGTGCTCTTCAGTCGTGTCGCGCCTGAGCTCTGGTATTGCCACACCGCCACCGGCGACGACAACAGCAGTAGCAGGTGGAGACACTGCACCTATGACGTCGGTAACTATCCATCTATACCAAAACCACAAAAGGGGAAGAAGGCACGTCGTCGTCGCCGTCCTATCAAGAATGTCATCGGCAACATGGCTTCCTTCAGAGGGAAAATCTACTTTAACAAATCTAAAGGAGACATATGCGCCATAGATTTCTCGTCCTGCAGCTGCACTTCATCGGCAAATCACGACGACCGGCCTAAGTTCCAGAAATTTAGCATCCATTTGGTCGATCTCCCTGAAGGATTGTCCTCGGGCACACATTGGTTTGTTGAGTCGCATGATCAACTCTTTGTAGTCACCATTGGCTTTGTTGATTTTAATCCAAACAACATTGGCGCCATAGAGGTGCACAGGATGGAATTTTCCCTCCTCAACACAAGACTGTTGGCACAGGGTGCAAGACATTGGCGACGTTGTGTTTCTCTTGGAGGATTCAAACATGGCGGCTTCTTGCCCAGCGAGCGCTCTGGGACTGAAAGCAAACCAGATATTCTTTATGAAGAATTTTATGGATGATGATGGTGACTTGTGCATTTTTGACTTGGAAACAAACACCCAAGAGATTATCCAAGTCCACAGCCGTGAAGATTTGATTCTTTTCCGCAAACCTTTCTGGATTGTGCCACCTAGCTAGATAGCTATGTACCCCAACATATACATTATTTCTTGCCATTTACTTTTTACTTATGTAAAGAAAAATCATATATATACCCACAATTATGTAAGTTAGTATACAAATATGAAGCATATATATCACCGGTTTCATGTTATGGCAGGGTATGTTTTGATAGGATTTTTTAAAATATAAGAAACTTGTCCATACTTTCTAATCTTGAATTTGCTCTAACTCCATCTATAGAGGTACATGCACACGTGTGTGAAAGTAGAGCCCTATGTTTGGAAACACGATACTTACATTGTTTTATATATTTTCTGACTCCACTTCTAAATTTTGTGTGTGTTCGATCGGCTGATTTGCATTACCCATTGATTATGTAGTATGCAAGATAATAAATATATAGTATCATAAAAAAATTATTTGGGACGGTCTCTCTTCATGACTTTTATATTTTGCAATTTACAGTATGAATTGAAGTTATATGAATTATTAAAAAATATTATGGTTACCCCAATATGATTTCGTGGCAACTTAAAAGGCCATAGCGTGAAACTGAACATGCTACACTCGAGGCATAATAGCCTCATAGCAAAACATATGGAGCAGTAACGCAGTATCATTAGCTAAGACTGAATTAATTGGCAAAGGAGGCCAACAGTAACAAACAAGAGTCTAGTAAAGAAACCCGACTGAGTTAAACAATTAAGCCCGTCTAGCTCAGTCGGTAGAGCGCAAGGCTCTTAACCTTGTGGTCGTGGGTTCGAGCCCCACGGTGGGCGTTTTTATTATTTTTTTAATCTTTATCTCCCTTTTACCTTTCCTGTTACCACTTCCGTTTTTTCCTTTATAATCTTATTATCTCCCTTTATCCTTCCTGTTACCCCTCGCGGGAAATCTTTTAGATCATCGCCAAAAGTATTATCTCCCTTTTACCTTTCCTGTTACCACTTCCGGTTTTTCCTTTTTAGGCCTTGTTTAGTTTCGAAAAAATTTCGGATTTCGCTACTGTAGCACTTTCGTTTTTATTTGACAAATATTGTCCAATCATGAACTAACTAGGATAAAAAGATTCGTCTCGTGATTTACAGATAAACTGTGTAATTAGTTTTTGTTTTTGTCTATATTTAATGCTTCCTGCATGTGCCGTAAGATTCGATGTGACGAAAAATCTTAAAAACTTTTTGGATTTCGGGGTGAACTAAACAAGGCCTTAATCTTATCTCCCTTCATCCCACTTGCGGTGAAATCTTTTAGATCATCGCCAAAAGTAAGTCCAAATCCAATATCAAAACATAATCAATTCCATGCAAGTATATATCTTTTACAGGTGCCAGTTCAAAGCAAATTCGTTATGTCTTTTTCCAATAAGCCCAGATCCAATATAAAAAAAACACGATAGTGCATGCAATAACATTTTACAGGTGCGAGTTGAATCAAAATTCGTGGTGCTTAATTGTTACTGATTATCATAATTACGTAATAAAAAATACAAATACAAATACTATAGTCCCACCAGTTTCGCAAAAAATTTTAGATTTCGATACTGTAGCATTTTTTTTTATTTGACAAACATTGTCCAATTATAGAGTAACTAGGTTTAAAAAATTTGTCTCGTGATTTACAGATAAACTATACAATTAGTTTTTGTTTTCATGTATATGCATGTGCCAAAAAATTCGATATGACGGGGAGTTTAAAAAATTTGTCTCGTGATTTACAGATAAACTATACAATTAGTTTTTGTTTTCATGTATATGCATGTGCCAAAAAATTCGATATGACGGGGAATCTTGAAATTTTTTGGAAACTAAACAAGGCCTAAATTGAACCAAATGTAAGTTTAAGAGGTAATCTCGACATATGCTAAACTTGAAAGGGAGTAATTTGCTCGCAAAAAAAAAGAAAGGGAGTAATTTGGACTTTTCCTTCAAAATTTATCCAAAACGATTTCTTTTACTAACATAGAGGGAGTATAATGCTATGAATAACAAGACATAACAATAACATTTCTTTTCTGCTTATCACGTTTGTAGATGCGATACAGCAGTTCCATGGGAACACCACCAGATACAATCCAATATCTCATTTCCTTGTGTACTCTAGCTATAGTATCTTTTCTGTTGTATACTTCCACGTAATAATCGATTAATAAAGAATGCAAAGAAAATGATAATGGTTTTTCTGTCTCTCAACTCAAGAGTACACATCCGGATGACTGTGAGAACGAAGATACTCATCAGACACGGCCTCCGGTGGCGGAGGCGATGAACGACAGCAACGGGTTCCCGGCGGCACCACCAGCAGCCTGGTCAGCCTCGTCGAGGAACAGGTCCTCAGGCACGCGGCACGCGCCGTGGGCACACACGACCGCCGCACCGAGCGCGAGCGCGGAGAAGATGAGCGAGCCCACGGACGTGAGGAAGACGACGAACGCGGACGCGGCGACGAGGCCACCCAGCACCTCGCGGTCGGAGAAGGTGCGGCCGAGCGCGGCGACGGGCGGCGCGTCGGCGGGGCGGAGCACGTAGAGGAGGCACCACGCCGCCAGCAGCGCCAGCAGCGCGGCCAGCGAGAACGGGTGCGCGAGGAGCGACGCGGCCAGGCACAGCGCGGCGACCGCGGCGTAGTTGACGCGGAAGTAGGCCAGGTTCTTCCGGAGGCGGGAGGTGGCCTCGGCCAGGGTGTCTGGGCGGGAGAGCGCCGAGCGGTCCGCCAGCTCGGACCACGGGCGCGCGCCGGAGAGCGCGCGGCGGGTGCTGTCGAGGAGGCGCGAGAGGAAGGCGCGGATCGCCGCTGGGTTGGTGGTGGCGTCGGCGGCGGCGTCCGCGGAGGAGAGGGACGTGGGCGCGGGGGATGGTGCGGCGGCCGGGACGACCGTGGTGGGGAGGAGCGGAGGCGAGGCCGCGGCCATGGCGATCGGCGACGGCGATCTGTGTGTCTCGGCGGGTTTGGTGGATCTGAGGAGAGGAAGGGAGGACGCGCAGAGATGGAGATGGAATACAAATGGGCCGCCGCGTCAACCGCACCGACACACAGGTCAACGCTTCACCACGGTGCATGTTTTTTATTTCTTTGTTTTTTTTTTGGTGAGAATGGCGTATAAAAACTAATTCTACAGACATATATTTTCGACGAATATTTTTTTTCCTGTTGGCTCTGTCCAGAGCTGCTCATTATGTAACAGGAGGGGGGAAACACAACAGCAAACTATGTACAAATTTTAGTTTGTATAGTTAAAAAAAACATATAATTTGATTTCAGTCTTGTTAGAAAAAGGGCTATGTAGTTGCCAAGAAAATAAGCAAAGTGCTTTACTAAAAAAAACAATGGTTCGGTGGAGACGCAATATCACAACGGCAAAACACTAGTCTGAAGCAACAACTAGTGGCTATTAAATTTCTCGGTTACCAGCCTTATGTCCACTGTAACTGTAGGGCTGTAAAACAACACTACCGTTGGCAGATTTTCGCTAGATTAACAAACAAGACACCATTTGAAGATACGGTTACCATACCCGATGGACCAGCAACCAAGATAATAATCTCAAGCCAAGAACAAGATAGCACAAGCATGCCATGTGGCACTCAACACAAGTCTGGGTCCCAGTTCCAGTTCCACACAACAGTTATCGATTCTCAGTTCAGCACCAATTGACCTTGTTATTAACAGGCAATAGCCATGGCATTATGCACCATGAATTTCCTTTATTAAAGATACGGGCCTCAAGTCTAGAAGGTGGAGCCATTCCAACCGAAGTCCGAGCCCTGCATGATTCATTACAATGAATGTATCAGTGCACACAATTAGCATGGCATTGTTGAGAATATGCTGACAGTGAAGATCTTAAAACCATCTACGTAGGGCACAAGAGGATGCAAAACAAAGGAGATGGAATGGAACAACAGGTGGTTATTTACATGATCTATTCTTGATGCAAAGCATGCAAACATTGAGCATTTTCTTGTGCAGGATTAGCCTAACAAACAACAAAATCAATATGAGAACTTTGGTAAAGGTTAAAAGGACCCACGAGTGAGCACTCAATAAGAAACATTGGCCGCCTACCTTTGAGTCATTGAACTTGAGGTAGAAGCGCGACTTGGGAACAGACAGCTTTGACTCCAGGATAGAAGCAATGCCAGCACTAAGCTTCTTATTCACATTAGGGCTCAGGCCTCCGATGGAAACGAGCTCACCGTAAGCTGCAGGCTCCTGGGTACCTCCAAATGCCATAGGAACTGAACCTTTGAGAACAACCATCACATACTGTGGGAGGAATACCATTCCAGTTAGCTCCTCAAGATGATAGTACTCAAGAGAAATGGCTTCATCCAAATAACTCAAGAGCAGAGAAACAATAAAAGCTAAAGTTCAGTAATTTGAGCCTAGCACCACAGGTCAACAACCACGAATCCAAATAATGTTAGTATATGAGAATGAGACCAGCATAGTCAGGTTATTAACACAATGTATTCACTATTCAGAGAGGTCAGTTTTGTCCTTGATAGTAGCTAAGCAGCTGCCTGACTACCACTAAATGGACTAAACGACTAACAGAAGATGAAAAGCTGTGATCTCTAGTACAGGGCATAAAAATTTGGGTACTGAACTACATAGCAAAGCAGCTGGATGAGTAACACTAACACAAAGTGACCAATAAATTCAATTTCCATCTATGTAAAATTGATGGCTGCAGTACTAGGGTAACATAAAGGAAAAGCACACGCAGCCCATGGTCCACATATTTAACAGCACTTGAGATTAGTGCCAAAGAAAGGTATACACCAGAGGTTGCTGGTTGATAGAAATCTGGTCCAGAAAAACTGCAGGCATAGACTTTCATCAGTTAGTTTCAGTTAGTTTGCTGTAACTACATCTGTTAAATTGGTAGACGAATGGTTTGGCATTTCTTGTACTGAGTGATCACAATGGTCAGTATATCAGTCCCACATAGACAGTGGGTGTGAAATCTGATACTGAGTTATCTAGTTGTCTTCCTCAATGTTGAAAATATTAAATAAAAAATGCAGTTTAATTATATATGAACTCAATTTAAGAATGTCCACGATATGCAGGAGATTGCGGTCCCATCCTAGGGATTCTCTAAGTGAGTTCAGTGAGAATCAACATTGGGGTGTCCATAATGCACCTAGAGGGTATTCCCCCAAAGTAAAAGCCTAGAGGTAAAAATCCGCATTGAAGTATTTACCAAAGAGAAACATTGGGAGATTTACTGATTCAAACAAATTCTCTTTAAACTAACATCAATAAACACAGTCAATTGATTGATTGACTGAGAGCATACAGAAAGGTGTCAGCAGCGATGCACACCCTGCTCAAAACCCTAACAGATTGCCAAGTGCCAGAACCCTTGAGAACAACCATCATGTAATGTGGGAGGACAACCATTCCAATTAGTTCCTAAAGATGATAGTACTCAAGAGATATGGCTTCATCCAAATAAGTCAAGAACAGAGAAATAATAAAAGCTAAAGTTCAGTAATTTGAGCCTAGCACCACAGGTCACCCAACCAGGAATCCAAATAGTTAGTACGAGAATGAGGTTAGTGTGGTCAGATTATGAATATTCAAACTTTCAGAGAGGTCATTTTTATCCTTGATAGTAGCAAAGCAGCAGCCTCAACTAACACTAAATTTACTACACAACTAACAGAAGATGAAAATTTGTGGCCTCTAGTATGGGGCATAAAAATTTGGGTACTGAACTACATAGCAAAAGAGCTGCTTGAGTAACACTAACACAAAGTGACTGATAAACTTTCAAATTTGATCTATGTAAAATTGATGGTTGTACATGCAGCCCGTCCATGGTCGACATATTTAACAGCACTTGATATTAGTGCTGAAGAATGTTATACACTAGGGGTTCTAGTTGATAGAAATAGTCCAGAAAAAACTGTGAGCATAAGATTATCATCAGTGTCAATATACCACATTCAATAATCAGATTGGAAGGATAATGAAAGTAGTAGGTGAATGGTTTGGCATTTCTTGTACTGCATGATCACAATGGTAAGTATATCAGTTCTACATAGACACTAGGGATGCAGTCTCATACTTTGAGTTATCTAATTGTATTCCTCAATTCTGAAACTATTAATGAAAAACAACTACAGTTTAGTTATATATTATATATGAACTCAATTTAAGCATGGCCATTATATGCAGAAATCACAGTCCCATTCTAGGGATTGTAGGCTGTGCCATGTGAATATTATCAAAGTTGGAGTGAGTTCAGTGAGTATGAGCACAGGGGGCGTCCATACTGCACCTAGAGGATATTCCCCCAAAAATAAAAAGCCTAGAGGTAAAAATCCCCATTGCAGTATTTACCAAAGACTAGAAATATTGGGAGATTTACTGATTCACACTAATTCTCTTTAAACTAACATCAACAAACACGATCAATTGATTGATAAGGTGCAGCAAGGCGTCGTACAGCGATGAACATCCTGCTCAAAACCCTAACAGAGATTGTCAAGCGGAAAGTGCCAACTAAAAAAAAAGGAAGCATAATGTCCACCAACCAAATAGACCCACAGTCTACAAGAGGCTACACAAGCAACAAGATAGAAGGAACCAGAGGGGAAGAGAGAAGTCCGGGGGGCAGGGGAAGGCGGATGCTTACGGCCTCTGGCTTGCCGATGATGTCGGCGACGGACTTGGAGGCTTCGGCGAGGATGGCGGAGGTGTCCACCCCCTCCAGGTTCACGTTGGTCGACACGTTCAGGCACGGCATCCTCGCTCGCTTCCTCTCCGCGTCTGCCTCCGGCTGGCCTTCTCCTCCTCCTTCTGCTCTGCTCCGCTCACTGCTCTCTGTGGTCTCTGCTACTCCGCTCCCTCGCTATCCTCCTACACGGAAAACGAATGGAATCTCCTCTCCTCTGCCTAGTAGGCTAATAATTGGCTGTTTGGGTTGGGCCTGTTTAGTTTCGTCTTCACTATGGGCTCTAGTCTAGCCTATTGTCGGTCTAGTATCCTCATCCTCTTGGCCCAGAGCCCATCGTAGCAAATTTGCAATGTCCGATGATCCCTTGTTCACAAACAACTTCGATTCAGATATCATCGGAGTACACACAACCTCAGGGCAGAGGGAGGTTTGGAGTTCAACAAGCAATTGGGGATGGAGGATCTAGAGAAAGAAGGTCCTAGAAGTTTCCAATTAAAGAAGAGGAAGCTTTTGAGTGAAGAGAGATGTATGGGGGAGGAAGACGAATTGTTCTGTCCTGAATCTTTCGATGCCCCCAACGCTAGCAGTGTTACCTCAAGGCCCATGTACCGAACAGATGCACTTGCACAATGTTGGAACGACCAACTCAGATTCTTCTATTTCAGATAATCACTGAGTTTATATAGTGCTAAAAATGATTACCAGATTTACAGATCCTAGAATGTTGGACAAAATTTCATTTACAGGAAGGATTTCCAGAATGAAATTTACAGGAAGGGATTTTCTATTGGAACACAATTTCCTTTCTTTCTTTTTTTTTTGTTACTATATAACTAAGCTTCCTAGTACAGTTGAAAGCTGTGAGCTCCTACTGGCTACTAGTGTCCAACAGCCAGAACAAGACAGCCCAGCCATCCAACACCATTACAAGTGAAACATCTTCCACAGAGCTACATCAGCTACCTGTTACGCAGGGCTATATATGACCTGCAGCAGTATGCACATTTGTTGCTACGATTACCCTTTACCTGCTGGCTGTGGGAGTGTGGGAGATCAATTGAACAATCGAATCCACATGGTCATATCTGTGCTTTACTCACTATCTGACCAGATAGCCTCCCAAGGTCCACCTTTGCTCCCTAACCTGAAAACAAGGGGAAAAAACAATTGTAAAATTTAAGACTTCCATGCTGCTTCTGTTCAAGACTCCAGTACAGGAAAATATTTCCTTTTCCTCAAGTCTGAACTTAGTAGTAGTTCACAATTTATATGATTGTAAGATAAGGACCTAGACAGTTAATACTCTTCTACTTAATGTACAACTTCTGCTGGTTATTTACATGTAATTGTCGTTAGCTGTCAATGATATTGGTTTCCATCTTCCCGTCAAATCACCTAGACATGGTCATTTCTTGTCATTTATCAGTTTAGTATCTGACCAGATTTGCTTCCATGGTCCACCTTTGCTCCCTAACCTGCACACAACAGCAAAATGCTATGAGTCACCAAGGTTTACGCTATCCAAATTTTCAGAAAAGGAGTAGCTGGAACATCAGGCACTACCTCCAAAATCCAGCCGCTGCTCTCAAGCTCATAAAAAGAACTAGACCAGACCAAACACCACCAAGACCAAGCTTAGGAGCAGCAGCAAGTAGGAATGCTGATGAAACAGCCCCAACAAAGAACTGAGAAACACAGATGCCGAAAATTGTAAGCACGCCATAATCCCGCTACGTTTAGTTATGACAACCTAATGAGGGATACAATAGAAAACGATATCCATACCATAGAGTATGCAGCATAGGCGAAGTCAGACACGCCATAGTACAGCCCGTCGATCACGAATGCAATAGCATTTATTGGCTGAGAAACAGTGACAAACTGCAAGAGTTCATATTGTCAAAATGAGCATAAAGAATCATGCTTTACTTCTGAAAGTCAGGTGCTTTATTCCAATTATTCTTCATTACCCAGACTCCAGATTTGGCAATGTCTAAAACTGCCCGATCATTTGTGAACAGCACAGAGAAAGACCCAAACCCAAAGAACAGAACCACAGCCAGTGCAATTCCAGTTACACCTCCAATCTACATTTATAACAAAACATATCAGCAAGCAGCTTATGACTGGAGGTAAGATATTCCGGCAGCATTTCTGAATTTCAAAGTGCTTTATTAACCTGCAGAACTCTGTATAAAACCAAACGAGCCTGCTTGTAATTCCCTTTTGCATATTCACTCGCAAGTAGAGCCTGCATTGCACTATGGACACTTTAAAACAGAACACATACTAAGACCCTAGACGAGAAATGTCACATAATGTAAAATGTACAGACCTGCCCAGCCAGAGCTAGCGCATCATTGAGCAGAGAAATTGTCAGCCACACTTGCAAGCACAACTGATGGCCGGCCATTGGAACAGGCCCTTGTCTTGCAGCCAGCGATGTCGACAGTGTCATGGTCAGGAGTACTGCAATAGTCCTGCCAATCAGAAGTCCACCTACAGAATAGTTTCCAGTTAAAGTGGCTATCATGGCCTCATGGAGCTCTGCTCTGAACTAGTTACCTATAATTTGGAGTATGTTAAAGATTAATAAAGTTGCAACATAAAGTTTTAGCAACAAAAGAAGCCTGTCCTGTATCAATACTTGTTAGTAAATATTTAGAGCATCCACCAACCTGATTTTAGATAACGTATGATTCCACCACCAATTACATTTCGGGAAAAGAGTACTACTTTACTATTCAGCTTCCAGAGGAGGATGCAAGCAATCACATACCTGACAACAGGCAGATAGTTGTACCAAGGATTTAGTTCTCATGGGTGCAGTTACGGAGATGAAAAAGGAGGAATTAAGACAATCCAACAAAGGAAACACATGAAATTCTTAAAATGAATTCAACATACTCTGAGGTCACTGTTGCCAAGGCAGCACCTCTAACTCCTAAACCAAGTGGAAAAACAAGTATGGCGTCAAGTATGACGTTTATGAGGTTGCCAACACCTGCATCCAGAGTGCTTAAATCTTTACTTTTGTCATTTGCAGGAACATAAAGCATCATAAATAAGACAATCATACAGCAAACTTCTCAGAACTTTTTCGCGAACATGCCCTCATGGCATGTGTTTCATTAAGGAGAAGCAGAAGCAGCCACAGTACAACAAACTCTGGTAAGACAACAAACTTCTCAGAATTTGCATTTGTAGTAGCAATCACATCCTAAATCTTATTGTCACTCATTAGTGGGGAACTTTAAATCTAAAATTGATAACATTTGCAGGTCCATTATTGTTAAATTTCTAGATGACCACTGTACTAGGTGTACAGACCACTGCAGTGACAACTACATGCACAAGTCATTTCATCCTGAAACTTGCTTATAAGAAATGCATAAATTGCAACAATTCACATGGTCCAGTTTGTTCATTCAGCAGATAAAAGAGTTTGTACAATCTTTACCCACAGCATATAAAGGTGTTTTCGTATCCATGAGCCCACGAAATGCACCCTGTGCAGCAAGTGCTATCACAATCGGTGGAGCACCATATGCCCTAAATGTAAGAAATTGCTCAGCTGGTATTCGCATTGGAGAATCCTGCATAGATAATATACAACACATGAGGTTTGACAGTGAGTAAAGATACTTTAAGGACTACAAATAATAAAAAACTGGGGGTCAAATGTCAAAACTAAAATAAAGAGTTAGTATTACAGTTAGTCATGGTCCTCAATTCAACAAGTAATACCAGCTATATGTCTATATGACAGGTACATGATACCTTTATTTTAAAGAAACATAGCTAGAGGATGAAAGTTTTTGGGTGGTGTAATTGTCTAACTGATGCAACATTTCCTCATGAAGATAACAAAAAGTACTGGCTAAGCGGACAACCAACTGGCCGTCAAGTAGTCAATACTAAAGTTCTGAGAAGTGAAAGAAATGAAGCTATTTTTATACTTACAATAGGTATGCCGATCATGTCCATTAGTGTTCCTGATCCAAAATTCAGTGCCACAGTTTCCATCAGCCCAATACCAGCAGCTAAAGCCAGTGATGTTGATACTGCTGGAAGAAACTTCCTTTTCTGGGTCAACTCCTCAGGAGACCTTGGAAAGTCGTATCCTAAGTGAGAACTAAATATCGGGTTAGTGTAACACAAATAGTGGGGTTATTTTCAACAAACACTCCAATCTTCAGCAGCTTACCTTCTCTTGACCCAGCAGAATCATCATCCACTGCCTGCTGCTCAGCAACAAAGGATGTGGTCACGTTAAGCAAGGGCACATTAAACAGCTTTGACACCAAATTGAACACTGAAATTGATACACCAACAGCAGCAAGTTCGGCAGAACCTGATGACACAAAATATACGGGTGTTTAAACATCAGTAGATGCTCATTGATAAAATTAATTAAACAGGTGCTGGGGCTCATGGACTAGGAAAAGCAGGAAAGATCAATGAAACGTTTCCATCTGTAGCATGAGATTTGCATCAGCACTCAGCAGTCCACAAACCGCCCCCCGGAAAGGCAGAAACTGAGGAAAAGGGGAAAGCTTTGCTTCACCTATGTGACCGACGAAGGCGGTGTCGACGAGCGCCGCGATGGGGTCGGCGGCGAGCGCGAGGGCGGCGGGCAGGGCGATGCTGAGAATGTCCAGCCCGATCGTATCCAGAGCAAACCATCCCTGCGGCCCGCGCCCCTGTTCCCCCTCGCCGTTCTTGGCCTCCTGCGGAGATGGTGTTTCCTCCTCGACCACGGCAGCTTGCTTCCCGCTACATCGAGGGGGCCAACGGCGGCGGCGACGCTGTGCGAGGCAGGCGCGAAAGGAGGCGCGGCTGAGCCGTGATGACGGGGTCAGGGTGAGAGCGAAGGCAGCCGCCCTCACCGTCACCAGCGGCGAGGTCACCATGCGCGCGCGCGAGCGAGAGGAAGAATATCTCGCCTCCTATTCAGCCAAATGGTTACAAATGCAAAGAATTCCACCAAAAAGAATGTTGTAATTCTTCTAGAAAGCACTATATGTACAATCCCTATTATATTTCAACTAGGATTTAAATCGGTGGATAAAGAAAAACCACTCTTTTTTTCTTCTTCTCTGCAAACTACAATCGTGTAGGATTACCAAGCGTGGTTTGCTGTCCACCGATTGGCATTTGAAGCATAATGTCCATTTGGCACGTGTGGTCTTGGCGATGCTGATGCTGACTGCTTCAATGTAGACACGTCAGAAAGCTGACAATTTTGGAATATTTTTGCGTGAACCATGGCCGTGCAATTGGATTCCAATGGGTAATGGCCCTCATGAGGAGAAGGTTTTCAGACGAACCAAATGATATGTGTGGTTCTTGGAGCAATTCTGCCCAACAGATCTTTGGAGATTGCTACTCGCCTTCAATGATCATTTCAAAAAAATTTCAGTCTAAACGTGCTTATGCACGATCGCTAAAAAAACATTTCAGTTTAATTAAAGTGCCCTTTGCTAAAGAAGTGTATACCCCCTCTAGTCATCACTACACTAGTTTTAACGATTAATTAATACCCTAATAATAGTATAAACATACTAAGAAATGATCGCAAAAAAAGTATTAATGATTTTAACTGTACCATTTTCAACATATTAAAATTTACAACATTCCAAAAAAAATATGGACAAAATCCAAAAGAAAGTTAAAAAAAACAAAACAAAAAAGTACATGTTGTCGTGATGGGCCGTGATGGGCCTTATGTGGAATTAGTTCAACGAGCCCAACACACTGCCCCCACTCGTCTTCACCAGAAACCCGCCGCCGCCGGTTTGGTCCCCGTCGTCCCCGTCCCCGTCCCCATCTCCGGCCACCACTAGCTTCCGACCCGTACCAACGCCCTTCGCCCCTACCTCAACATTGCTAGCAGGAAACTCTCCCAGACCGAGGGACGAATCCAGAGGGTGCATGCATGAGGTTCGCGGGCTGGTACCTGAAGATTGCGGCGGTTGGGGCCTCCATTGGCGCCGCCATGGAGCTCTTCATGATCCACACGGGCTTCTGTACGTTTCTCCCTCCCTGCTCTGCCCAGCATCCAACGCCCCTCACCTTTGTAATTTGTTTCTGATCTCTAATAATCAGTCACGCTTAAATCAATTATTAGTGGCTGTCCATTTGAGAGCATGCATCCAGTCCCCTCTTTTTTTAACCTGTAGGTAGCTTTAGGTAGATTGCGAAGTTTTCGAATTTTCAACTGCAGCATTGCTGCACTTCTAGATCCAATTGGCAGTTTCATTTTTCCTGCCATCCAAATTCAGACCAGCTGATGGTTGACGATGAAACTGTTGGGCTTCTTTAAGTCACTGGGTAATTGCCAAAGTACCCCCAAATTACCACGAATCAACAGTTGTTGGTTCAGTGCATCTTCCTATGTAACAACAATCCAAACTTCTGATCCTTTGGTGGCCACACAACGAGTTCAGATTGCCTAGTACCATTCATCCTGTCAGGCTCTCTATTTTTTAGTTTTGCATAGGAAGGTCTCTTACATATATCTATCTTTTTTTCTCCATGGTTATATGCTACAGATGATAAGGTTGTTGTCTTGGAGTCAGAAAAACGAGCTTGGGAAAGCAGTCCAGAGGCCCAAGCTATGAGGGAAGCCCTGAACCCATGGCGCAAGCATGATGAGCAACAGAAGAAATAGTCATGAGTTATGTGTCCTGTCAAGTAATTGTATCCTCCATTTGTAGGCCCTTGAACGAGGTAATATGAATGCGAGTCTTTTGCTGGTGAATAATTTGTACTACATTTTGGAAATTGCTGGATGCCTAGATGGATGGTACCTTCCAGGAAAGGTTTAAGGGACATAGGTAACAGAGTTATTTCTTTTTTCAAGGGAACAAACTATACACTTTCAGACTGGATTGCACTTGTTATGTGTTTGTTGGGTATCATAATAAGGGGTACCCAAATCTGAGCAACAAAAAACGCGAAGAAACATACTAATTACAATCATCAGGGCCTCGGACGCAAGTTCCGACTCGCCC
>Ga0182004_10002439_pt1 | contig 14447 bp, 7 predicted proteins | sample Sormic07211540_1_FD_120479 | JGI IMG/M metagenome (GOLD analysis project Ga0182004, IMG submission 120479) | Endophyte microbial communities from Sorghum bicolor roots, Mead, Nebraska, USA - 072115-40_1 MetaG | ecosystem: Host-associated > Plants > Roots > Unclassified | place: USA: Nebraska...
ATTACGTCCCTGATATGGTTATGAGCGGTTTTGAAGGTAGTTTTGTCTTTTTCATTTTTATTTATTTTGGCTGAATATTTGTAAAATTATAGTAAAACACATAAAATTCATAAAATAGTAAATCTGATTTTGTTGGACGGCAGATAAGTAGATCTACATAGTGAATATATAATATAGTATACTTTAGTATAAAATTTTTATTGTAGCTTTAGATTTATTTTTTCTATAATTAATTAAAATAATTCATAGCTATAGTTTGTATGGTCCAATTTGTGGTGAATTTTTTATGTTAGACTAATTATTATATGTTTAAACTATGGTAAAAAATTCATACTCATTAGATCATATATAACTTAGTTATAGATTTATTATAATTTAACAAGCATAAACCTACAAAATCTATAACTAAGTAATACGTGATTCAATGAGTATAAAATTTTTACTATAACTCAAACATAGAATAAGTAGCTCACCATATAAATTTCGTCACAATTGGACCATAGAAAATGTAGCTATAATTAGTCTAATTAATTATAGAAAAACATAGATCTAAAGATGCATCAAAAAAATTTATACTAGAACATACTATATTATATATTCAATGTGTATCTACTGATCTAAAGTCCAACAAAATTGAGTTTTCTATTTTATGATTTTTATGTGATTTACTGTGATTTTTCAAAAAATTCAGCCAAAATAAATAAAAAGAAAAAGGTAAACCGCTTTCAAAACCAGATCAAGGATGTAATGTGCACGGTTTTAAAAGTTGAGGGATGTATTTTGTCCGGTTTTAGAGTTCAAGGATGAAAATCAGACTTTTGCAAAAGTTGAGGTACCTAAAATAGACTTTTTCCTTGCTCCGACCGTTTGGGAGAGCTCCACCAAACCACATATCTTTTGTTTAGGGAATGCAAGCGCGTTTCTCCATTTCGCTAATTTCAAACATTTCACTACCTCAAGTGTTTGGCTTGAAATTAGTGAAAAATGGAGCTGCTAGATTTCTAAAAACCTACAGGATACAACACGTGTTTTTTTTTTTTTTTTTTGCATCGTCTATGTCAGTCTGGAACTCTGAATAAGCATTGCAGCACTGAACATAGTAAACCTATACCAACTAGGCATCTACCAAGTTCTCCCACAAAAGTCATCAGCTTCTCTATAGTTCAGCCTCCAAAATGTTTCTTTCTTGGAGCATCTCCTGATCTGTATAACCCCAGAAACCTCTCCATGTCAATTTCTTCAGTTTTCTTGAAAAGCACTTTCTCTTTGCCTCTTGCATTCCCCTCTAGTATTGTTTCCTCACCCCTAAGGAATTTCCTCAAAGTATTCCCTCTCTTTGTAAACTGGCAACCCCAGTAACTCTTTCAATGTAAGTAGAGTTCAAACTTTGTAAAAAAAAGTTAAACATCTCTATTGATTTTCATTACAAGCAAGATTAAACCTTTGTGTCAATAGAAAAACAGAGAAAATACAAAAATTAGCAAACATGCCCCTGTCTTGCAACCGAACATACAAGTTGTTACGCTGTTACTTGGACGACTTAGGCCAGTCTCAATGCATAGTTTCATGACACAGTTACCAAGACTATAAACTAGGTAACCGAGCCACAAGAGTTTCATGGAGATGAAACTCCTCTCTCATCTGATGAAACTCCTTCATTTAATGACTCTGCCAAGTCAGCAATTTTGCTTATGTGGCACCCTATTTAATGTGCATGACACTCTCATAAAACATGCATTGAGACTAGCCTTACAACTTAGAGATTTATTATGCAACGGTCCCATTATCTATCCTAATATGTCTTGGAATCACCGTACTACTGTAAATCATATGGGGTATGGGAGGCTTAGAAAATTATCAATGATCACCCTGCTATAACTTATACCAACACATGAGAGAGTTGCAGACCATGAAAACACTTTGTATTTCATTTTTTTTTATATTTATACTTATACTCCTTCCCATGCTTTGAATTCGTCGGATCCCATAAGATGGTTGTGAGGGATAAAGGACCAAGAAACCTAGCTCATAGTGTTTATTACTCCCTTTGGATTATTAATTCATTGTCTATATAGTACTCCGTATATACAGAGTAGTATATATACACTGATACACATGAATGCATAAGCTCTGTTTCTAGCTTTGCAACAGAACAAGCAGGCAGATTAAAGGAATTAGCAAGTCATAGAGAACACAGTACGGTTTCAGCGCGAAATCAACTGCAGAAACATAAGAGTTCATTCAATTTCCACATAGTTCACATTCTGTATACTCAAGAGGAAGACATGACGAGATAGAATTGTTTTCTTTAGGGAGAATTGTTTTCTTTAGGGAGGCAAGTACTACTTACAACGAGAGCAAAAAAAACCAGAAAGCATACTAAAAGTAGCTACACTTGAGACGAGACGATCAATCGAAGACGACGAGCTTCTGGTACTCCGGCCCAGAGATGGCCTTGTCCATGATGCCCCTCGGCGTCACGATTCCGTCGCCATCAAGGAACACCTTCACCATGTTCTTGGAGAAGCCGCTCACCAGCGCCACCCCCTTCTGCAATGCTGTCACAGGCACAGAGTCCGAGTCCCTCAGGTTCCAGAAGACAACCTCCGGCACCACCGCACCGTACCCGGCCTCCGTGAACTTCCTCGTGATCGCCTCGTAGTCGGTCTCCCACGGCCTCGACGACGCGAGGTCGAACTCCATGTCGCTCAACACGAACACCCTCTTCACCATCTGCTCCGGGGTAAGCTTGCCGGCGACCGCAATGTGGAGGAGCTTGTCGAACACGGCCTGCAGGTCTGTGTTCATGTTCCACTCCATGCGACGGATGAAGTTGGTCTTCTCCATCAGGGTCCCGTCAGGGATCTGGTGCAGCTGAGGCCGCGAGCTGAAGGTGATGACGCGGTGGTGCCACGGCTCGCCGCTGAGCTCGGAGACGAGGAGGCCCAGCGAGACGCAGACGTCCATGGGGAGGCCGTCCATGCTGCCCGACACGTCGCACACGGCGATGCAATTGCTGAGCCTGCCCAGCGCCCGCAGGTCGGTGACCATGCGCTCCCACTGCAGGTCGGCGACGCCGTCGCTGTCGATGGACGCCAGGATCTCGTGGGGTAGCAGGGCGCCCGCCGCGATCTTCGCCTTGCCGGACTTGACGTCGGCGAGGTAGCTCTCGAACCGCTCCTTGTCGCGCTTGACGAAGAGGTCCTTGTAGTTCTTCATGGCCACGGACGCCACGCGCTTGTAGACCACGTCACCCCACGCCTTCGCCGAGATGAAGATCTCGGGGAGCTTGAGTGCACGGCGAAGCGGCACGAGCGCCTTGTGGAGGCGTTCGCGCACTCGGTAGGCGTAGTACGCGTCCTCCAAGTCGTCGGGGAGGTCAGGCGCCGAGCCCTTGGGGAAGAGGCGGCGCGCGATGGCCTCGCAGAGGAGCGTGGAGCGGTCGTAGCAGCTGTCGAGCGACGGGCACCACTTGGCGGCAAGCGAGATGTCGCTGAGCTTGCCGTCGGCGAGCTTCTGCAGGTCCTCGGCGAGGAGCTTGGCGAACAGATCCGCCGTGCAGTCGTGCAGGAGGCGGTACTTGGGGTCACGGGCGTACCGGTCGACGGCTCTTGCCGCGGCCTCCGCGCGCCTCTTCCTGCGCTCGACGGCCGCGTCGGCTGAAAGCTTGCGGTCGCGCTCGTTGGCGGCAGCGACGCGCGCCTCCCTCGTCTCGGCGCCGCGTGGCGCGTTCCCCTTGCGCCGAGGCCTGCTCTCTGGGCGGTTGTGGACGAAACGACGATGGCTGCCGTCGCGGGAACGGACGACGAAGCCTCCCAAGGCGGCGAGACGGGCCTTCTTCCCGGGGGTCCTCGTGGAGACACCGCCGTGGATGATGCGGTGCAGGATCTCGGGGAGGTCCTTGAGGTAGCCGAACTCCGCGACGGGGCCGGCGTTGAGGGCGAGCGTCGTGGGGTGGCAGCCGTGCATCCAGAGCGCGGCGGCGTAGAACCCCTCGCGGTCCGACTTGCCGGTGCCGCGCACGCCGCGGAGGTTGCACGCGAGGCGGAGCGCGGTGCTGGGCTCGGCCGCCCACGCGTCGGCGAGGAGGGAGGCGACGGACGCGGCCGGGGTGCCCGGGACGACGTGGAAGAAGAAGTCGAGGCAGGGGTCCCCCGAGGAGACGAACGTCGGCGACGAGTTCTCCGTGCGCGCCTTCTTCGGCGCGGGCGTCGGCTTCGGAGCCGGCTTGTTGAACTCGGCGTCCATCAGGTCCAGGAACGCGTCGCCGGTGGTGGGCATGGCCGCGGCCGCCTTCTCGGCCGCCGCCGCCGCGCGCGCGGACGCCGCGCGGAGGCTCTCTGCTGGTGGGCCGAGGAGGGTGTAGGACACGGCGTTCCGGCTCGCCGGAGTCGCCATTGGTTAGTAGCTACGGTTTGAGCTCTGGGTGTTGGGAGATTTTTTCTTTTGGTCGATGACGATGCTCGTGATGATCTAGTACATCGGAGGGGAAGGGGATGGATTTATTTAAAGGTGAGGGTGAGGGCGTGAGGCGGTGGATTGAGGGCCAAGTCGGTGCTTTGAACCGACTCTATTGTTCCGGCACCGGCTTCCATGTATGCTATTTTTCCTATTTCAATTCATCATCAACCGACTTGGTAGCTTGCAATATTTTTCCTATTTCAATTCATCATCAACCGACTTGGTACCGCCTCTAGTCTAGCTTAAAGTTGCAAATACTCGATTTACACCATATTTTATGACAGGGTGATCCTGCAAAATAGTGTGATATGCGATCAAACATAGTCCACCTCTACTGTACAACAAATACCAACTAATTTTAAAACATCAAATGTTTACATTTTTTGTTGGTACTTTGTGAAATTATAACTATTCCAACAAATATACTCCCTCCATCCCAAATTATAAGTCATTCCAACAATCTTGGAGAATCAAGCTATCCTAAGTTTGACTAAATTTATATAATAAAGTAATAATTATTATGATACCAACTAAGTATTATTAGATTCTTCTTTAATTATATTTTCATAGTATACTCGCTTTATGTTACAAATCTTAGTAATTCTCGTGAGCGTCTTCGCCAGCGGCGCCTTAGTCGGTTTGTTGAAGTTGGCGTCGAGCAGATCCAGGAACATGTCACCGGTCGCGGGCGCTGCCGCCTTCGCCGCGGCGCGGAGGCTCTCAGCTGGTGGGCCGAGGAGGGTGTAGGACACTGCTCGGCGGCAAGCCGCCGCCGCCGCCGCTGTCGCCGCCATGACTAGGTTTAGGCTTGGGTTTCGGGGGGGTTTTGCATTCGTTGATCTGGGGTTTGGGGTGCAAACGGCGTTGATGATGGCGTGAAAGCGGGAGGGCGATGGTAAGGCGCAGTTGCTTGCGTGGGAGCGAAGTCAGCGCACTGAACCGATCTTATGGTTATCGCTCCTGGAATGCTAGGATAATTAATATATTTTCCTTCCAAATTAAATCAACTTTTATAATTGTTCCAGCTATTTAAGTTTTCTAAAAAAATGATCCTTTTGATAGAGCTCGAGCAAAACTGCAAAACAGCTCTGTAGTTGTACCTTCTCTAATGAAACAATTTTTAGCATCTCCACCCTGTTGCTCCCGTCGGCGCGATTCAAGAAGCTCCGGGCAAGCTGTTTCCACACGTTGTGTTTGGCTAGAGAGGCACTAGAGCTGTGCTAAACATAGCCTTATAATACCAAATTATAAAATATTCTTTTATAATATACTTATTTGATTTTATTGGTTTTGTTACTCTATTCTATAAATTTTATCAAAATTGAAATAGTTTACTTACAGAAATTTTAAAAAAATATTTATTTTGTGATAGAGAGGGTACACAGAAAATTGCTGGACTAGTAGTCCTAGACTCCTAGCCTTCTTGGCGTCAGCAATGGCAACTTCTCTGTTTTTTTTTACGACGACGACGTCTGCCGTGGAATGTCTAACGCCTACCGACATCACCTGTGCGCCTTTGCCGACCTTTCAATGCAAATTCAATTTACAGATCCGAGGTATTTCAAACAGCATGCTATTCGCTAAAAACAAATGGCAATTAGAACGTCATCATAAATGGATAATCCAGAACGAATACTTTATAGGATTAGAAAATCTCAACAATTAGCAAGACCAAAATACAGGTACCACAATTATCAGGAAGAGATCAGAACATCAGTGAACCGTCTTGCCTGATTCCATGTGTCTCTCTTTTCAAAACTTGCTGTCAACAGCAACTACAGTTCTCGTATACATTTCTCTGTCTATTATATATTTTACACATTTATTACAGGGCGATGACGCAACATTACGCGATCATCGACTACAAAGTCCTAACTCCTAAAACAACAAAAGATGTCCGAAGACAACAAAAGATGATGGTACAACCTACACATATATACAGCGAACTTAGTGTGCCGCTGTCAGCCTATGATCAATGAGGTCAGCACAGTCACGACTACTAATAATCAGTCAGTATTCAGAAGTTGATCCTGGCCTGTCATAATTTACTTTTGCGCTCCAGGGCAGAGTATACCATGAGTTCTCATGGCAACCAATGGCTGACCTGAAAATCCAAGTAGATTCTGCATCAACCTAAAAATTCAGCAGGAACTACTTTAGGCTTGTTCATTTCAATTCCTTGGAACCACTTGGCTTGGTCTGGAGCACAGATCATTGATTGACTCTTGTTTCTTGCTTATGCTAAAAGCCCTCCGAGAATTAGTTCAGTATCAATTCCTATATATGGCTCAAGCATAGAATGATTTAACGATCTGGCACTCTCTCTGCTCCAAACATCCAAGGGCACTGAGCTTCTCACCATGTTTCATGTGCAGAACTTTCCATGTTAAGCTTAGTTGAAGAAGTATGTCGAAGTCAGAACTTCCCTCACATCAAAGTTACCTTGCGGTGGGCAGGGTGGAAATTCTAGTGTTGGGAATGCCATTTGGAACTCCTCCAGCAGCTGAATCGCCAAATATATGCAAAATGCATATAAATAAAACATTAAGCATAGCCAATTATTGCTGTGAACTTGTACAATGAAATAACTTTAAGAATATGTGGAGACAATAGTTCCAGTCGCATACATTATCAAGAATAGGCATGCTGTAAAGCTCCACAAATTGTTGTCTCAATATCTGATTCATTTGATCAACATCACATGCATGCACCCAAAATGAGTCGTGAACTCCTGCATCCGAAGTACGTTGACAAAACACAACATTAGTAACAAAACTGAACATACATCGAAGATATAAAATGCAAATATGTTTCTACTTCATACAGGAAGACAGATGTAGATACAAACTCTTAAGGAATAGATGGTTGTGGACAGTTCACAGTTGGGCAAACGTCATATGCACACAGAGGAAAAGGCAATGATCTCTCAAGTCAGAATTCAGAATAGATTCAACATGAGACCTTTTCAATTGGTCATTCGGCAATGCAACACTGCCCAGGATTTATTGCACATTAAAGCTACATAAAACGAACAACTAATAGTGAAATTTGCAGCTTCGGAGCCATCAGGTTTTGACAGTAAATTGTTTCAAGATTTGATGTTATGGGGAAATTGAACAAGCATTAAAAAGCCAACTCCATCTGAAATTTAGGGCCTAAAACGGTTTCACCAGTTTATGGCAGTTCTAAGAACCATGCTCCTGCTCTCATCTGCCCCATGCTAAATGCAGCAGCGGAGCTAGCGCCCAACACAGCAGAAGGTGGGACATCAAGAGCACAAGGTAATCTTTGATTGATATCAAGCCAGATAATTAATTGAACCATATAATGAACATCAGATGCAGCATACTGCTCACTATATATGCCTTGCAACAAGAGCTAGTTGATACCACTAAGAAACAAACCTGCAAAATGAAGGCCAGCCTCCTTGCAAGCAATCGCTGTCATCATCATATGTGAACTATCCAGTGAGTGCACAAAATTCGGTGGAAAAGCTGCCTTTTGCCTTTGGATTGCAATCTGAAAATTATGTCAATTAATTAGCTATAAGAATGGGAAAAAAACAAGGAAAAGATTTTTGAAATAGCTCAACTCACTGCATCACCCTCCCGCCGTAAAGCCAGGCATTGCAAAGAAGTTCGTATCTGTATGATAGGTGAAGCAAATAGTGTTCAAAAAATGAAAATGTATTAACTAAAAGATAGTTGTGGTTAGAGTGGAAAGGTTAAATCAAGTGTCCCCGAACCTTGCTAAACTATAATAATATCAAATCATGTACTCCCACCCTCCCAAAAAGAATGCCATTCTCGCTTTACAGTTTACAAGGAGTCAATCCATCTCAACTTTGACCAATCATATACAAAGAAGCATTAATATAGTTTTTTCTCGAACACGCAGGAGAGCTCGTATCATTTTATTAAGAAGGGAAAAGAAGGGGGGGAGGGGGGGGGCGGGGTAAGAACCCTTACAACACCACACATGCCTCAACACACTTAGGTTCCTAAAACATGTGCGACACACAAATACATAGATTCACCACAACCTAACACTGACAAATTAACCTTCAGGAGGCACTGGGCAAGAAGGTGAACTCTACAGCCTCACGCCCTGGCCAAATCCCAAAAGAGTAACTCTACAGCTAGCATCAACCCACAAGCAACACTAGGAGAAAAAGAAGTATTAATATTTATAATGCGTAATAAGTATCATTACATATACAATGAAATAAGTTTTTATAGTAGACTTCTTTGGAGGTGCAAATGTTGATATTACTTTTTATAAACACAGTCGAACTTAAGTTTGACTTAGTCCAAATCTAGAATGACATTCTTTTTCAGGCAGAGGGAGTAATGATCAATCAGGTTGTTCATAAGGTATTAGAAGGAAATGGAACTGATCATAGAATATTTTTCAGTAACTCTCAAACACAGCTAGAGCGTCCTTATGCTGGGTAAAACTTTTTGAAAGGACTATTCCATGATGAAAGTGAAAATAATATGCAAGACATAATATATTTAATTAGCACATAAATAAAAGGATAGTCATCCTGTCGCATATTGGTGCCAGTGCCACCAGCCGTAAGAGGCAGAAACAGAACACAAACTGCATTTTCGCAACCACAGCAAGCCAGTACAAGAGGACTAAGACGGATAGTTTCTATTATGTAAAATAAAAGATGAAGCATTATACCAAAACTACATCTAATCGTATATGTGTTCTATTTCTCTAGATTGGTTTTACATCATAAGTAAAATATTTGTTCATTCATTCAGATTATGAAGTCCAGGGAGGCAAGGATGCATAGCATGATGCGTCATGGTTTTCCAAAAATCCAGGTAATACTGCAAATTTTAAAGAAAAAAAAAAGACTGCTGAGTAACTGACCATATAATTCTTATATTTCTTGTAGGGCTGAACAACTGGGAGACCAACAGGACTTGTCCACTTGACTGGTTGATTTTTTGAAGCAATCATCTGTAAGGAATTGAACACAATTATCAAATGCCTCAACTACCAAAAATTGCTGTGCTACAAGTGTCAGAAACTGGATGTCTATGTCAAGAGCTTTTATATAAGAAAAACAAATGGAATAACTTCATATATGAGAAAAGCTGGGAATGTGAGTGTACCTTCGCACAATCACCAAGCCAGGCCATTATACCACGGGCAGATTGGAACATTTGTCCCAGTGCATCCAAAGTTACCTTCATAAAAAATTCAGAAGTCACATCATGCCTTTGTCTCTCTAAAGGTGTCAATCTGAAATCACATATACACTAGAGTACACTAAATACTGCTAGTAAATCACTTACCCGAGTAGCGTAACAGGATACATCATACAGCAATTTATCATCTGCGATCAGTCCTTTCTCTTGCAGTCTCTTTGTAATCTGCTGACGAGCACCAATGTATGTAACACCATAGACTGATGTCATGACTGTCTGCTTGACAAGCTTCCTATCCACCTGTAAGCTACCAATGCCCATGTCCTCAACTGTTTTGTTTGATGATATAGAGAGCAAGAATATTTCTAACTAGAATTTAGGAACAGAGGAAGGATGGGAGAGAAGGCTAACCTGATCAACTAGAACTCTTGCTAATGAAGCAGTTGGGTTAGTAGCAGGATCCTTCATCGAGTCTTCACGTACAACATTCAGTACCCTTCAGTCGATTTCACCAAGAATTATTATTAATTTATAATTCATACCTGCTGGAATGAACCTAACACTAGGATCTTATATGTATAAAATTGATTATCAATAACTACAGAGTTGGTCATCCAATAAAGAAGGTACACAGATGACAAGTTGGACTTTTTGGACAAATTCCGAACACAAGCCATGCTGTTCCATCAATCAATGCATGAACATCGAGCTACTTATAAATTTTTAAAGAGACAGTAAAATTCAGGTATCTTTCCTTCTACAGAGTTAGCCAGAACGTATGTAAAAAAGAAATTATTTTGATGCCTGCTCTTTAGAAAGGTAACTTTGTGTGAGTTATGAAATGTAAAATTGTTCACTTTCACATGTGATTCATATTTGTGAGCAGTAAATTTTTTTAAACAAATCCAGGTAAGATACAGTAAGTTAAATACATTCAGGACAGCAAGAGATGTGATAGAAGCAACAAGGGAACCGGCAAGAAGAAACCCACCTAGCAGCTATTTCTGAGTAGATATCTGCAGGTTTCTCTCCGGGAACAAGGTTGACAGCAACAGCGCCCATCTATAGCAGAGCATATATTAGTGTAAGAAACAACTTATCCATAGTGTATCTGGGTAATTACAGATTCTGGAATTTTATGACATCACAGAAAATGACAGATTTGTATGATGAGGTTTCAAAGGTGCAATCCAGAAATGTTGAACATAGCAAGAACCAAGATATGATCATACTGGGGAAATGGATTGACACACTACAAGGCTGACCCTAGCATATTGAATATCAATATCATTATATCAACCATGCACATGAGGATTTTAAGGCAGTCGATATGCTTATCAACTAACAGGATGACAAAAGGTCAGCAAACTTAGTGCTCTCACTTGAACAATGCTTCCACAAATCAGACTACTTACTGCTTTCAAGATTCAAGAATTCTTAAAAGATAACAGAAGATTCGACGCATTGCAACTATTTATAACCAAGAAAAATCAAGCCAAAGTAAACTAATAGTGAAACTAAAGTTAAGTCCTTTTTACTCCGATGATTTTCAGGATGCTGTTGGGGTAATCAGACTGTATGACAATAGATAAGCACAAGTGCTAATTCTACTCAAAACACATCATGAGGTGCATACTAATAAAACAATCAAAGGCTGAACTGAATTCTAAAGTTGAATAAACTTACATAGTCTCTTCCAAGAGCAGCATAGTGTTGTAAACCATTGCATGAACCATCCTGACAACAAAAACAATGATAACCAATAAATTAGCAGTGTCATGGAAATGTAGGCTATGCAGAATGCAGAGAGCATAAACAAATGTGCTTTCTAGGCATATGACATTAACTCTAGAATGGACTAGGGTATCCTTCGACTTATCCACACAAGAAGTGATTAATCAATACCAAAATCCTGGATTGCGTGCCTCATTTTCGAAGCCAAGAAAAATAATATTGTGAAAGGCTAGTCCAAGGTCATAAAAAACAAATCAATACCTGATGAATAGGCAGGTGAGAGACAGTACGGTAAGGTGATGGACTATTTAAGGCATCAGAAAGGTCCATGCATGCAGCTAAACACTGAAAAGGATCCTCAGCATTCGTCCACCAGCAGTTCCCATCAACAGGATTTGCTGCTGAATCAAATATATCGAGCAGTTGGTTCTCCACAAAAGCTAGCTTGCCCTCATGAGAAAGCTTTTCAACACCTCCACCATATTTGTTAGCCAAGTGTATCTTCAACCAGCACAACCCGGACTTTCCTAGTGGCCGCCCTTCAGCATACTCTAGAACACCCCGACAAAGATCTGAACCTAGGTGACTCAAATGAGGATGCATAGGGTATGCACGACCACGAAAATCTAAATTGTGAGGGTAATAAAATCCATCCTCCTCTCTCATTTTACGAGCAACCTGTTTACAGAAAGGAATAATTATAGTTCCAGCAATGTCACCACAGTATCTCAGCAAGAATGAACAGATTATTTATACTTCATACCGAGAGTTTGAGCTCAGTGTCACATCTCTCAGCATGCAGTTCACGGTTGGTTTTCTTTGCCTTCTTTAAACTCCACTTCCATTTCTGCATTTCATCTGGGTCCTCTGATTCTGGTCGTTCAGGCAGAGGAATCTATAAACAAAAAAGAACAATAAATACAATATGTTTGAAAGGTAAGCGAGGAGAATGAACAGAATGGGAAAGAAAACGTAGAAATAATTTCAAGATCCAAAAATATTAATCATACGCAGGAACTCACGTTTGCCTTGTCCACCAGCCCTGCAATGCCTCCACCTCGACTCCAGATAGTCTCAACAACATCATGAACTCTTCTATTCACCCTCCATTTAGTACTCCCAAGGATATCTAATGCCTGGCAACATGCTAATACTTAAGCAAGCATGAAAAAATAATGGTCAAAGGAATATAATCATGTTAAACATCATGTGAAGCATGGAGTGCATCTATAGCCCTGACACTTTTTTCGTTTGAACAAAACAAAAAAAGATTTGGTAAAGAGACCTATGGTTATCATGGTTTAAACACCTCACTTATTGTCAGGCTTATATTCAGTAGAGCAACAGACAATCGATGTAAAGTATTTTTTATGCCGAGGACAACAATAAGAAATATAAATGCACGTTGTGACATAGATGGGAGATAAGCAAACCTCAAATACTTTTCGCAGCTGTTTTCTAGGAACACTATTAATCGCATCCTTTTGGTCCTTCACACCATGTGTCCTCATAATGTATGAGGGCAGAAAAAGGTGACCACCTTTATTATAACTGCAGCAAATTATGGTTGGCATATTCAAATCACCCACAACAAGAAGCGGTAAGTTCTATAAATCAATACAATCATAAACAGTCTGAATATATAAGGAACTTGCTGGAAAAGTACAACAATTGAACACCAACATACCCTTTCCATTTCTTCGGAGGTACCAGCATAGGAAGGTAAGGTATATCAACATGCCTAGCCTGCAAGTTCGAATTAAAATAAAATTAAAATAATACTAAAACTCACTTTACGCGAACAAACAAAAAAGTATCTAGCAGAAAAAGAAGCATTTTTTTTCATTCCGACTTTTGTCGTGTGAAACAATGCCCACAGAAAGGAAGGTAGAATTGTTTTCCATTTAATCTTTTGATCAGTAAATCTATTTTGTATCAGAAAAACTGATGTGGTTGGCAGTGCAAAATAAACCTACAGTGCTTTCAAACCCGTCATGCACAAGATGGTCACACTCTATCACCCAATGTTTCTTCTTTAGCCTCCTGCAGGTTGAAGATAAATATCACAAAAAGACTGTTCATACATCTTACATACATGCTTAAACAAGCATATGATGGTGATAAAATAAGGCATGCTAGTGCAACCACACAACATGGAACAGTACAACATGATTGTAAAGAAAAAACACAGCCTACCCATTTTCTATTATTGGCTGTCGTAGCACATGCTTAAATGCAGGTCGAATATCTGGAGAACTATCTGGTATTTGATCAGCTGGTGGCTGCACAAATGCTGAATCCAGTAATAATTCGATCAGGCGACTTCCCAACTGTATACATGAAGTGCGTGTTAGAAATTTAGAATGCGAGTGAAAAAGCTTGTGTTTCTGTTTGCACTGTACAGAAAACGAACCTTCACTTGGGCTTCTGTGCCCCATTCCTCCAATTCCAACTCCTGTTGAACTAGCTTCTGCGCTTCACTCATCTTCCGCCTCTTAACTAAAGTCTTAACACGTTTACGGCATTTAGCTTGCTCCTTCTCCAATGCTGGATCATTTTCACCTTGGTCTTTCTTCTTCCTACTTTTCTGAAAGAATGACTGGACTTTGAACTGTAAAGAAAGGAAGGGGAAACACCAGCTTTCAGTTTACTGCCAAATCAATTTCCAATGGGGAACACACTAATAGGAACTATAATGAGCAGAAAAGTAAGGAACCAAAAATAGCATTAAGTTACTTCCAAATTTGATGTAATCAAACTTCAGAACTCTACAAAAAAAAAGTACGTAAGCTGCACTCTAGTGGACAAGGTGAGTAACTGATTCTACAAGAAGACAAATTTTAAATCACACTTTAATAGTTCCAAACTTTTAACTCTCTGCCGCTTTGTAATGTACAGCCACATATATTGTCAAGTAAGCTAAAATTGCCATCATCATTCAGTGTTCAAATTACAGGCTACAGGCAGTGGCGGAGCCAGGATTTCGCAGCTGGGTATTCCACGTATAAAAAATTTTCAATATATATGTGCAATAGTAATAGGGGACAAAATCAATACAAAATTGATCCTGATGCACAGCTCAAGTAG
>Ga0182004_10002440_pt1 | contig 14443 bp, 12 predicted proteins | sample Sormic07211540_1_FD_120479 | JGI IMG/M metagenome (GOLD analysis project Ga0182004, IMG submission 120479) | Endophyte microbial communities from Sorghum bicolor roots, Mead, Nebraska, USA - 072115-40_1 MetaG | ecosystem: Host-associated > Plants > Roots > Unclassified | place: USA: Nebraska...
CCCAACACCCCAGGTTATGCTAATGATGATGATTGGAATGAGGACTATCGCTATGAGTATTAGGTTTGGAGTCAACCAGTCAACAGTGTCCCTGTGTGGTGCTTCCGTCGAGAGCGTTGTTTATTTCATATTGTCCTTTATTGTATAAGACTATGTGATTTATTATGTTCCGCTATGTAATAAACACTACAATGGTACATTTGAGATTTGTCTTGTGCGACTATTTCTGGGGCACATATGAGTCTTTTATGCATCCTATTTTGTTCTTAAAATATGGGTGTGACAACATGCCCCCTATTTTTTTGGCAAAGCTTGCATGCCAAAAAAATATTCTCCTTTTCTCATGCCAAGACTAAGGACGATGTCAACACAACCATCGGCCATGTTTATATTTGTTCTAAGAGCGATAATAAAATATCAACCATGTTAAAAATCTAAGGGCGATAATAAAGTATCGGCCATACGTGCTTAAGCTACTTACCACATGCTTAGCTGAAATTTCTTCAAATATTTGCCATTGGGAGCACGTGGCAACAAAGTACCTTGTAATGACTCTACCTAATATGAATTCCCAGCAACTACTCTTGCAATTTTGAAAGGACCTTCCCAACTTGGAGACCACTTCCCGAACTTATTATCCTTCGAACCAATTAGTACAATCAACTTCCACACTAGATCAGCAACTTGAAAGCTTTTTAATTTAACTTTATTGTTGTGTGCTCCTGCCACCCGTAGTTTATCTCTCTTAATAGCCTTCAATGCTTCTAATCTCTTATTGGCGTCCTCATCAATGTTGTACATCATTAAATTATGAAAATCCACCGTCAATAAGTCATTTTGCTTGGCCAATCTTAAAGCATCTAGATTTACTTCCATGGGCAAAATAACCTCTTATCCATACACAAGCTCATATGGAATTACTTTAGTTGCACCATGCCTTGAGATCCTATGTGCCCAAAGAGCCTCGGATAGCACCTCATGCCATCTTCTAGGAATATCTTCAATCTTCTTGATGAGCTTGATCAAAATTTTATTTGTAGACTCTGCTTGTCCATTGGCTTGGGCATAACACGGAAAGGAATTCAGTAACTTTATCTTATATAATTCTACAAAATCTCAGACTTGTGCTGATATAAAATAAGACCCTTGATCTGAGGTTAATGTTTGAGGAATATGGAATCTATGGATAATGTGCTTGGTTATGAATTGAATTACCTCCACATGTGTCATATTTTTTAGAGGCAATGCTTCAGACCACTTGGTGAAATAATCAGTAGCAACTAGCACTAACTGATGCCCCTTTGATGATGGACGATGAATCTATCCAATAAAGTCCAATCCCCAATGATAGGCAGTTCCTCTCAGTGCCTTATCGATCGGAGGTTGTAGCTGTGGGAGATCGGTGGACCGGGCTTGAACGTCGTGCGGCGGCGATGCACCGTGATCGCACGCACGCAAGAGAGAGATAGATAGAGAGAGAGAGAGAGGCAGCCAGGGTTTCTAGGAAACTCTTGGCTCCCTAAGGGAAGCCGAGTATAATAATACTCTTGCTTAATTCTGTCCACAGGAATTACAACTCCTACATATAGCTAATTGATCTACTAATTATGGAAATAACACTTAAGAATAAATATGGGCTTTTAGCCCCTACTCCTGCGCCTAATCTTAGCCACTAATGGGCCTCCTCCTGGCATATTAGATGTCGGTCATAACATCTCTCCCTGCCTGCACAAACAGCTCATCCTCGAGCTGGAAGTCGGGGAACTGCTCACGGAACTCCGGAAGAGACTCCCAAGTGGTGTCATTGTCGGGAAGGCCATGCCACTTGACCAGTAGACGCCACTCACCGTGTCGCTGCTGAGCCTACTGGACGCGCTCTAGAGCGAGAAGATGCCGGTCGTCGAGGACAGGGGGTAGCGCACCGGCTGCTCCAGGAGGGTCGCCTTGGTGGGGCTTGAGCAGCCCCATGTGGAAGACGTCATGAAGCCATGCGCCCTCCAGAAGCTGCAGGCGGTAGGCAATGGAGCCGATGTGTTCCAGAACATGGAATGGATCGACAAACTTTGGGCTGAGCTTGCACTTCGCTTGAGGGTCAAGGGACTGAGCCGTCTGGTAGAGCAGGCACAGATAGACCAATCCCCAACTGCAAACTCCAACTGCAAGCTTGAGATGTCGAGCCACGAACGGACGGCTAAATAAAGCGAGAGGTTCGGTGCCCTGGTGAAGGACAGCACCGAACCCCACACCCAAAGCATCCTAGTCCACCATGAACAGCTTGTCAAAGTCAGGCATCTGGAGCACGGGCCAAGTGGTGAGGGCACGCTTCAGTGCCTAGAAGGCCTCCTCAGCCTCTGTGTCCTAGTCGAACACCTCTCACCGCAAGAGACACGTCAGGGGGGGCACGATGAGCCCGAACTCCCAGATGAACTTCCGGTAGTAGCCCGCCAAGCCCAAGAAACCACACTGTCCCCAGGCCAAGCGTGGGGGTGGCCATGCTACGACGGCGGTCACCTTGTCAGCGTCCATGGAGACACCATCCGCAGAGATGATGTGACCCAAGTAGGCCATCGATGTCACCCCAAACGAGCACTTTGAATGCTTAAGGTGGAGGTGGTGTGCCCAAAGCTCGTTGAGGACGATGGCGATGTGCTGCAGGTGCTCCACCCACAATGAGCTATAGATGAGAATATCGTCGAAGAAAACCAGCACAAACCTCCACAAGTAGGGGTGAAGCACGTCATTCATTAGTGCCTAGAATGTTGCCGGCGTGTTGGAGAGCCCAAACGGCATGACTAGAAACTCGTAGTGGCCATGGTGCGTGCAGAAGGCGGTCTTGGTGATGTCATCGAGGTGCATCCGCCCCTAGTGGTAGCCCGACCACAAGTTGAGCTTAGTGAAGAAACAAGCCCCATGGAGCTCGTCAAGGAGCTCGTCCACCACCAGGATTAGGAACTTGTCCTTAGACATCTTGGCATTGAGGGCGTGGTAGTCGATGCAGAAGCGCCACAAAGCGTCCACCTTATGGACCAACAACACCGACGCCAAGAACGGTGAAGTGCTCGGCCAGATGATGCCCTAGGTGAGCTTGGCCTCACACTGGTGCTCCAGCTCGTCCTTCTGCCGCTGGGGTACCGATACGGCCGAATGGTGACTGGAGGCGTCTCTGGCAGCAAGTGGATGCGGTGGTCGTATGTCCTCGCCGGTGGGAGCCCGCGTGGCTCCTCGAAGATGGTCGCGTGCTGCTCGACGAGGTTGTCTAGCAGGGGCTGCTGGACGGTGATGGCAGCAGCCATGGCCTGCTGGGAGGGCTTGGGTGGGTCGGCCCCAGCCACGCCCTAACACTGGATCTAGTGTCTGCTGCGCCAGAACACTATGGTCTTGGCCTCCAAATCCCACGTGATGGGCCCGAGCGTTTGCAGGTAGTCGTAGCCGAGGATGAATTTGAAGCAGCCCAAGTTGATGCCGGCACGCGTGTTGGTGAAGGTCTCGCCCTCGATGGAGATGGGGACGTTCCGGGTGATGCCGGCGCAGCATAGTTTGTCCCCATTGGCCACCGTGATGCGAAGCTGGTCCTTGCCATTCGGGACCAAGCCAAGGCGCTTCATAGTAGCCCCACTGAGGAAATTGTGGGTGGAGCCCGTGTCGAGCAACACCGGTAAGCGCTCCCTCTTGATCATCACCGGGAGGAGCATGGTGTTTGTCATCTGAATACCTGCAAAAGCATGGAGGAAGACCGCAAGGACCTTAGCAACATTGGCCTCCAGGGCGGCTTCCTCCTGTAGAGATGGCGTGACCACAACCTCCTGTGGTGGCACGGCTTCCTTGATGTAATCGTTGGTTGCCAGGTAGGGGAGACGCTGACACACATGGCCCGAGGCGTAGAGCTCACCATAGTTGTAGCAGAGCCCCTGCGGTGGCGTTCTTGTTGCTCGGCCGGCATGAGGCGCCACAACACACGCTCACCCAGGGTGCCTGCACCCACTACTGGAGGGGCGGCAGTCAGCCTGGCCTTGGCACACGCGCCGTTGGAAGGCCTGGCCACTAAGCTAACTAGGTAGGTCAGGTAGGAGGCACTGGAGGAGTCACAGCCGCCCGTTGCTCGAATGCGTGGGCGTAGTACATCGCCGCCTGTAGGTCCTGTGGGTGGTACATCTCGACATCCACTCAGATGTGCTTCAGTAGGCCACCGACAATGAGCTCAGCTCGCTGCATATAGAGACGTCAGGTGTGTGGTAGGCGAGAGTCTGAAAGCAGTCAGCAAACTCTTGGACAGGCGTGGCGAATGGTAGCCACCCGTGCTCAGCTAGCCGACTGCCATGCAGCAGTGACCCAAAGCAGAGGCAACATAAGTCACGAAAACGCTCACACGTTAGCATGCCTTCATCTTGTTCCAAGGCATAGTACCAAGTCTGTGTGCCCCCACAAAGATGGTAGGATGCCAGCCAGGTACGGTTGGATGCCGGCGTGCACTGTCCGTGGAAGAACTGGTCAAACTGATTCAACCAATTCAGTGGATCGACGGTGCCATCGTACGTTGGGAATTCTAACTTGTAGAACTTGGCCTAAGGATCATAGCCGAATGGTGGTTGGACGCCCTGGCTGTATGGTGTGCTAAACGGCAGCGCCCTGGCCCCATAGCCAGACGCGCTTCCACCGTAGGGGAGCACGCCGCCATCATAGTTGGGGATGCCAGCCCCCTCCGAACTCGTCCTCGGCGGGTGATGTGTAGAGGTGGGACGACTGGAGCTGGCTACCGTGGAAGAGCGGCCCGCTCATGCCATCGTAGAGCACCTCCGGTGCGGGCACACCCCCATGGGAGGGCCCAAGGCCCGCCGAGAGCGATAGAGGCAGCCAGGGCAGCGTCGAGGAGAACATGTAGATTGGCTACGGTTGGGACAGCCACAGCGGAAGCTGGCATGGAGAGTGTGGGAACTAAATTTGTGTGATTGGCACCCCACCCGACGAAATTGGTACTAACGGCGCTAGGGAAGAGCCTGGCAGCATGCCGAACTGGGGCGCCAACATGGATAACACGATCGTGGAGGATGGCGGTGGCGGTGGCGGTGGAAGTTGCTGCTGGGGCGGAGGCGCCGGCTGCACATAGTTGGATGCGTCATCGTGCAGCCGAGGTCGAAGATTGCCTGTGAAACCTCCTTCGGTGTGAGGATGACCGCTGGTCCCGATGGCACAGTGCCATTAGTGATGGCCCCTCCACTAGAGCCCTATGGTAGCGGCGTCGAGGGGATCATGGCGTTGGTGGTGGAGGGCAGCAGCGGTGATGAAGTGGACGATAGCGAACAGAGGTGGATGGCGCGATCGGCGGTGAGGACAAAGTGGGCAGAGGGAGGGACATCAAACTAGAGATCTTCGATACCAGGTTGATAGGAAGCTGCTCTCTATGCCTTGTCAATCGAAGGTTGTAGCTGTGGGACATCGGTGGACGAGGCTTGAACGTCGTGTGGTGGCAAGGTGCCGTGATCACACGAGAGAGAGAGAGGCAGCTAGGGTTTCTAGGAAACTCCTAGCTCCCTAAGGGAAGCCGAGTATAATAATACTCTTGCTTAATTCTGTCCACGAGAATTACAGCTCCTATATATAGCTAATTGATCTACTAATTATGGAAATAACACTTAAGAATAAATATGGGCTTTTAGCCCCTACTCCTGTGCCTAATCTTAGCCACTAATGGGCCTCCTCCTGGCATATTGGATGTCATTCATAACACCCAACCTCTTGAATGGCCACGCCTTGACAACAGGATGAAACATAGGAGGAGGACCTAACTGAATACTACCAAACTTTTGACAAGTTTCACACCCCTTGTAATATTTGAAGCAATCATTAATCATCGTTGGCCAATAGAAACCAGCACATCGCAACAACCACTTCATCTTGTGTGATGACTAATGTGTACCACATATGCCTTCATGCACCTCTCCCATAGCAACTCTCGCATGGTCCTCATCCAAGCACTTCAAAAGAATGCCATCAACAATTTGGTGATAAAGATTAGTGTCAATCAATATGTACTTGAAAGCCATCCGCCAAATAGTATTGTCCACCCTCTTGCTAGGATCCATCAAATAATCAACAATGGGCTTCCTCCAATCTTTGTCATGATCAGCACATGCTTTAAAATTAGTGGCCAAATCAGTAGGCTGCGCTTCGGCCTTGCCTATTTTAGCTACACAAGACATCGGCTCTAGAGAGATGTAAAACACACCATGATGAACGTGATAGCCGGATGCTTGCTGCGCTAACTCATTTGCTCTGCAATTTTCATGTCTAGATATATGAGCAATACTAAAGTAGTCCAAGGTGGCAATGATATCTAGACATGTATCATGATAAACATTAAGTGATTTGTCAAAACATTGAAAAACCTTAGATACTTGCTGCACTACTAACAACGAATCACCAAAAGCCTCAATATGTCTAGCACCTATGGCAACCAACAGCTCTAGCCTAAATAACAAAGCTTCATATTCGGCTTGATTATTTGTGCAAAAGAATTCTAAGTGACATGAGGCTTAAAAAACAGCACCATATGGAGAAATATAAACAACACCAACACCTTGGCCATTGCTACAAACTGAACCATCAAAATATAATTTCCATGGTACTAAAGAAACAAGGTCCAAATCAGCAGTATGCCTATCATCAATCTGATGCTCAACAATAAAATCAGTAACAATTTGGCCTTTCATAGCTTTCAAAGGTTCATAAGCCAAATAATATTCAATTAAAGCGTAAGCCCACTTACCAATCCTATCACTAAGAATTGGTGTATGCAACATATATTTAATGACATCATTTTGACATGCTACTGTGCAAGCACTAGATAATAAATAATGTCTCAACTTTGTGCAAGCATAATATAGCTAAAGGCATAATCTTTCAATGAAAGTGTACCTTGTTTCAGCATCCAATAAATGCTAACTCAGGTATGCAATAACATGCTCCTTTCCTTCGGTTTCTTGTGTCAAAATAGCACCAATTACTCCATATTCTGCTGCAATGTAAAGCCTAAATGGTTGTCCATGTTTAGGTGCTCTCAGTACCAGTGGAGTAAATAAATAATGCTTGATCTTTTCAAATGCTTCTTGCTGTTTTGACCCCAAGTGAAATTAGTGTCATTCTTCAACCGAAGGATAGGTGTAAAAGCATCAACTTTCCTTGACAAGTTAGCTATGAATCTTCTCAAATAATTGACCTTGCCAAGGAATTTGTGCACATCTCTCTTACATTCAGGAATCTGAATTTTCTAGATAAATGTCAAGCTTCTCAGAATCTATTTCTATGCCATGCTCATGAATAATGAAGCCTAAAAAATTTTCAGCCAATACACCAAAAGCACACTTTAAAGGATTCATCTTCAGATTATATTTTTCTCATTCTATCAAAAGCTAAAGGCAAATCCACATGTGGTTCAATGGCATCTGATTTGACAACAATATCATCAATATAAACCTCCAAGATGACCCCAAGCAAAACATGAAACATTAAATTCATAGCTCTTTTATATGTAGCGCCAACATTCTTCAAACCAAATGTCATTACCACCCACTCAAATAATCCAAGAAAACCAGGACAGTGAAATGCCATTTTGGACATATCCTCTTCGGCCATAAAAATCTGGTTATACCTCACGTTACCATCAAGAAAGCTAATAACCTTATGTCCAGAAGCATCGTTAATAAGCATATCAGCTATAGGCATAGGATACTCATCTTTGGGTGTAGCTCTATTCAAATCCCTAAAGTCAATGTACACCCTTAATTTGCTAGATCCTTTCTTCTCTACAGGCACAATATTGGAGATCCAATTAGCATACCTGCAAGGTCTAATAAAGTTAGCTTTTAGCAATCGATTGATCTCCTCCTTGATCCGGTCATACATCTTGGGATTGAACCTTCTAGCCTATTGTTTGAAAGGTCTAAAACCACTCTTAATGGGCAGCCAATGTTCTACTAACTCTTGGCTCAAGCCAGGCATCTCATGGTACTCCTAAGCAAAGATATTGACATACTCTTTTAATAGATCGATAACTTCAACTTGTAGTCAGCTTTTAGATTTTTGTTTATAAAAGTTGGCCTAGGAACTGATCCATCACCATTGTCTATCTTCTCTAATGGATCAACCGATGTAAAACCCTATCCTAGCTTATCCATATTTTCTAGCTCTTCTATTGATTCATGCATATCATTCTCTTGAGATCAATAATGTTCAAGACGCTTTTGCAGCCAATCTAAGCTAGGATCCATCATATTTTTGAGTCGATCACCACCAATCGGCTTTAACATACCAGGCATTAAACCATTTTTTATAGCACAAAGGAAATCAAACTCTAGAAGATCATTACAACCTGTGAAACAAGTTGCTTCAAGATGTTGCCAATCCACCATAGCATCGGCTAAGGCAAGACAAACCGATGTATCTGCATAAATAATCTCCACCTCGTCCTCAACGCATTGGATCAAAAATTGGTGCATGGTAGATGGCTCACACTGGTTAGCATGGACCCAATCATGACCTAAAATCACATTGATAATTACCTTGCACCTCAGCGACAAAGAACGCAGTAGGCAATGTCTTGCTTCCAACCGTGAGCTCCACATAAATAACTCCTTTGGCCTCTATCGGTTCTTTGCCTTCAAAGCCATTCCGTACAAATAGTCTTCTTCAAGCCTTCACCTTACAGCACCAATCTCTTAAAAACTAAATATGGCATAAGATTGATCACAGCTCCGCCATCAACAAGCATTCTAGCAACCATTGATGCATTAATATGACCCTTGATGTACAACGGTTTCAAGTGCTTTACCGGTTCTTTAGGCTTCTCAAAGCTAGCATTCTTTGGACCAAAATCCAGCTGGACAACTTCTTCCTCATCAGCAGTAGGATACTCAACGGGTAAGTAATAAACCATATTAATATCCATACCTTCCCTGTTGGGTGTTAGCTCAAAATCCACCATCTCTTCGTCATCACCTAAGGTGAATACTCATGTTTGTGATGAAGGAGATGTTGTATGTGACATGGGTAAGGTGGGAATATCTTCAGACACTTCCTAAATTGGAGTAACCACTGCTACAATAGGTGGAGGTTCTGCTGTTCTTTCATCAACCTTAGGCTTCCACACTTGTTTTGGATTGATGATGGGTCAAAATAGGTTGAAGAATTCATCCCTATACTTCTCCCTCTTTTTCTCCTCTTTTTGCTAATTAAGTTCTCATGCGCTGCAACCTCCTCTTCTTGGTCTTGGATAAGCCGAGAGGACACCACCTTGGTTGGGTATACTTTGGATCAATTTTCTTGGTGCTCCTGGTGCTAGCTTCATGATTATTAGCTGCTAAACTTGACTACACAACAACCACAACACCAGCAGATTTAGTTAGATTATCAATAATGATTGGCTATTCACCTAGCTCTTTGGTTTGTACATTTTTAGTACCAATTTTGATAATGTGGGCACTTGTTGAACTCATCTTGCTTGCTTGCTGATTTTGAAATATTAGCATGTGGTGATTTAGGACACGCTCTGCACATGCATATGTCTTAAAAGATCACTTGGTGATTAGCATAGGTGCTTTATGAAGTACTTAGATTAGTTGGACCATGCTCATATGCACTTGATCTAGGCATAGGTCTAGTTGCTAGTGAGGTTCGCATACCTCTCTATCAAAGGTGCTTACGCACACCATGCTTGTACTCGGTGGGCTTGTAAGTCTTGTGAGACCACACCAACCGCATTTATGGTGTGGTTGCCACCATGTATGAACGGAATAAGGCCTATCGGTGTTTGAGCTAGAAGCTTGATAGTGAAGACGGCGTGGAGCGATCCGGGAGAGGCTTGCTGGAACGCATATCGAAGACCCACTTGTGCATGGGGAAGGCCTGAGGCTATCCACAGAGTTACCCAACTAGGAGCTTGGTCCTTGCGAGGCTTCCTTACGATGGGATCCAACAAGGACTAAGGGGAAGCTTGCGTATTTTTTGATCCCTCGGTAAAAATACCGGAGTCATGGACGGGAGTCTGTATCTCTACCTCATCTTTAGCTTCCACATTTATATCAATCCTGTTCGCTTGAGCTTATTAGCCGAATTTTCTAGCAATTCAGTAGTGTTTTTCTCTCACAAGAAATCAGCCAACAGTACTTTCTGTCATGGCTTATCAGCCAAATGAGATAGCAACACACTAGCAAAACTGTAGTTGCACATATAGATAGTTTATTTATTTGCATAGGTTTTACTAAGGTAAAAGTTAGAGGCCATCGTAAGAAGTAGATTTTAAGTTGCCTAATTCACCCTCCTCTTAGGTGTCACAGTCGTTGCATTTCATTTATCCTACCCCCACCATCCAACATGATATGGATCTGACAGAGAAGACCCATATATTAGTGGTAAGACTCCATTTTAGTAAAATTGTATTATTTTCATACATATTTGGATGGAGATGTTTTATTTTTTAAAAAAATATTATAGTTCTCGATAAGATATACAACTTTCTAGTTTGAGTTTTTTCACTTAAGATTGTTAAGATGCTCAAAAAATAATGTAAAGTTTCAGCAATATATTAGTTAGGGGGTGTTTAGTTGGGGTTGTTAAAGTTTAACAGGTAGCATTTTTGTTGTATTTGACAACTAGTGTCCAATCATGGACTAATTATGATCAAAAGATTCGTCTCACAAATTACTCTCTAGTTGTGTTTTTAGTTTTGTAAAGAGTCTATATTTAGTACTCCATGCATATGTCCAAGTATTTGATGTGACGGGAGTTAAAGTTTAACAACTGGAACCAAATTGGGCCTTATACTTTGTATATAAAAATTATTATTCTATGAAATCTACAACTTTCAAGTTTTTAGTTTTTTCATTTGATATTGTTAATATTCTTAAAAAATATATAGATTTTTAGCATTATATTAATCACATACTAGGGCTTTCCACATAGAAAAATCGCATGTGGTGAGATCCACAACTTTCAAGTTTCTTGTATGCTACTGAAATTTTATACAAGGATCTCAAATGATAAAAACTCAAAATTAGGATGCTGTAGATCTTATCAATTTCTATAATTTTCATAAAAATTATATTTAAGGTTGTAAAAAGAAAGAATTTTTCTAAGATGGAGTCTCACGAGTGACATGTTGGTTTCATCTGTCACATTTATACCACGTAGGATTGCGTGTAGGGTAGATTGTTTGGACATGCATAAGGACCCGTTACAACTTGCCTTGAGAGAGAAAAATATATTTTGAAACTTTTTGGACCTAAATGACACCTATATAGCCTCACGATGACAAGTGGGTCCGGGATAGAAGTGAGACTAGGAGGAGGGAAGTGGTACCAGGCTGGTTTATTGCCACTGTTGCTTGCAACGAAGGGGTTCGGCCCAATTGTTGACAGGGTTTGGGCCTTTGTAAAAAAATTAAGAGAAAGGAAGGGAAAGGTAGAAAGAAAAGGGTTTGAGCCCAGATTTTATTGATTTCGGCCCACGACATTGTTATGGATTTCTGGGACGAGATTTGCATTCTGAACTGATGTGTTGCCCATTTGAATTTGAACTTCTTTTCCAACGAATGTTGCACAGGTAAAGACCATCCTGTCGGCATGAATGCAAACAAATAAATTTTATAGGCTACGTCCTTTTAATTCAATTACAAATATTTTTTTTCTTAATTATAGAATAAGTTCATACAAATTTGATGCAATAACGATAATGGCCTAATAGAAACATTAACATTAATTATAGAATATAAATATGGAAAAAAAAATCTAAACGAAAACAAAGATAACATGACCAATGAATAACACTACTATACATTATATTAAACAAAAACAAGATAATATTACAAATGCATAGTCCCACTCCCTCAACACAGCACGGGTTTTGCAGACGCAGGATAAGGGCTCTCACACCAACCAGACCAACGCCCTGCCTGCATCGGTGTGCCCCGGCCCCCTCATCTTTCTATCTATCTATATCTATCTATCCATTCAAGGACCACGTACGATGGGATATGGAGAATAATGATGGACGACGTGTCCCTCCGGGCGGCCCGCCCGCCCGCTTCACGTGCCGCTCCGGCGACCTGGCGCCTCGCCGGGTCGACACCCCCGTCCCCCTCGCCCATGCGCGCGGACGCGGTGGAGCCCGTGCTGCCGGCTGCCCACTGCCGCGCGCCACACGTATGCACCCCTCGATCGCATGCGTCCATGTGCCCTAGCTAGCTAGCTAGCTAGAAGCCGGCTATTTTAATTTGTCGCCTCGATCGATCCGCATTATTATGCGTTATCGACGGCATGCCGGAACTCCGGTTGCCGCTCCTAAAACTGCACAGGCACGTTCCCTTCCATTATGGAAATCTGATGATTTTTTTGGTCTATAATGCATCGAGATCCCTGATGAGCGAGAACTACGCTCGCCGACAGACGGGAATCGTTGCTGCTGGACGTACAGTACTAGTAGTTTGCAGCGCTGCACCTGCAGCTACATATTCCAGTTGTTTCTATTTGCCCTAATAATGCCCCTACTACACTACTTTGCAGCTAATATTTGTTCAAATACGACTAACTAAATAACGGCATAAGATGCGCATGCACAAGGGCAATCTGTCAAAGATTAATTAACAGCATAACGTAGACAATAAGCTAAACACACACGTTCTTGCACAGTGTGAGAGAAATCTCTCCGACGATCGAATTAACGACCACCACAAACCAGTCAATCAATTCCAACAACAGCAACGATGTTGGCTACTGTGTCTATGCCAGTACGCCCTGACGACAGCCAGCCGCGTGTGCGGTGCACAAAGACACAAGACTGCATCTATCAATGCTTTAGTTTGTTTATTATTAATGCGATGCATGCAATGCAACATACGTGTCCTGAAACATGGGTTAACAGCAACCAGCAGTCATGTGACGACTGACAGAGAAATGAGACGCTAAGGGTCATGTCCTTCGGACCAAATAAAGATGGTAAAGCCGCCGTTGATTAAGGCCGCCCTTTGATCTCCTTTGTTTTTGTGGTTACAAGCGATAGATTATTGTTGAGGCCCTCCTTGAGCCACGTAATAAGTTGCAGACTACATACACAGTACATAATTAGTAGTCAAACCTTCTACGCTAATCAAGCAATCCTGACGATCTTCTACTCAAAACAGCATCTCCAAGTAAAGTATCATTCCTTGCCTAAAGTGGTCGTTAACACTGGCCGGCGGCTCTTTAGTTGAAGCAACATAGGATAGAGATGATCCTTTTTTTAAGTTAAAATTCCATTGCACCATGGAAAATTACAGATATGGAGAGAAGGTTATTGTCCCTTTCAAAATGTTCTAGAACTTGAGTGATATAATATATATATGTACGAATGAGCTAATGTGTCTCACAAGACAGCAGACAAGAGCTTGGGATTCATGCCTCGGCTTTTTCTTTTGCAAGTGTGTACGTAGCCCTGTTCTGTTCGACGCTCTTTCCGATATATGACTGAACTTTCTCATCTAATTGTAATCTAGAAAATTCCCCATGGCCCTCTACTGTGAGTTGTGTTTATTTGGGGGATGGTGTGGGTTGGGAGAGGGGCAGGACCAGGACGAAATGGGTATCCCACTATGAATTACTCCTTCCGTCCACGAAAAAAATCAATTTCTAGAGTTGTTCAAAGTCAAAGTTTTTAAACTTTGATTAAATTTCTAAAAGAAAATGCTAAGATTTATGGTAGCAAATTAGTATTATTAGATTGATCATAGAATATATTTTCATATGATGCGTATTTTATGTCATAGATGTTGTTACTCTTTTCTATAAAGTTAATCAAATATTAAAATGTTTGACTGACACGATTCTTTCGTGAATGGAGGAAGTAGTGTTTAGTTGAAGGAGTGCCTTTGGGAGTGAATATTCTAACAGAATTAGAAAATACTATTTATGATCTCGTCCCTCCTACCAAACATAAAATTGAAAATATCTTCGCATCTCCGCAATCAAATACAAATATGGGATCACTCTAACCCAAAAAAACAAAGAACACGATGATCGACTCGACCCATCTCACCGCGCGCATCTCAAAACTAAATGCACCCTGAGGAATCAATCTAGAATCTAGCAGCCTAGCTACAACAATACCTCACTGAGAGAGAAATGTTATCTTATTAAGCGCGCTAGCTACTAGCGGATCCAAACTAAAAGATCGGGATAATAATAATTAAGCGCGCTAGCTACTAGCTATATGTTGGATTGATATCCGTCGTGGGCCTATGGATGCCATGCACGTCGCATACGTGCATCCAGAGCGCAGATCGATCCACGGCCAGTCGCGGCCACATTATACAGCCGGCGACGGACTGACGTACGGCGCCACACGGCCGGGCTGGCTACGATGCTTTGTCCCGGCCGCCGCCGCCGCCGCCCCCCCCCCCCCCCCCCCCCCCCCCCCCCCC
>Ga0182004_10002441_pt1 | contig 14441 bp, 12 predicted proteins | sample Sormic07211540_1_FD_120479 | JGI IMG/M metagenome (GOLD analysis project Ga0182004, IMG submission 120479) | Endophyte microbial communities from Sorghum bicolor roots, Mead, Nebraska, USA - 072115-40_1 MetaG | ecosystem: Host-associated > Plants > Roots > Unclassified | place: USA: Nebraska...
ATATATACTATCTCGTTTTACCTAATCTCTTCCAACTCCATGCTGTCGTTCACCCCTTATCTGACAACCAAGAATGGCTTGTCGGTCAACCTAGTGCAAAACGACGACGTGAGGTCCCTCCCAGACGAGAGTTTTGACCGCTCCTTTGCTAACTTGTTCAGAAACTAGCCGTTCGTTTTTGGTGATTTGCTCGTAAACTTTTCCGTTCTTCACCGTATAAGGGCACTCTCAATGTTAGAAACTACATGTAGTTTTTATACCTATTAATTTCTATAGACACTATGTATAGAAACTATGGTCCCAATGGATAGTTTCTATATAATAATTTGTTATCCAATCACATTCATTCTCTCACCATTCTCAACCAATCATATCACTTAATGTTTTGGATCTCGCGTAGACATTCTCTCTCCATTCTCAACCAATCATATCACTTAATTGACATCTTTGCTGAGTTCTTCCGTCCGTGGCAGCCCAGACGATCTAATCCTAGCTGGTGTGTAATCCTAGCTGGTGTGTGATCCAAAATTAATCCGGCGTCAACAACATCCATGTGCATTTTAATTAATATAAAATAAGTAGGAGTCATAACATTTAAATTAGAGTGAAACGAGTCTTTTAACATAGTAAGAAATTTTTGGCATAGCTCTAACTCTGTCTCTAGCAGCAGCTTCTACAGAGGAGCTGTACCAAACTTTTTTTTTTCGAGCAGTAGCGGAACCAGTTGCATTTTTGGTTGAGAAGCCAGAGCTGCAAAATGTGGCTTCTCCTCTAGTGCTCCAACTCATCTAGATGAGCACTGCTAAACGGGGCCTAACTGCAGCGTGCCCCAAGGATTCAAACAAACTACTGGTACATAGAGAATGATAGAAAAACAACTGCTCTTGTTTGCCCCAGCGGATGAAAACTGTGTTGAATGACATCTTGAAGATACTCAGGGAGTCACCAGATTGAAGTGTATAATATTGCAATTACAGGCATTCGTTGCCAGCCACTAACCTATATACACATGCGGAGCGACAGTGTTATTTACAACTGAAATCACAGAAAAACGGCACTAAGAAAGCACAGAAATAAGATAATTAACTGTGTCACAAGAACCAAGTGAACAACAACATATCTCCATTCCACCAAACATGACAGCCTAAAACTCAAAAAAGAAAAAAAAGATCAACACAATGTGCAGGGAAAACAACGGCCTGCAGTTAATTCCCAGCAGGATCCTCAGTGGCTGTGCGCCTCCTTAGCTTGGCGCGCGTCACACGGATCGTCTCCTCCATTGGCGTCTCCTCGAGCGCAGGGTCAAGCTCTTCTGCGCCCTCTGCAGCATCACCACTGACCTCATCAATGGCCATTTTGTCTACTCCTTCGGCTTCAGGGAGTGGTGGGGCATTAGGCTCGGACTTCGGTGAATTGGCACTTGTGGCTGGAGTTTGAACTGGATCAGCAGCAGGTTTGACCTCACCTTTCTTTGGGCTACCGGCAGGTTTTGGTGTGGATGCAGCTGCTGCAGGCTTTGTGGATGCCACTGAACCAGATTTCCCTGATGTTTGACGCTTGATCTTGGGCGATGAAGGAACGGGTTTAGTCTCCTGAGATTGCTGTGCCATTGCTGCTTGCCGAGCAGCAATAGATGCTGCTCTGCGCATAACAGGTGCTGCTTGTTTTTGAGGTTGCGGCTGCTGCAGCTGCACCTGCACCTGCACCTGTGGTTGCTGCTGTTGTGGTTGCTGTGATTCCTGGAAGACATCAAAGCATGATTTCAAAATGGGTAACAAGATAACACTACCAGATCAGTTAAACCAGAGCACACATTTCTGTGACTTATTTTGAACTGACGGACTTGAAGGATACAGGGGGGAAAAATCTACAATCAACCATGCTTCTTTTGATTTAGATTTAGATGACCTTTTTTGTACTACATCTCTTCCTATATGGAGAAAATTTCTGAGTTTATCCTGAGTATATACTAACATTTCTCTCAAGTCTCAACCATCCAAGATAAGAGTCATACTACCTCTCTCTCTCAAGAAAAGAATGGTGCTGGTAGCATCACTGGACAATTTACACTATGAACCTACCGAGTTAGCAAGAAAAAAAGGAAGCAAACGGCCATAAGTGCCTTGCTTATTTAGCAGGTATCCAGTACTAGTGTATATGTGTTATGGCGTTTGCGATCTCCTTCGGATGAAATATCAGCAAATGGTTTTGTTTTTGGAAGGTTCAAGATACCAAAAATACATAGTGTTTGTGATCTCCTTTGGATGAAATATTAGCAAATGGGTTTGTTTTTTGAAGGTTCAAGATACCAAAATACATAAAACTCCAGGACACAAATGGTTGAACATGATGACTTTAGTACTTGGCAGGATATGACTCAAGGATGCTGACATGCTATCACAGTTTATGATATGTTCCAAATATGTACATACAATCGGTGAACCTGCAGACAGTTGCTAATGAAAGTAGCATCTGGTGTTTAGTATCCGCCAATGCGCTCCAGGAGTTCCCCCTTTTGGTCAATCGCCCTGGCCCCTTAGTCTGTTGTGTGTGTGTGTGTGTGTGTGTGTGTGTGTTCCAGAGAGTGGGTGCTTAGTCTTTCCCTATGTACTACTTTCTCTCTTAATGAAATGAACGCAGCTCTCCCGCGTTTTTGACAATGCCACTTGGAAGCAGTAGCAGCTTAAACAATACCACTTGGAAGCAGTAGCGAATGCATCTTTCAACAACATAGCTGCTAAACTTAATATAACATCATGACCAATATGCATCAGAGAACAACAGTAATAAAAAAAAGGTTTGAGTATCTGTGTAAACATGATGAACACTGAACAACAAATCATTCAATGGAAACTTTTGACAAAATAGAGTAATAGTGCATTCGATCCACACCTGCTGAGGGCGCTGCCTTGATTTCTGAGAAGGTGACTGGGCAGCAACATATTTTAAAACGTCAAAGAAAGTATTTTGTCCTACCGAAGCAGCCTTCTGGAAATAAATGACAACCATATCGGTGGCTCGAGCTCTCAGCTCAAGGAGATTCCGGTCGATTTCATTCTCATGCTGAGAAATATATGGCTTAAAGAAAGTCCCATAAACATATGTAGTTCCCTGTAATGAAAGCACACATCAGTCCTGTGCCAAAAAGAAAAACTGTAAGATAGAAGCAAAGGACAAACCTAAGTACCTTTGTCTTAGGGTACCACAAGTATACAAAGAACATCAGCTTTGCTTCCGAGTAAAACGGTAGCCTTAAACAAGAGCACACACAATGTTAAGAGTCTCGTCAATGAACTGAAGATAATCACAACCTTACGCGGTCTCACCATGATATTGTAAAATCTCCAAATCTCTCCAAAACTGTCAACAGGGCAACTAAAATCCTAGACACAGGAAACAAAACTAAATTTGGCAGATTGTTCATGGAAGTCAATATTACGACCACACAATAACTTTTGTATTGAAACACCTTACCAATACTGACACCAAAATATGAGCTGCTCAATCTCTGGTTTGTTCAGTTCAACAGTCTTGTAGCATTCATAGGCAGGATAGGCATAGCCAAAAGCCAACCTACAGGAATTGACATATCAAATGAAGATAAATGGCATGTTACCACTTGTATATTGTGACAAAAGCCTGTTCCTTCTCATAGTAAGTTGACATTTCAGTAAAAGACTATTTATTTTATTTTTTCCGCCTTTATTCAGTAATAAACCACAAAAAGAAAAGCTGACAATTTAAAGATGCATTGTTTCTGCGCTTACAGCAAAAAGGGAGATAATTCATCAACACAGAGATGAAGAGGATCAAATCTAGTTCTTGATGAAGCACAGAAGCAGGTCAAAGATAAAAAGAGCACAGCAATTCCACATAAACTCATGCGATAGTATTCTCCGATCTCAACCATTTGAAGTATGTTGTCAAAAAAAAAAAACATTTGAAGTAACACATGATTATTACAACATCATCTTCAAAAAGAATGAGTCGGACCGGAAGAATAAACGATCAGAACCTTTGACCGTTGTGCAATGTATTGAAAACTTGCTCCCATGCTCCTCGAGAACAATAAAATACTTTCCAACGGGTGCGTGCTCTCAGCCTCATTTTCCGGCGAAGAAGAAGGCGGACAAATCGACAAGGAACGCATCTCCTCTTTTTTTTTTTTTGAAAAAAACAGTATATTAAGGATGAATGAAGTTAAATCAGGAGAAAGAGACTGAAGTCTCCGAATGGGTACCCACAAATCCCCATTTCAAGGAAGCAAATTTAAAACCCGAACACTCATGCCTCTGATAAAGCTCCAACCTCAAAATGTCAATCTACAGAGAACATGTTACAAGATTGGGAGCAAGAGAGCGCTTACAGGAGGACCCTGGAGAGGAACCCGCCCATCATCTTGTCCGCCCACTCTGCGCACGACCAGATCCGCCAAAGCGACGAACACAAATCAAAACACCATCACCGCACCAGCACATTCCGAAAGGGAAGCCACAGGGAACCGAGCGTACCTCAAAGAAACCTTGCAGGAGAGGGATCTGGACGGGAGAGAAACGACCGGGGCGGTGGATGGACGGAACAGTCAGCGTAGCCCGCCGTGAGGAGGGAGAGAGGAACGGGCAGGAGCTCTGGTTTTCCCCTCTCTCTCTCTACGCTACCCGTCTCCTCCGGCGGCTAAAAATACCGGTAATGCGTTGCCAGGAATGGCATGCGGAGAGGGAGAGCCGGAGGAGAGGTGAGGAGAGGCGAGCACGTCCGCCGCGCCGTCAGCACTCTCAACCAACCCGACTGCCTCTCCGCCTCTCCTGTTCAAGTTCAACCATGGGGCATGGGTGTACCGGCGACCATTTCTTTAACCAATTATTAATATTACCGTTGTCCCTCTCTATCGACTCTTGGAAGGGGTAAAATACTATATTCAACGTTGTATTTTATACTGTGATATACACATTCTTCCCTTATCCAACCGTTTTGAGGTCAGCCATAGAAGAGTATTTCGAAATATGATTTCATAAAGTATATATTTACTGTGTATTTTGAGATCGTGTTGAACATGTCAAATATAGAAATGTATGTATTGTGCCAACTAGAGGCTGTTTAGTTATTTTCCGTCACATCGATTCTTGCAGCACAGACATAAAGCATTAAATATAGATAAAAACAACTAATTATATAATTTATCTATAATTTACTTGACGAATTTTTTAAACCTAGTTAGTCTATAATTGAACAATAATTATCAAATACAAACGAAAGTGCTACGGTAGCTATTTTGCAAAAAAAAAAATCGATTAAACAGGGCCCTGTTCTCCTTTCACGTGTGTTGTATAAGTAGTACCTCCTATGTTTAATAAATATACCTACAAATATAAAAAATTAGTATATGAAAATCGAGCTATATCTTTAACCTGAGTGTAGATTATACTTTTTTTTGTGTGTGACCCAAGGATCTAAAATAGTAATCTACTAAACCTTGACAATGATGGTACAGAAGTGTTTGATATGATTTAGTATTTTAGTGATGGTGTCACGAATTGAATACATGATTCTGTTTGACAGAGCTTTAGTTTTTAGCAAATATGTGGATTTTCTAGAGCCCCATTCATGTTAAGTATACTTTATATGATGATTCATTCATTTATATTTAAAATTAAATATTATGTAAAAATCAACTCACATTGATCCCAGAGTTAGAGCTATATCAAACAGGCTATATATAGCAATAACTTACTAGAAATCTGAAATCTTTTTTTTTTGGGTGTTGTAGAATACTAGTTATTCTCCGGCCATGCCCGGTCACAATAGTTGTCCACCCATTTTTGGATCTTTGTGATCCTAATATTAATTATACCTCTGCCTCTAGTCGAGATCCATCTGTATGGTCATGATGTCTAGCCTTTTCTCTATACAATCATGTTATTCGATACCACTTATAACAATGTATTGAAAAAATTTCAGTTCAGTACAATAATTAATAAGGAGAACTAAAACGTTATCGTTGGTGCTTGCTTTTAACTTGCGGCTGCCAGATCTAACCACTTGGAATTGCAACAGTAGGGCTCTTCAACTCTCGTGTGCCGAGAGTGGAGTGTGAGGTGCTTGTGCTTTTTCTTGTCCCTGGAACTCACCGCGCGAAGTGGCAAAGTGGTTAAAGCAGGTAGGGGGGAGAGTGAGACCGCAAGTGCTGCTACTACTAGTAAGCTTTGAACGCACGGCTGACATGTACTCCGTAGTGCAATTTAGGCCTCGTCTAAAAATTTTCAAGATTTTTCATCACATCAAATCTTTAAAGATATGTATAAAATATTAAATATATATAAAAATAACTAATTATATAGTTTACTTATAATTTGCTAAATAAATCTTTTAAACATAGTTAGTTTATAGTTAGATAATAGTTATCAAATACAAACAAAAATACTAGCTAAACTAAACCAGACCTTACATGCAACATAACAACAGGCGTAGGATACTCGCAGGGAGGCAAAGGGTCAGGGAAGCACGGCGCAGAGGTTGGTGGTGGATTGGAGAGGCAATGGACCCCCGGGTGCGCTCTGATCGGATCTGGGCGTTCCGGCCTTCCTTTCTGTGTCGCACGTAAAAATTCTTTGGTCCGGCCGCCGGGACGTGACCACCGACGACGTGCGTCCAAATCGCAAGGTGGCGGACCGCGGACGGACGGACCTATGGCCTAGCTGCTAGCTGCTCACTGTGCACGCATGTGCACGTTTCACCGGCCAATCGCCGATCGATGTCGGAGGCAACATATATACACGTACGTACGTGCACGGTGCACCAGACTGGTGCTTTGTACGGTTTGTTTGTTGCCCAAGCTGTCACGGATACTTTTCGTGTACTATTCAGGAGTGAGCCAAATCATGAAAACACAGTAGCTTGGACAGTTCTAGCTCTCTACTACATAGTACATTCTTTTTAGTTTTCATTCACATATGTAGGATCGATGACACGTCAACATGCATGGTATTGTGTAAACTGATGTAGCTGGGTACAATATACTTATCATGCATGGGTTGTTATAATAGTTGTATCTGTATAAGCTAGCTAAAGCCAAGGACAAGGATTTGGTACGAAAGAGCGTGCACGTGAGCAAGTCTCAGCTTTAAGATGGTTTCACATGATTGCCATATGCATGGGTGGAGGGGTAGATTGATTCCTTCAAAGCTAAATCTAGCTCCCTTTATTTGCTGCTGGCCTTGTTTACTCCGATAAATCAACCACCGGCACACCTGCGTAATAATGGAACGAGGAAAATAAAGAGAAGAATGCAAGAAGCCCCAGTACGTGCTCCCTCCACTTCCAAATTAAGCGACATTTTACGCTACATGTAAGTATGTAACTGGCTATTTTTTTTTTTTACAAATTACATCATGTAAGTACTCTCTCTATACCTAATAAAGAAAATCGTTTAGGACAGTGACACGGTCTCTAAAGCCTAACTTTAACACCTTGTTTTTTTATGTATATACCTAATAAAAGTGGTATATGTATATTTTTTATGAAAGCATTTTTCAAGACAAATCTATTCATATGGTTTTCACATTTTCAAACTCAACAACTTAAAAGTTATTCATGATTTATATTCGGAATATTTAACTCAAACCTTGTCCAAAACGACTTTTTTATAGTTATAGAGAGAGTATATCTTTAAAAAACTATAAAAAAAATCAGCGAGTAAAGGATAAAATAAAGGCTCTGTTTAGCAATGCTCCTCTAGTCTCGCTTCATGCAAGAAGCCATGGAGCGCTACCGTACCTTATTCGCTGAATCTGTTAGTCATTCAGCAACATTTTTCTCTTACAACAAATTAGTCAGTAGTGTTTTCTGCCATGGCTTATCTGGCAAACGAACAAGCCGGCGCAACGGTCGGGAATCACCACTTCAAGACTTTTGTTGTCTTCTGTGCCCACTCATGGGCCCCGCGACTGCCCCCCTCCTCTGCGCCTGCGCTACGTCGCTCGCTCACATCTCCTCTCTCCACCCGCGCCACCCCTCCTCTCTTCCAGCACCATGCCTCTTCATCGAGATGGAGCTAGAATTGATGAAGAAGCTCTGCCAGATGGTATTTTTCTTCAAGCGAGGAGTGAGAAGACCTAGAGCCAAGGGAAAGTGGAAGCCTAAAACGTTGAAAGCAGCTAGAGAGCCCTACCAAACTGGCCCTAATTTGAGGTGTAGAGAAGATAAATTCATCTTTGTACCAACATGTGCCCAACTGATTACTCCATGCACTAGTGCAGGGAAGCTTATTTTAGACGGTTGTCAAGGGCAATTAGCGATGACTAAGGCATGTGTCTGAAAATTTACGTCTCTAATGTGCCAGACCCAGTGATGGATGAGCAACCATCTTTAATAATTTAGGTTACAGACGATTGTCTATTGTAACGATCGTCTTAGTTATGAAACATCTAGCGACAGGTATAATTATGAACCATCCTAGTTTAGGATAGGATTCATAATTATATCCTGAGCTCGTCCCCCTCTCAGTCACCGCTAGCTAGGCTGGGCCGGCGGATCAAGTCTGCTCTGTAACAGCCGGCCGACAGTGACCACACCGCACGGAGGGTTGTTCCTGCAGCTCCTCGCCTCCTTGGCAGCTCGGCTCCCAGCGGTGCCAGCAGTCGACACCTAGCAGGCGGCGGTGCAGCGGAGGCTAGTGTGCGTGGTGTCAGGCGGTTGGCAACAGCTTCTCCCCTCGCTCGATGCAGATTACTTGTCATGAGCAACAGAGTATGCATGCAGCCACGCGCGGGCCGTGGTTTTTGGGAGATAATTGCCTTTTTCAATGGACCGCTACTGGGTGACAAAAAATAGACCCAGCATCGGGTCATCTTCTTCTATCGGTTGTTCCTCATAAAAAATTTATTTCTCGCTCCTCGCCAACGCGCGCAGAAGCTTGCCATCGATGAGCTCTTGTATATGTTTAATTTTTATTATATATATCTAGATATAATATATATCTATACATGTAGTGAAAGCTATATATACTTAAAATACTAGAATAACTTACAATAGTTTAGCCTAGGACAACTAAAAATCCCATATATTTTAGAATGGATGGAGTGTTAAGCACACCGTAGGGTATGCCATTTTGTCCTGATATGGTGCCCATGTTCTCTTGTAACACGTGATATGTATCATGTATGGCCACAAATAGTGCGCTGTTGTTTCCCTTTTTGTCGCTTGAATAATTCGCAAGTTGCTATGCTGCTGCAAGAATCAGCAGCTACACATCCCAGATCAGTCCTACACTTGCACACCCCTTTGTACGGCATTTCTATACCATTAGCAAAAGACTAAGAATTCAACTGTGCCTTTCGTAGCTAGATCGTCTCTGCGCTCGTCGTTTATCTTGTTATTGTTTTCTCTATCTCGACCAGATATAACGACGCTCAACTGCTTGTTAGACATAGGTCCTTGGGATCATAATTCCTTTGGTTGGTGAGGGGACAGGTGGTTTAGTGACCAGTCACTAACGTCATGGAAAGCACTGCAATCGATGTGTTTCATCAGCATTTAGATGACTGGTTTATTCGTTTTGATGTCACAACAACCGAACCTACTAGCGCATCTTGACCATCGCAGTTATTTGCCACTATCATATTTCTCCATCATCATGCAAACAAGCAACGATCGGTTACATCTTGTAGGAGCGTCGCAGGTAGGATTGTGTATGTAAACAATCTTTGCTGTCAAGCCACGTTGAGGTCAGTCTATTTGTACTATTCAGGGGAATACCAAAATCAGACCAATTACAAGAGCAAAGTATACAATGAGGCAGGTGAAAACGCCACTGCACCCTTTTCTCCTTTTTAGTCCAATCTCTGTTTATATATAATTTGTGTGAGATCATCTATGTTATGCATTCTCTAGTCCTTGACAAAACAGGCTAAGCAAGTATACATTTTTTTCTTTTTGTTATTTGATACAACTAATTGCATCTCAATTAATTTAGGCTCTTCTTACCCACCAAAACATAGCCCAGCTTGTCAACCAAATGATAGCCTAACGCACCTGCAAAACACTGATCAGAAAGCTAGGAAATATTCACAGGTTGTGGATATTTATGATCTAATTCTGAACCTTTCTAAACAACCTGAGTAGCTCCTGCATTTCTTGCAGCAGGTTAGAACCGCGCAAGCTCGTCTGCTTCCTGAATCAACACAGCTAGAGTTTCCAGTCCAGTTAATTCCAAAAGAATTTTGTGCCCACCCCGATCCCAAACAGGCCCTTTGCAACACTGGAGTGTGTCATTATATTGTCAGATCAGCCGTAAACCAATTAGCATCTTTAACAATAGTATATAATCTGTTGCCGTGCATCATTTTTGCTTTGGTTTTCAGACTATTAAATCCAAGACCAACTCCACTGAGACAGAATCAGGCACTCAAGGCCCATGCCACAAGCAACCAGTTAAAGATGATGGGCTGATGATTGTGACTGAAGGGAGATCCTAAAAGAGACACATTTAGTTTCCTTTTTGCAAAGAACAAAGTCGCCGCTTAAACTTTCCCTTTGGTGTAGATAAGACCCACATCTTATGGCTAGGTAGGACACTTTACTGCACACTCATGGATGCAATCAGCCCTGTGAGATGGGACCACAAGTCAGCCTTATGAGATGGTATGTCTCAGATCAAGCTGCAGTGATGTGATGCTGTCCCACTGCAATCGCTTTGTTACCTTCAGAACGGATAGTGATACTTTAGCCTGAATATTTATTTGAAAAAGCTTTGGGGGCAGCCACCTAACGATGCAACCTAACTATAGGTTAAGCGCTCTAAAAAAAGGTTAAGCGGATTAGATGTCAAGTTGTTAACTGAGAGGATCGTTAAGAATCTGCTTAACGGTAATATGCAAGTGTGTAAATGTCGTTACCAGATACCAAGGGAACATCACGTACGGTACCTGTGGAGCATCGCTCGACCGTCGTCGATGTGTCCATGGACCGGATTAGGCTGTGTGAAGACCAAGTGTTGTCAACTGCACGTAGGCACGAAAAGACCGGGAACATCGATCACGATGAATCGACGGCAGACAAGTGGTGGCACAGGCGCTGCTATACATCACAAGTGCATAGAATTTTTTTCCCAATACCATAAGCTTGATGTGTACTGATCCACAGGGATATTGTTCCAGTGGATTTCTTAAAAAAGATACCCTCGATCTAGTTTTTTTTATGTATGATATTGGTTAGATCAAATTGATCTAATCAATATCATGTAGTATAGAAAAATGGTGGGAGTGAGCAGGGCCTAGAATTTATATACATTGGACTATTGGCGGAAGGAGTCTGGATTTTATTTAGGCCTTTTTTAGTTTCCAAAAATTTTGTAAAATTTTTCAGATTTTACTTCACATCGAATCTTTAGACGTATGCATTGAGTATTAAATATAGATGAAAATAAAAATTAACTGCACAGTATGGTCGGAATTGACGAGACGAATCTTTTGAGCTTAGTTAGTCCATAATTGGACAATATTTGTCAAATACAAACAAAAATGCTATTATTTCTATTTTGCAAAATTTTTTGGAAGTAAACAAGGCCTTATAGTTCCAAAATTTTTTGCAAAATCGATACTGTAGCACTTTTGTTTGTATTTGATAAATATTGTTCAATCATTGACTAACTGGGCTCAAAAGATTCGTCTCGTCAATTCCGACCAAAGTCTGCAATTAGTTTTTATTTTCGTCTATATTTAATACTTCATGCATGCGTCTAAAGATTTGATGTAATAGATAATCTGAAAAATTTTGCAAACTTTTTTGAAAACTAAACAAGGCCATAGTAGTATATATATTCAGCGCCTCAGCGGCTAGTCGCCGCCATGAAGCTGCTGCATAGCTAGCTGGGTTCTGCATACAGTAATTAGTTAATTACTAATTGTAGGCTTACAGGCTACGTTACACGAGTACGGGTACGAGTATCGGATACGATACGTATCGGATACGCGGATACACATTTTCTAAAAACAAAATCCACTAAAATGGTGTATCCGAGTATCCGTATCCGCGTATCCGACGAGTATCGGATACGGATACGTCATCCCCCTTGGAGTATCCGTGTAACATAGCTTACAGGAGTTAATTATTTAAGCCTAGGTGCTGCCTCTCATGCGTAGGGGGACGCACCCGAAGCCGACGACGAAACTCTGCCCGATATCTCCGATGATAAAATTGATGGCGGCGGTACATGCATTCTGAACTATTAAATCAAAGACATATGGACTACTCGTACTAAATTAGAGACGATGTGTTATTTCACTCGTCTAAAAGTTGTTTTCTCTGATAAATTGTAACCGCTTTCCTTCAAAAAAAAAATGTAACCGCCATCTCTGAAGTACCGTCATTTTCGTACTGCTCTGCACTAGTGATGGTCGGGATTTGGAAGGAGCGTGATCAAAAGGGGCACGAAGGTAAAGACGACGGAAAGAAAGACGCTGCTGGGTTGCGGAAAGACAGAGGGAAATAGAAGGCGTTGACCCGCGTGAATCGCAAAGCTGGAGTATAGGCTGCTGGATGCTCCCTTCGCCGGCGGCTGGGCCTGGGATGGGCAGAAGCCACCGCCAGCACGAGAATCGTGGCGAGCAGCATAGCCGACGATTTCGAGGCCATCGCTAAACTCCTGTGTGGGCTAATTTTATTGCTAAAATGCCTGAATGGCCCTCGACCGTGCATAGTAATAAACGATATATTTATAGGCGCTCGCCGCTCTCGGCCGCCGCGCATGTGTGGTGCACATATGCGATCACCATCCGTTGGTCTCACGCGGGAAAATATATGGTCGTCGCTTGCACTTGCACGTATGCATATTTGCTTGCACGACCTATGGTTGCTTGCACTTGCACGATTGATCCCGTGGTACGTGCTTGTTTTGCGCTGCTGCATTCATCAACGGATGGTACACGTACACATATTCAAATTATCAAGATAATATTTTTCATATGATTGCTAAAATATAACAATGTATGATTCACCCATATATGGATGTATGCTTACTTCATCTTTATGGTGTGGTGCACATGTGCGTTCACTTTAAACTAACTTTTTACATATTAATAGTGGTAGAGGTGAGTTTCTAGAAACATTTGTATATGTACTTTATGGTTATTTATCTTCTTTTTTGCAATAGTAATATATTAGTAACTTATAAGTGCATTTGAGGTTGATACTTTGGTTTATTTTTAATACTTGTATAGGTAGATAATTTAGATTTCAATTACATTACTCAGGTTATTTATTAGAATGGGTAACTTAGGGCTTGTTTAGGTGACGTAGTTTTCGAAAACTATGGTAACACAAAATTGTGGTTTTGTAAGTCAAAGAGATACAAAACCATGGTTTAAAAAAAAGAGGTCATGAATGGAGTTTTTAAAACTCCAAAAAGACTTAGTTTTAACAAAACCATGGTTTTAGAAACTACAAAGTTTATTGTATCCAAACACCCAACAATTTTTGAAAACCAAAGTATTTTAAAAAACCTTAGTATTTCTCCAATACTTTGAAAATACTTTGTATCCAAACATGGCCTACATGCAAATTATGGTGTTATTGTAGATTATCTTTCATAATGGTAGAGACAGAATAATTTGGATACAAGTTTAGAGGCTACTCCTTCCGTCATGTAATATAGTTCATTCTAGCATTCAAAATTTATCCTCAAATATAAAGTATTCTAGAGGAAAAACCATTTTTGTATTAAATATTTTCCATTTATCAACCAATCACCACTAATCATGTTCATGATAGTGTCTTATTAGTAAATAAAATAAGGGTACATGTGTCTTTTAGGTTCTCTTAATTTGTCTTATAAAATTTCTAGAATGCACTATATTAATATTTTGTTTCAAAATGACTTGAATAATTATATGCATATTGTGATTGCAAATATGGGTAATTTTCATAAAATAGAATATATCCAAATATAATGCCTATCCAAATATGGGCACTTTTGCCCACGGGATTAGAGTTTATAGTATTGATTGATGCTAGGATGTCTATGGTTTTTGTAAGAGTTTCTAGAAATTTTTTCCTACTTTATCTTGTGAGTATTAATATGGAAATTTTGTTGGAGCCTCTAGTCGTACTACTATAAGATTTTGTATACGACAGGCACGTGCTACCGTTTAGTACGAATTAATTAAGAAGTTTGGTCCAGTGCACTATATATCTATACCTACTAATAAAAAGCCAAAATTTCAGTCTGCCCTTTTTTTTCTGCCAATCTACAGTCCATAATAGCCACAATCTTCAGTCTGTACTCCACGTAATAGCCACAACAATCTCCAGTCTGCAGTCCTTACGTTACATCCGTATAGGTTAAATAGCCACAATCTCCAGTCTGCAGTCCGTATATGTTACGTTACATCCGTATAGGTTACGTTACATTTTCCAAATCCAAATAGGACTGCCAATCTGCTAATCCA
>Ga0182004_10002442_pt1 | contig 14440 bp, 15 predicted proteins | sample Sormic07211540_1_FD_120479 | JGI IMG/M metagenome (GOLD analysis project Ga0182004, IMG submission 120479) | Endophyte microbial communities from Sorghum bicolor roots, Mead, Nebraska, USA - 072115-40_1 MetaG | ecosystem: Host-associated > Plants > Roots > Unclassified | place: USA: Nebraska...
GAATCTTGCGGCACATGCATGGAGCATTAAATATACATAAAAACAAAAACTATTTGCACAGTTCATCTGTAAACCGCGAGATGAATCTTTTGAGCCTAGTTACTCTATAATTGGACAATGTTTATCAAATAAAAACGAAAGTGCTACAGTGCCGTTTTTCCTAACTTTTTTGCGAACTGAACAGTAGCGTATCGGGGGTGGGCACGGGGGGCACACGTAGAAGGACTGGGGGGCACAGATCCCGTCCCGCCCGCGGCAGGGGGCAGCATGCAGATGCAACAGCGTCCGGGCCGCGGGTGGCGTGGTGGCCCCGTGGGATCGGACGGGCGCGGCAGCTGGCGCACGGGATCGGGCGGTTGGGGAGGACACCGGCGGTACACCCGTCGTCGCATCGCTTCTGCTGGTGGCGGGCGCGCCCTGATGTCACGCGGCATGTGCCCCGATCGATCCGCTGTCGTTATCGCTGCAAAGTACTGCTTCTGAGATTTTGCTCTGCTGCTTGTTGGATACTCTGTCCGCTTCTGCGGCCGTTGTTCCTGAATTTTCCATTTTTCTTTCCTTCTCTCATCTTTTCCGTTCCGTTTACTCCATTTATTTTCTTTAGAAAAAAACACGAGCTTTATTTATGCTTTAATGCGTCGCGGCTGGTGCTTATGTGGCACCATCTTTTGTTAGATATTGTTGTCTTTGTCAGTCAATTATTATTACTACTCCACTTGGCAGTGACAGGCCATTGATGCTTCCATTCAGCATTTGCACAAATACTAGTTCTGAGACTTGTTTCTTGTTTCCTCCAGGGATTGAGGCCAGGGGCTTCATATTTGGCCCAGCAATTGCGTTGGCTATTGGCGCCAAGTTCATACCGCTGCGCAAGCCTAGGAAGCTCCCAGGTGTGTGAGATTCCTTGAACATGATTTTTGTTTTGATTCTGAATTCATACCCATGCATATACTTCTGTAGCCAGCTGTTCCTTTTTCTAGTGCCCAGCTTGTGGTGACACCCTGATTAGCAGGAGTATATGTTTAGTGAGTGTACTTGCTTAGCAGGCAGTAAAAGTACGGGCCTTGCCCATAATCTCTGACACCAAAGTTGTTTCTCTAGCCTGCTCAGGACACTTTTGTGCATGCAGTTGCAGCCCATGATGGGATATTAAGAAATGCATCAGGCTTTTTATACAATACAAGATCATTCTGCACTTTTGTCCACATGTTCTATTACCCCAAGAGATGCTGCTGTGTGCAGTGCCACTTACCCAAAGTGTGGTAGTTAAACAAATAATTTTTGTTTGTTCAACGGTAAACAGCATGCATGTGCTAACATCGGCTCTTGAAAACATGGAAGGTGAGGTGATCTCTGAGAAGTATGTTCTCGAGTACGGGACTGATTGCTTAGAGATGCATGTTGGAGCTATCGAACGGCCTGGTGAGCGTGTGCTGATCATCGATGACTTGGTTGCAACCGGAGGGACACTTTGTGCTGCAATTAGGCTTCTTGGTACGTATGTGCTAATTTCAATTTTATGCATTCAAACAAATTATGACTAAAGTATACATGATGATTAGTTACCCATAGAACCTACTTTTGTGCATAGAGTGATGTAGAATATCCGCAGTAAAGTACATATTGCAGATGTTACATTTCCCTACTTTTATGGATGCTTTTTTTCCCTCTCTCTCCAAAAACATCAGACTGCTGCTACTGTTTGTACATTCACGACACACTATTCATGGTCCAGCTTTAGCAGTTAAGCTTTAAATTGTGCATTATGCATCGGTGACATTATAGCAAAGCCTTGTGCTGTTGTGCATCACAGCATCAGGTGCATGTCAGTCGGGTACTCGGGTCAGCATCAGATTATCTAGTACTTGCTGCTTGTGTTGAAACTGTGCCAGCACAATTTAGTCAGTAGCATTTTTTATTCTCAGATAAACCCTAGTACACATTGGTTGGCAGCTATACTTGTAATAGTAATGGCCTTTTAATGTGTTATAAATGTCAGTAGTATCCAGCAAATAGTGATTAGGGCAGAGTGTTATAGTTTTATGGTACCTTTGGCCTTTAGATGGAAAACTGTACTTGTTCAGAATTTTTGTAGTATTCATGCTAACTGATCAGTGACTATCTGTAGTCTGTTATGTCTTTGGTCTGCTACTACAGTATTTGCCTTTAACTAAGTTAACTAATTGCTTTCCAGAACGTGCTGAAGCTGATGTTGTCGAGTGTGCATGTCTCATTGGGCTCCCAAAATTCAAGGTATCGTCGCTGGACTCACAACTATTCTGAACTACTGACAAGCAAAATCAGCTGTTTATTATAATGTTCATGTTCCATATGCACTATTTAGATAATGCTGGCCGCATACATCTGACAATAACTGTTAGTGCTATTGTAGCTTTACAGATTGTGTAGCCCATGGTTTTTTATGCACAGCCGCAAGGAACAACTTGGCCTTGTTATTAACTGTTATATAAGTACGAACAACATGAACATGTCTGCTCTGTTGCCGACACATAAGATCACTCAATATCTGTACCAGTTGGGCAACCATGAGATTTGGGTGGACATTGTTTGTTATTGTCTAAATAAAACTATAGAAGGTACATGCGCTGCACCAGTCTTAACAGTTACTTTGTTTTAGCACGGGAGCACGCCTCTGTTGTGTACCATGGCTTCAGGATAGAGAAGATCCTGTAGGTTCCTGGATAAATCAAGCTGAGACATTTGCAACATAGTCCTCCTAATTTTGCTTCTTGTCAGTTAATCTATTTTGGTTTCAGTAACCGGTCACTTTAGTAATTTGCAATTAAGTAATCGTATTTATTTCTTCATATTCCAAACACACTGGATGAAATGGAAAAATGATTCAAATTTGTTAACTGATGATGTACTAGTAACTTCCCTGCAGGATTTCTACAAGTTGAATGGAAAGCCTGTATACGTGCTGGTTGAGTCCCGTGAATCAGATAAATAAGAGCTTATGGTCAGGTGAGGGATATTTGACTGCATTATTTTTTTTCTTTATGAAGTGCTGTGAGAGCAATATGCCGGTTTGAGTTCTCTTTAGCCACTACAAAACCCTTATATTTCTAGAAATGCAACATGAACTCTAGCTGCAAGCAGTATAGTGATTTATACTTATGTTGGTCGTTTCCTTCGCTTTGTTTTTTCCAGAGGAAAACTGGTGCCTGGTGGGTTAATTCGTTGCTACTGCGGTTGAACAGTGGAGGGTCATCGACAAGACAACTAAGGCTAGCTGCTAAAAGTCTTGGTGGGCGGGGAGAGATTAGAGTGTTGAGAGTGTAGTCTTGTAGGCTGAGTAGTTTTTCAGAGTACTGAAGAGCGTGTAGTTCTGTCCGGAACATGGTTAATTAGTTGAGTGTTGCTGTTCCGTTGCTTGTTGAATTTTGTGGTTTTTGTTTGATGGGCGCAGACAGGGATGCATGGGAGCTCGAGGGAAGAACTTCGACAGCAATACCCGTGCTTTTAACGTTATCTAGGAAGTAGGAACCTGCCTTCTTATCTCTGAGCTCGAAAGTTTGGTGGCAAAATTCACAAAAAAATGAACGAAGGCCTTGTTTACATATGAATCTTTTAAAAAAATTAGTTTATAAATTATAGTTAAATTGTATAATTAATTAGTTTTTATCTATATTTAATCCTTTTACGATTTAACGTAACGTAGAATTTTGAAAAGTTTTTGAAATTTAGCGTAAACAAGGCTGAACACAGCTCGTAGCAGAGAAAGTACTCCAACTCGTATTTTTGGGCCTCAGAATCCTCCAAATCTTGGGGCGTAGTATAGTGGTATCCGTGAGCAGTGACGGAGTACTTTCCCTGCGGTGCGTAGAGTACGAGTACACACACCTCTGCGTCCTCCTCGCCTGCTGCCTTGTCGTCTGACAAGCGGCACGGGCGCACGGCGCGTCTCACTCCCATCGATGACGCCATCATGGGTGGAAATCCCGCGACGGGGCATTGATTGAGAAACCGCAGGCGTACGGGAGCGCTACGTGCATGTCACCTCGCATCCTCCATGCATGCGGCACTGACGGGCCTGGCGCTCGCACCAGCGATCCCGCGTTCAGGATCCCCAGGCGAACGTGTTGTCACATCGCCCGGCAGGGGCCGCAGGCCTACTACGCCTAGCACCGTAGCCCGTGCCCTCGCCCGGGGCCGAGATCGCCTCCTCCGTGTACTGTACCGCGGGGGGGCTGCACGTACGAGCACGACGCGGGGACAAGGGGCCCAGCGTGGAGTACGTGCGCGTGTAGGTCTACGAGCGGCGCACACCGCGAGGTTGCCGGCTCGGCAGACGCCGGGCGGTGGCGTGCCCCCCGCTGCGCGCATGCTGGCCTTTCCGGCGCCAAATCGGACGACGGGTGGCAGGGTGGCGCAGATGCACAGCGCCATGCCCATGCGGCATCTCCCGCCGCAGCTGCAGCGGCCACCGGCCACCGGCCTACGTTTCCTACCAGCTCGAGCTACGTGTTGACCGTTCGGCCCGTCGCCTGGCCATAATTCAGCCCAAACGTCCAGGGCCTGTTTGGTTTTGGTTGTCTGGTGCGACAGTAACTAGGGCCTTGTTTAGTTCACGCCAAAAATAAAAAAATTAAGATTTTCCGTAATATCGAATCTTACGTCACATGCTTAAGCACTAAATATAGATAAAAATAAAAACTAATTATACAGTTTGTCTGTAAATCACGAGATAAATCTTTTGACTTTAATTAGTCTATAATTGGACAATATTTTTGCCACAAACAAACGAAAGTGCTACAGTAGCGAAATCAAAAAAATGTTCACATCTAAACAAGGGCCTTGTTTAGTTGCAAATTTTTTTAAAAAATAACACTGTAGCATTTTAGTTTGTTTGTGGTAAATATTGTCCAATCAGAGACTAACTAGGGTCAAAAGATTCGTCTCGCGATTTACACACAAACTGTATAATTAGTTTTTGTTTTCGTCTATATTTAATGTTTCATGCATGTGTCACAAGATTCGATGTGACAGAAAATCTTGAAAACTTTTTAGATTTTGGTGGGAACTAAACAAGGCCAAGGCCTAGATCATCGATTGGAATGCCTGGCGGCAGTAACTATAATTGTACAGGCTGAATTAGCTTAATTTTGACTAAACAAGATTAACTATAAATATTTATAATAAATCCAATAATATGTATTTTATTTTATATTATAAATGCTAGTGTTTTTTATATAACATTAGTCAAACTTTAAATCATTTAACTTCTCAAAAAACATAATAATAATTGCATTGTTTTGGACAGAAAAAGTTACATTCCTTGTTTAGTTGTATTTTTTTTACAAAATAAACACAGTAGCATTTTTGTTTGTATTTGACAAATATTGTCCAATCATGAACTAACTAGGCTTAAAAGATTCATCTCGTAAATTATAGTCAAACCGTACTATATTTAATGCTCTATGCATGTGTCATAAAAATTGATGTGACGGAGAATCTTAACAAAGCCTAGGTCTCGTGTATCCGTCCAGATGCCGTTTGTGTTCTCCATCTCTAATGATTAGCTCTAAGCTAGTATTAGATGCCAAAAACTTTGAACCTTGTGTCCATGGTTATTACTGTCGGCATGTGTTACCTATTGGTTGTGATAACCGCTTCCCAAAAAATGTAAATCGAACCCAAAATGTTTTGTTTAGGGATTACCCACCAGCCAGCCACACACGGTCCCGCAACGCAAGCCACATATGATTCAAATATGGAACCTATGGTCTCACTCTCACGTCCACTAAGGCCCTATTTAGATTGAAGATGAAAAATTTTTGGGTGTCACATCGGTTATGTCGGAAGGACGTCAGGAGGGGTTTTAGAAACTAATAAAAAAACAAATTACATAGCTTGTCAGAAAACTGCAAGACAAATCTATTAAGCATAATTAATCTATCATTAGCACTAGCACATGTGGGTTACTGTAGCACTTAAGGCTAATCATAGACTAACTAGGCTTAAAAGATTTGTCTTGTGATTTTGAACTTAACTGTGTAATTAGTTTATTTTTTTATCTACATTTAATGTTCCATGCATGTGTCCAAAGATTCGATGAGATGGATGAAAATTTTTTGGATGGGGAACTAAACAGGGCCTAACAGCTCCTGTAGGTAAGATTACTCACACAAGGATTGATATATATAGTGAACTCAATTGAGTACTCATTTCATGCCTATGTACAATACATGTTAGGGGGTATTTTAGGGGGTGTTTGGCACTGCTCCACGAACTCTGCTCCACAAACTCTACTATGGAGCAGCTCCATAAAAAACTGGAGTTCGTGGAGTACCTCTTTAGGTGCTCTCACAACTCCACCCTTTTTCTTGAACCGAGTGCGTGGAGCTGAAACCGTTTGGCTAAAAAACGTGGAGCGGAGCTGGAAAAACGTAGAGCAGAGCAGTCTCAAACACCCCCTTATAGAGGATGTCGCCTTCATTATCCCTAAAACAGGCCTTGTTTAGTTCCCCAAAAATTTTACAAAATTTTTCAGATTCTCCTTCATATCGAATGTTTAGACGTATGCATGTAGTATTAAATATAGATGAAAATAAAAACTAATTGTGCAATTTGGTCGGAATTGACGAGACGAATCTTTTAAGCCTAGTTAGTCCATAATTGGACAATATTTGTCAAATACAAACGAAAGTGCTACTATTCATATTTTGCAAAAAAAATTTGAAAGTAAACAAGGCCAAAGTCTAAATATAACCATGAGTTAATCACTTACAACGCTCTTATCTTCAGGGCAAACTAGTTGTTACATCTTCGATTCAATATTTTACATGTCGTGAGCGATTTTCTGTAAGGAGGCTTTCAGCCATGAGACTTTGCATCTTGTGAAAAAGTCATATCGTCCTTGCTCACTTTGACTTTCAGACGGCTTCATTTTAGTTTGACAACAAAGTGAACTAGGCAACTTTGTTTCTTGCTCTTTTTTTTGTCTTTGTATTTGAGCAAAGTGGTTTTTCTATCTTCCTTCCTCCCTTTGCTTCTTGAAACGAAGATATCTCTAAAAGCAAGTATTAACAAAGAAACAATTAGTTCTAATCGAAGCACTAGAGACTTGCGTTTGTCTAAGGTCAAATCCCCAATAACTCCACTCTAAAGTCACTTGTGATTAAAAGGACAAATATATTTTCTTCATATTCACTTTACCAGATTTTTAAGTAGATATTTAAGACTCTAAATGAATTTAAATGATGCAAGAACTTCACTTAGAAACTTAGGATTTTCAATGAAAAAGTCGTTAGCTACAAAGTTGTAGATCTTCTAGCTTTTTTTGATCCAAGGTTGTTTGCAAATTTGATTTTGAAAATGACAAAACTTCAAATAGAATTTTGGGACCATAAATGATGTCTAATGAACAAGTCATTGACTAGAGAGTTGTTTTCGGTTGTTTTTCCCATCTAATATACACTTATGTCTAGATACATAGTAAAACATATGAATTTAAAAAAGCTAAAACGACTTACAATTGGGAACGAAACAAATAAATAGCTTTATGAGTTTTAAAATATCTCTAAAAAATAACATCCTATAGAAACATGACACACTAACTCCTAATGCAGAGCTGATCACGGGTGCATGAAACAATAGCTACCAAATCCAGGAAATATATATAGAAAATTATATATAGAAATTTTTTATTTTGGGGCGAAGACAATATCATTTTAAGCAACAAATAAATTTCTTGTATGGCCGCATTAAAGCTCGATATTGCTTGAAGATTTTGGAGTGCTTATTTTAAGCAACAAATAATTCTTGTGCGGAAAAAAATAAATCTCAATATTGCTTCAAGATTAGAGTGCTCGTTTCAAGCGCTTCAAGATTTTGCTTCCAATCTTACTAAAGTTCTGTGTGGCAAAAGTAAATCTAATATCCAAATAAATTCCTTGAGCGGCGAAAACGAAACCTTGGTTTTGCTTGAATATAGTGTTTATTTTTAAGCGCTTGCAGATAATCCGGGAGGTGGGATGCGCCTCTATACCTAGCGTTAAGAAACAACGGCGGGCATTGCCGTATCTGTGATCTCAATATGCAATTATGTAAAGGTGGAAAAAAAAATAGCACATGGTATCTCCAAATACTTCCCAAATGAGTGACGCGAAGAATAATATCGCCTCCTCGATCCGTCGTTGGTCTGGGCAGATCGGACGTACTATGCCATCTGATGAACGACACCGAGCGCCACCGTATCCCGGCTGGTGGATCGCTGGATCTCATCCCCTCGCCGAGGATTTGCTTCTTTAATCAGGGCCTGGCTCGTGAGTGCCCGGTGGTGACATCGCACACTTACCCGGCTCGACTGTACTGTCCCCTATCCGGCTATCCCAGTCGCCCAGTGGCCGAGTTCGATCGCTGTGACCCCGACGCGATCGCGATGTGACCAACGGCCCAACGAGTCGCGAGTCGCAACGTGACGCGCGAGGCAGGCCAGGCCAGGCACCGAGCGGCAACCGGCAACCCAACTTGCCAAAGTGCACCCGCCCGTTCGCTTCCAATAAAAGGCGGCTGCCGCCCCGCTGGCCAAGCCTGGCAGGCGCGGGCGCGGCCGGGCAGAAGCTTCCGCATCCGCAGTCCCCAGTCCCGCACCCGGGGTCGCTGACCGGCGACCGCATCGCCGAGCCAGTCAGTCGCCGAGGCGACAGACAGACAGCGCACCCCCGCAGGAGCACCCGTTACCAGCTGCACAAAACGGCCAGTTTTTATTCCGCTGCCGTCGCGTGCTGCATCCATCGGGGGCCCGGGACAGAAATATCCTCCTGCTGCTCCTCGGCCTCGGCGTGCTCGCGGAGTCGCGGGCGGGCGGAGCAGGAGGGGCGAGGAGGCGGATCGGGGAGCGGAGATCCCGGCGGCCGGAGGGATGGCGAAGGGCGGCGGGGAGAGGGGCGCGCTGCTGCCGGTCTCGGCGGACGACGACGGGAAGGGCAACGGCGGAGGGGGAGGCGGCGACGATGCCGTGCTGTTCAAGGGCTCCGCCATGACCCGCCGCGGCGCCGCCGCCGCGCTCTCCTACATGGCATGCTCCGGTACGCGCTACGCCCGATCCGCTCCCTCCCTCCCTCCCGTGCGGGCAGCTTGGTTGCTTGCGACCGCAGCGTGGACTGCTCGTAGTTCGGGTAATCGGGTGGGCTGTTTCGTTGGTTGCGTTCAGGGGATTTGGGGACGGGCGAACACCTGCATCACGTGTTTCACTTGATGCTTGTGCTGGTCGTCACGTTTTTTTCTGTTGAATTCAGCTACGTGATTTTGGAGTTCGTGCAGGACGGTTGACTCGTGCTTTGGTCTTTCGGCTTTTGCCAACACGGCCGAGCTTTTGGGGAGAGAAACCGTTTTCGTAGCTCTGTTGCCTATGCGGTTATACATACGCAAAGTGCAAAGTACATATACTTCATACATGTTTATGAAATTCTATATGAAAGTAGGAACTGCTATTTCATACAGATAACTGAATTTGCCATCATGACGAATCTGTGACATACTGTGTCCTAGTGTTAGCTGAATTTTGGTCGTAACAAATGGGGCTACTGTGCTGACTTATCTCCCTTTTCAGTTTGGAGTGGGCCTATGCTTATTGCTCGGGCACACTTGTAGGAGAACATGACCAGAGAGCCCTGTTGAAATAGAATTTAGAAAGCAATACTATACCGTTTGGTGCTGATGATAGGATGTAAATTGCTTCAGTCCCTGTTTGGATGATGGTTCAATTGGATAAGAATAATCGTTTAATAGAACATATATATCATTGTCCTCATCTAACTATCTATCTAGCTAGCTAGCCTTTTGAACTGAAACCTGCCCACTTGTCATTAGTTGCGTGACAAAATTGGAACAAACGAAGGTGGTCTCACTTGAGGAAAAACACAAGCGGAAAATCAGCAAAACCATTTTGACTTTAGTTAGTGTGTGTGATGGGGGGGATTTTAGGTTAAGTGATGAATGAGGTTTGAATTGCACAATAAACTCATATTCCATTTATATGTACTTACTGGAGGTTGGAGAACTGTGAATGGGTTACTGTAGTTGGACTTACTAATGATATCCCCTTTTGCATTCATGACTAAAATTGCACTGGAACTCACTTGTGTTCTTCTGATAATACCTGTTGAAGGAGTTCTGCTCAATGCATGGTTTTCAGTTTTACTTGAACTGTTTCACCTTAATTTTGGTTTATCTCCATTGTTTTTTTAAAATATTTAGATACATCGTGTGTTTGCATCAAAAAAATATCTTGATCATTGTTTTGTTTGTTCTGTATTCTCCTTAACATGTGCAGTGTACCAATGCAATATTTATTAGTTATGTTGTCATGTGCCTCAAATTATCTTACACACTTTTAACCTGCTACAAGTTTATACCCATACATTCTTTTGAGTTACTTGATGATTCACTCTGTGATGCCATCTTTTTTAGCTCTAGAAGGATGGTAACCAAATAGCCAATGTCCACAGGGATATGATGTGTTATTGTTTTGTTTTCCATTTTCAGAACCCATTTGTTGTACTAATTTTGGGATTTTTCAATATGCAGTATTGCTAGTGATGTTTAACAAAGCAGCTCTGTCTTCGTATAATTTCCCTTGTGCAAATGTCATCACGCTCCTTCAGGTACTGGATGTGTTCTGGGAAAATCTGTGGTGTGCATGCTTCATGCACTTTTCTGGATGGAGAACGTGAAAGTTTCATGCCTGTGTTCCATTGAATTCTTAGCGAACATTTTCTTTCAAGTTTTCAGTGCTGTATGGGTCTATGTGATTAGTCTAGTCCAGGGTTCAGTTTCCACTGGTAACTGGTTTTCCCATTGTATACCAGGAGAACAAATCCTGGGGTGTACATTTTTTTAATCAATTTTTTTATTGAAAATATTTAATTTTGTCCCATGGTATCGTTCCAAATATCACCAAATACTGCCTTTAATCTTATTTCAAGAATGTTCCAAGTCTTGCTTGAAGTGCTGGAGATATTACGCTTTTAATCATCCTTGGGAAATAGTGGATCCCAAATCTTTTGGTAGCTGTTGATGGAACGTAGCTTTGTAAAATCCTCCTTTGCCTTTGGATGTCTGTTGTCTAAATTTCTAGTTTACATTACATTTGTATTCTATCATCTGTGTATTTCTCCTTTCTTTGTTAACACTTAACAAACATGTGCAGATGGTGTGCTCAACGTGCCTTCTTTATGTTCTGAGACGGTTAAAGATCATCTCCTTCACAAATAGTGATCCATCAGTGCCTTCTGATTCACTATTCTTTGTGCCGTTTAGGTTACTGTTGCGCACCACACCTCTTTCCTTGGCTTATTTACTCTACATGGTATGCTGACTCCCTTACATATAAGATTCATGTGTTTAATAATTAGGCACATGCATTTCTGTTCAGGTTGAATTCTGACTGGTGTTTACTGTTCTTTTTTTTTTAAAAAAGCTGGCCTCGATGGAATCAGTCCGTGGAGTTAACGTTCCTATGTATACAACTCTACGGCGCACAACAGTCGTGTTTACAATGACAATGGAATATTTCCTGGCAAAGCAGAAGCACACCCCACCTATAATAGGCAGGTAAATATATGGATATTTGTTCTGTTCGCTGTATCTCATTATTACGAATACACGGTTTGTTCTAAGAATGAATAGTGTGCGGTAGTTAGCTAGTGTAAGTTCCATTTCGTTTAATTCATTGATGCCCTAGGCAGTCTCAAATATAAGTATTTGTACATGTTATCCATTTTGTATAAGCCTTTGATTATATGATTATATTTGTTTCATCCAGCAGTAGTAGGTTTCTGTGCCTACTGCTGTACCTGTACCCTTTTTCTTTGCATATAGCATTTGTTGTGCTGAACATTTTCAGGACTAGGTAGTGTTCTGAATCTATAATTTTCCACTATCTGGTTGTTAACCAAGGTTTTATCAGTGTGGCTTTGATTGTATTCGGAGCATTCGTTGCTGGAGCTCGAGACTTGTCATTTGATGCTCGTGGGTATGCTATTGTCTTTGTGGCCAACATTACGACAGCTGTTTATCTTGCTACTATCAACCGTATAGGTAAAGCAGTTACCTTTTCCAACATATAATGTTCTTTCATCTTACAAAATCTTTCTGATCAGATATTCTTTTACCCCCCTAGGAAAATCTAGTGGCCTCAATAGCTTTGGCCTGATGTGGTGCAATGGTATTATTTCGATTGCCCTTTTCTTCTCGAACACTATTTTGATTGCTCTTAACTTCAGATCAAACTTCTTATGTCTTAATACCCTGTCTGGATTTCAGGACTTGTCTGTGGACCTTCAGTACTGTTCTTGACATATATTCAGGGTGACCTAAGGAGGACCGTGGAATTTCCGTACCTTTACTCCCCTGGGTTCATGGTAACACTGGATTCATGCTTAAGTTAATTTGTACATTGCCGACCCTCCTTTTGTCAGTTTTAGTAGGCATTTAAAGACTGTTTGTGGATGCACGTCATGAAATTCAAAAACCATGAGTCATGTTATTTATCTTCATCGGTCTGCTTGTACTGTTAATTAGCCAGTTAGCCCTTGGACTCATGGTGCAGCTGGAAGTTTAGTTTGCAAGACATTGTTCTGTTTGTGTACTGTCAATTAGCCAGTTAGTAGCCCTTGGACTCATGCTGCGGCTAGAAGTTTTGTTTCACTATCTTTGGGATCCGGCCATTCAAGTCCAGAAATTAGCTTGGATTGCATATGTTACTGAAGCACGTGAGTACTACCTTGGGTGTAGTCACACAGTCTCACTCACTCTCAACCAAGTCAATTTTTGCTGGTGCTGATAATTTTGATAATACCACCCTCTAGTCCTTTAATATCATTTATCATGTTCTAATTTACCAAAAGTTATCCATAATAACATAGTAAGGGACTGTTTCAGCCACTATTATGATAACTTATTATAGTGCCTCCAGTTTGGAACCTCAAAATTCTTTCATTCAGTCCAATTACTAGTGTATAGTATAGCTGCTGAGATGATCTTGAGTTCACTTTACATGCTAATTTGTTTATTTTTCATACTAATTTAACACTCAAAACAGGTAGACAACAAAGTAGTGAGTAATGTCATGTCAAGTTGTATTCCATTACATCATGTAATGTCAATAATGTGGAGTTATGAATGTCACCAATAACAAAATTTCGCTTGTAGGTTGTGCTGTTATTTTCGTGCATCTTAGCATTTCTACTGAACTACACTATCTTCTGGAACACAATCCTGAATTCTGCACTCACACAATCGATGTGTGGGAACTTGAAGGTACGGCTACCATCCAATTATTCCACTCAATCCAATAGGCCAACATGCAAAGCATTCTTGAGTAGTGATATTCATGTTCGATGTTTCTGCAGGATTTCTTCACCGTTGGAATTGGTTGGGTTCTATTTGGTGGGCTTCCTTTTGATCTTGTAAGTTTCGGGGTCTTGTTTCTTATGGGCCACTTATCTTTGTATAATCTCCCAGTGAATACTGAACCCAAGTTTTCGTATGCAGCTTAATGTTATCGGACAGGGATTAGGCTTTTTGGGCTCTGGATTGTATGCCTACTGCAAGATCAAAGGAAAGTAGATGCTGATGTCTAGTGGGAACAACTGGGAGTAGACGTTGGGTGTGACTTGGTGTTTGATTCAGGGGCCAGTGTGCTTAACAAAAGTAGCGTTATTTATGCTGTTTGCTCCTACATATGGGAGAGAAATTTTGTAGGTTTCTTGTATTATTAAACTTCAGCCCTCATGAACACTACAAAACTGACAAGGAAATAGAGTATACCGGATTTTTACTGTTACTTTATGATCGTTTCTCTTTTAAACTCGAATAGACGTGCAAAATACAATGAATAACTTATGTAGAAGGCACAGAGAAACTTGAATAACCTAGCAGAATGCAATGAAGAACCTTGTGTAAAAGGCACATGATACAGAACGATCTGATCAAAAATCGATTACTCTACATCCAGTCTTCAGGCTCTCAAATGTGAAAATGCACCGGTCCAAAATTGATTACTGTAGTTCCAGGCTTCAGGCATTAAATGTGAAGCATGTACCGTCCAATACTGAAATGTTTATTCAGGCGTAGTTCAGAGGCACAAAATGGTGCATCACTCATTTTTATGCACACCCGACACAAATAAACGATGCAACCAAACAACTTCAAGAACCATATCAAATACTTGCAATGTACACGCTACTTAAGATAGAAAAAGTGAGAGTACATGTCATCACAGATATCGCACGTAATCTGCAATCCGTGAAACAAAACTTTCATAGCTTTAGAAAAGCTCAAACGAGGTCATAACAAACTTATGCATCTAGAGCCTATATAAGCCGGCAGAACAAACAGTTCAAATAGAACTGAGATCTCTTGCGTGCTCCAAAGATGTAGCACATTTTTTACCACTGTCTATATCTACCAC
>Ga0182004_10002443_pt1 | contig 14438 bp, 14 predicted proteins | sample Sormic07211540_1_FD_120479 | JGI IMG/M metagenome (GOLD analysis project Ga0182004, IMG submission 120479) | Endophyte microbial communities from Sorghum bicolor roots, Mead, Nebraska, USA - 072115-40_1 MetaG | ecosystem: Host-associated > Plants > Roots > Unclassified | place: USA: Nebraska...
CAGCTACCCCTCACGGCCGGACGTTGTCATCCTCGATAGGTTCAGCCTGGACTTTCCGGCCGGGAAGATCGTCGCTCTCGTCGGTGGGAGCGGGTCCGGCAAGAGCACCGTCGTCTCGCTCATCGAGCGCTTCTATGAGCCGCTGTCCGGCTCCATTCTGCTTGATGGGCACGACATCAAGGAGCTCGACGTCAAGTGGCTGCGCCGGCAGATCGGGTTGGTTAATCAGGAGCCGGCCCTGTTCGCGACGAGCATCCGCGAGAACATACTCTACGGCAAAGGCGACGCCACTATGGAGGAGATTAACCACGCGGCGAAGCTGTCAGAGGCGATCACATTCATCAACCACCTCCCTGATCGGTACGAGACGCAGGTCGGCGAGCGAGGGATACAGCTCTCCGGCGGCCAGAACCAGCGCATCGCGATCTCGAGAACCCGTCGATACTGCTCCATCAGCGCCTTCGTCGGGTTTTTGGATGACACAGCTCGGCGCCGTGATCTGCGGCGTCGAGCTCGGCGCCAAGATCCACGGCGTCGAGGTTTTTTTTTTGTTTTTTGGTCGTGTAAACCGCCACGTCAGAAGCCACGCTGCGCAGAAACCTCGACGCCGTGTTCCATGGCGTCGAGGCGTGTAACCTCGACGCCATGAAGCATGGCGTCGACTCTCTGGGTCCAAAACTGCGATTAAGTTTTCCAGAGATCCAAAAGAGAATTTTTTTTAAAAAAAAGGCTAAATTTTAAAAAATTGGGATGGAACGGCTGGCTGAGAAATTCATCTACAGGCATCCACACTGCAAAAGGAAAGGCCAAGAGTGTTCGTTTCTTCTAACAGTGAAAAGACAAACACAACCATCTAATTCAATCTGAAAAGCATCTGGATCTTGACGAGTAGTGCCACTGTAGCCTCAATATCAGATTCATCAATTGTGAGGTGAAACGATAGATAGGATTTCTGAAGCTTAAGTTGTAAGCATTGTGTTTCCATAAGCCTGAAAGGCAGATAGCATATATGTCTAACATAAGTTACAAAATCAAGGGATTTTAAAATGCTGAATCAACAATTGACATATAACCATCCAGGGAAAGAAATGAGATTGAAGGTAGCATTTTCAACAAAAATAACTGGAACAATAATCAAAGAAGGGGCATTTTTCCTCACAAAAGTATTAAGTATGACTTGCCTGTATTGGTATAGGAACTAGATCAGCTCGATCTTCCAGTATCTTCAACCAGACCCCCACCTTTTTGCTGAAGTAAGAAACCCATCAATATATTTATATATCCATTTATTTAATTGATGTTTGCACACATTACCTGTTGACTCCAGTAAGACAGGACTGGAGTGATGCAGCAGATGCATTTGATGTATTTGCCTATTTGATAAGGGAATTAGGTTTAACCACACCTCCACCATATTCATCTTTGAAGGCATCCAGTACATCAATAACCCCAAGCAACAGTGTCATGGGATGATGGGAACAGCTACATGAACACCCTTCGGCAATAAATTTCCAAAGAAACATGGAGCTGTTCCAAATACTGAGGATTTCAAGCAGGGCCGTCTAACTGCTGAAGTTGTCAAAAGTACAACATAGTAAGGGAAAAGTATGGGATCCAGATAGAAATTAGTTTGTAAACTGGCAATATATTGCATGAGAAAGGGTGCCATGACGAACAAGTAAGAAAACAAAGAGGTTATATGCATGAAAGCCATCATAAACTGTTGTTGCTTCTACTTTCTCCTATATAGCACAAGGTTCCCCTCCTCCCTCCAACACATCCCCTGATCCCCAAACAAAAGATTTAGGGTGCATTGCCACGTGCTACACTACAGGCCTAAAAAAATCAAACTGTTTTGCATTTGAAGTCTTTGGGCAAACCAAAGAAAGATAGCACCTTAAATATGCTGAGGGGTGCACACAGAAAATGATATTTTTTTTATCACTCAGTAGACTTGAAGTCCAAAAGAATTAGAAACACAAAGAGGCCTATGTCTCTTAAATAGAGCAGGGAAGATTGAATTAATCAGAATATTTGATAAGGAGTCTACATTTTTTAAGTGGGCTTTGCACTATTTTATAAATATATAAAAAAGCAGAAAAATGCATCTATGGTTATGAATCCCATTTGAACCAGCACATAGCCTTGTCAAGACTCAAGAGGGAGTCCCTGAAAAGACGGCCTCCTAAATGGAATTATCTCCAACTTTCTATACTAAAGCTCCTATTGAATCGCAAACAATCAAAATACCATTCTAGAGTAACACACAGCTATAAATGCATAAATTCCAAAAATAATTCAAACAGGAGTATAATTTCCGAGGGTAAAAATTAAGATTCTTTTACTTCCAAGTATCTGTAAAAGTAAACATCATAGGCAAGCTCTACAAATAAAAAATACTGCAAAATGGATCAATCTAAACATTCTTGAACGATGGACTCCAATTTTCAAAGTAGAATAGTTCAGTTATGATTATCATAAAACATGTATTGTATGTAAAATTTTAAGCGATTTGACACTGAAAACAATCTTGAAACTATAAAATTTAAATTCTAGTTTAAGTGTTAAACATCAATCTGAATTCAGAACAATAAATTCGACTTAGTTTTTTTTTGACATATAATTTATATCTATAAATTCACATTCTACCTTTCATATCAAAGCTCAATATAAATCTGTACTTCTTAATTTTTAACATATGGCTCAAAATTCAAAACTTAATACATCTAAATTCTGCAAAACCAGGATACAAACCTATACCCAGAATGTCATTCAATGTCTTGCATTGAGAGAAGACAAATTTGTACCAAGAGTAGGTTGGTACGAGTATGTCTGGCAGCTTATATCCATAAAGGACAGCCATTTGGTAACTTCTAATGGCTGGGAATCTTACAACCACACCCTAGTTAGACACAAATTAGAGAATTTATGACCATAAATGGCAGTTAATCAACTTGGAACTGGTGGATGCAGAACCTATCAACGTTCCATAAGCATGTGGATAACACAGAAGTTTGGAGCTTCAGCAAGTCAGGCTATTCCTCAACTAGTGCTTCTATACTCCTCTGGAAAGTGAGAAGTGCAAAATTGAAGCAATTTGAGGGCCTGGTTTGCGACCATACGCTGTTCAACTAGTAATAACATAGCTTTATGATTTTTTCCAACTCAGTTTTTGGAATAGTAGCATATAAACCATCATTTATACTGACATGCATGATGCATTCAATATTTACTTTTCTAGTACAGTGTTGAGATTTGAGAATGTTCTTCCAGGCATACCATTGCGATAAGCATGTGTTCCCACACAATTTCATTATCTATGTGATGCAAGCAGTTGCAACAATGCCACTTTATTCCAATTTCACATTATAAAGAGTAAAGTATACTGGTGGTCCTTAATCTTGTATTAAATTGTGCAATTTCCAACTTACTGATGGTGAATGGGGATATAGATCTATACCCTGTCCAGGGGCAGAACCAGAAATAGGCTAGGCCCCGGGACTAATACTGTGCTAATACAAGGACATGTCCTTCGAACAATTGACATTCTGATGTGTTTTGAGTGGATTTTCATTGTTTTGGGGGCCTTGGACAAGGGCTAAAGCTAGGGAAGCCAGGTGCTCGGCTACACCACTGATCCTGTCACTCTATCAGCCCACAAAACCATGGATACAAATCATAGTTACTCCCTCCATCTCAAATTATAAGGCATTCCAAGAATCTTGAAGAGTCAAAGCATTTCAAGTTTGACCAAAATTATAGAAAGAATTATAAAGATTTATGAGATCAAGTGGATATACTATGAAAATATAATCAATGAAGAATCTAATGATACTTAGTTGGTCTCATAAATGTTATTGTTTTATCATATAAATTTGGTCACTCTCCAAGATTCTTGGAACGACTTATAATTTGGGATTGAGGGAGTACCTTTCTTTTCAACAAAAAAAAAGACCACTTCATTTAATTTGGTAGCTTGATTCCAGATCATATTAGTATGATACAATACAATGAAGCATCAAATTGCTGCAAGAAAAATGACATAGGTGACATAGACAGTGGCACCTCAACAAATTGATGCATGCTGCCATGCTAGGTAGTTGAACAAGTAGTGCACTGAGGGCAAAGTCATTTCTCATAACACCTTAGACCTGACTTTATATTAAATCATATGAAAGCAAATGGAACGGTGTTATGAAAATGCTTGCTGATGACACAGCTCCTTTCCACTATTCAAGGGGAAACTTTTCCTAGGCTAATGTATAATTGTATACATCAAAATATTAAAGAAAACCATAGCTATGCTAAAGCTTGTTGATGGCAGATTCAAGGAGAATGTTATGTTTCATCTGAACAGGAACAGTTCAGGCATTCTCTCCCACATACATTCACAGAAGAAAAGGAACTGTCAAGGCTACAGCAATGTTGCACAAAAGAGAAAAGGATGGCACGTGTTTTCTTCACAATCCCCTTCCACAGTGCACACAAGTACACAACCTTCCATCTATGATCCACCAGTCTTAGTTTTTTAGATGCATATAAAAATGACCCAAAGACCAAAATTGAGGCCAGAATGAACTGGATCTCTGGTTCCATTTTTTCCCAGCTAAACTGCTGGCCTGATCCAGTTTTAATAACTATGAATCTAGGTACTAACTCTGAGCTTTACAAGATAGATCCTCACATCTTGAAACCAGTCTTCTTCTAATAAGGTGACAAAGTAGAGATGTTTTTACCTCTTCTCAAGATGTCCATCATCCATGAATTGTTCAGAACCAAGACATCGGAAGCCATGCAATACTATTTATACTTATCATTCTGATGAGTCAAGACAAATAGATTGTTTTCACGGTAATTGAGCAATCATTTGTTGACATCATTGACCTGCAATACACTTGCAAGTTTGCATATAGACTATTTGCCCTCAGCTCCACTACACCGGAGGTATACCGTATACAACCGAAAGAACCAGGGTAGGTTATCATATTGGACTTATAACCCAACCTGTAGTCCGACTTGGTTTTCGTATTCTTGCTGTTCGTTGAGATCTACTTTCCAATCTCTCAAGTATTGAGTAAGTTATCGAGTCTGGAGCCAATCCCTGTTGCTTCAGAGTTTCATAAAGTTTATGAGCTTCTCTTGTCTTCCCATGTCTCTCCAAACAATCTAGTAAAATGTTATAGGTTACAATATTAGGAACACATCCCTGTGCAATCATCTCATCAAACAAGCTGCATGCCATATCAACCTTATTGGATTTCCCAAAGCACTCAATTAATATGCTGTAGGTGAAGACATCAGGATCATATCCTTTCTCTTGCATATCTTTGAAAAGCATGTGGGCTTCATCGAGATCTCCATTTTTTCCAAGGCAATTTATCATAGAATTGTAGGTGATTACATCAGGCTTGCAACTGCTATCATCCATTTCCTCAAAAAGTTCAGATGCCTTATCAACTAAGCCAACCCTACCAAAACTTGAAATCATAATATTGTACGTGAAAACATCAGGAGCAACCCCATTGGCTTTCATCTTATCATAGAGACTGCTCATGAAAGACACCTGCTTCAGCTTCCCAAGAGCAGAAAAGATAATATTATACATTCCAACATCTGTAGTAATCCCCTTTTCAGGCATCATATGCAGTAGATCAATAGCCTCTGCTGTCTTTTCTGCATTGCATAGTGCCTCAAGCATTGATACAAAAGCATCCCGGTCTCCTTTTTCATGGGAACTCCACATACGACAGAATACACTATGAGCCTCACTTGCATGCCCAGATTTGCAGAGTGCCTTGACCAAGTAAGAATAAACTGACCTATTCAGATGTCCACTACAGATATCTAGAATCTCATTCAGCCGGTGGAGTTGTCCCCCTGTTGCTAAAACATCCAGCATAATGCTATATGTGAATTGATTGGGCTGGCAGTCACTCTCAATCATTTTAGAAAGCATAAAAATCGCCTTATCAACCATCTTGTTCTTACCAAGAGCCTCAATAACAGTATTATAAGCAATCAAGTTAAGAACACATCCTTTGGACACCATTTCCTCCAAAAATGAGACAAATTTAGTGGCCTTCCCAGCCTTTCCAGACATTCTAATTAGTATAGTGTATGTGTATGCATCTGGATCACAGTTATTTTGTTTCATGTCTTCAAAGACTTGGTAAGCTTGGTCAACCTGCTTGAAACAAATTTTTACTTGTTAATGGATTATATGCAGTTAGGTGAAAGTGAAACCTTTTCTTGGGAAGGAACAAAAATTCAGGGTTTCTAGAAACAAATTTTTACTGCTGCAAAAGGACTAAAATGATGACTCATGGTACACCAACCCCTCCACCTCCCTTACTATTACACTATGTCAAAGCAAGTTAGCCCATGGCCCACCTGTAAGCATAGTACTAAATAGCATTAGTAGCGCCAGCAACAGTGAACGCTATAGCGGTAGCAGCCCTCTACCGCTACCGTTACAAGGTCGCGGACCAAAGATAGTGTGCTGGAACTTAGCGACCCTTATTGCACTTAGCGGCCGCTATTGCACTTAGCAGCCTCTATTGCACTTAGCGTCCGCTATTTCAAGCCGCTATTACTGTTGTTAGGCTGCTATTCACTATGTGGATGGTTCAAGTGACATTTGTGGATAATTCCAATGGTAAGAAAACCGCATCCTTCCGATACCGATACATGTATCTGTATCCAATGGTTCAAGTAACATTCAATCTCATGATTATAAATGTTTTTATTTTGCTGTAGTAACTGAAGAAAAACTCATCATATGCAAAGGACATTTTAGTCTAGTCTACGACATTCTCCTCTCTTTAGAATTTGAATCCAGACAGCTAGCCAAATGATTTTAGTAAGTGATTCCGTTTCTCAGAGAAATGTTTCTCTACTGAATCTGAAACATTTCTCCTAGAATCTGGATCCCTACCAAAAAGGGCCTTAGTGTCCACTATCCACAATCCTCTGTGCAAACACTAATCTGCTGCGAAGCCGCTATCTGCCATTTATGAGCTTGCCTGTAAGTGTATATGAAGGCATAAAAGGAAGCAACATATACTAAAGGAAGGATCAAACAAATTGATTGAAATCCTGAGCCCCTTCCTTACCCCTTGGTTCCTCACCACAGGCATATTAACTTACGATGTCTAACAGATACACCTAGCAAGCATATGAACTTGAAATTATCTTTGTTTTTTTATCAAAACAACATCATACCGCCTCTTCCTGACTCCTCATCCTTCACTTTCCTAGTCATGCATCCTCTTTAGCCCCAATATGCCACTAAGTGAAGCCACCTCCACCAGTCCAGGGAGGGCCTAATTCGGCTGCATGAGCAGTGTGACACAGGGACTGCAGTGCCGGATGATAGTAGAGCAGGGCAAAGGATACTGAACAGGATGAATATAGCAGCAATGGCAAATAGGGTGTGTCAGTTCCACTGGGTATACAGATTCCCCCACACCAGTAACTCAAACATCAGGGACATCTATATGTAGCGAGTAGCAAGAAACTAACAATCAACAATTTGTGGAACATAATTGCAGCAGAAACAAGCTCTTCTACAAGTTTGAATTCTTCCAGACATGCAAGTGCCCGTGTAGAACATTATTAAATGGTGTCTTCCAGCACAAGAGTAGCTAGAATCCACAATCAGATAAACTAGTGTACCAACCACCTAAAGACCACAGACAGTAGCAGCTCATACTTACATACTGTGCAAGTACCATCTAAGTTGCACAAATTTTGTCCCTAGGAAATATTTGAGTAAGCTATCTCTCATCCTTGTGATTCCTAATATGCTGTGCTTAAGTGATCAGAATTAATCATACCAACAACATTTTTAACACAACCATTCCTACTTCCTAAATTTAGCACAGCATGACAAAAAACATAGCTAAATATATGCGATTTGTGATCATTATCATACCATTCCAGCCTTGGCAAGCGCATCAAGCAGCATGTTATACGCAAATATGTCCAGCTTGTAGCCCTTCCTCCTCATCTTCTCATACATCTCGAACCCCTTCCACACCTCCCGACTCCTCAGATAGGCCTGCACAAGGCACTTGTAGGTGTACCCGTTCAGCCTCAGCCCCCAATTCTTCGCCAGCTCCAGGCACCTCCCCACCTCCACGCCCATCCCGACCAGCAAATTCACGGTGGAGATGTTGCCCGGCACGCCGTCGCGCTCCATCTCCGCGACGAGCCGCATTGCCTCGGCGGGGTCGGCGCGGTTGCGGAAGAGGAGGACCAGGATGCGGTTGTAGGAGAAGGCATCGTGGCGGAAGCCGGGGAGGGAGGTGGCGGCGAAGCGGAAGAAGCCGAGCGCGAGGGAGGTGTCGGGGGCGAGCGCCTTCATGACCTCGGAAGCCTCGGCGGAGGTGAGAGTGAGGCGGTGGGAGCGGAGGTAGTCATCGAGGTCGAGCAGCGGGGCGGGGGACGCCGGGGAGCGGAGGATTCGGGCGACGGCGCAGATGAGGTGGCGGCGCGGTAGCGAGTAGCCGCGCGTGTCAAGCGGGGTGGGGGCCGGCGTCGGCGAGATGGTGACGGTGAGAGAGGGCCCCGAGGGGGACGGCGTCGCCGCCGCGATGCGGCCGGCGTAGGTCGTAGTCAGGCGGCGGGGCATTTTGGGCCGGTGTGGATTGGCGTTTGGGGGCGCCTGAGAACTGAAGTCACACAGCTTCTACAGATTCACTGACATGTGGGGCCAAGTAGATTTCGCCAGGTCTGGGTCCACATGTCAGTGAGTCTTATCAAGTTAGCCCTTCTTAGCTGGGGTTCAACGGTTAAACCCTATCTTCCATTTTTCCTCGCTGCTTCTCCCAGGCCTCCGTCGAGCTCCTCCCTCGCCCAGCCACCCTGGGGCCAAAATTTCCAGAACCTTCTAGACGCCTCGCGCGCACCACGCCAATCTGCTGCTGCTCTCTCGATGGTGCGCCTCCACCAGCTCCTTTCTCGCGCGCTCGCATCTCACCAAATCCTCCCTTGTACCACCTCCGGCGTCCGCTCCACCCCGCGGCTGCTCCTCCGTCCCCGGTCGCCACCGCCTGCTCCTCCTCCCCACGGTCGTACCTTGCTTCCCATCATCGTAGCGGCGTCGCGGCAATACGCCTCGTCGACCTTCGGGAGGCGAAGGCGCTCGTCGCGGCCGCCGGTGTTGCTGGGGCGGAAGAGAGCGAGGAGGCCGACGCGGAAGGGCCCTGGCGAGCTCAGCGTGCAAATTGGCATTGAGGAGGCCCTCCCCGACGATCCTGAAATCCTGGTAATAGCTTTGGGCCCCTAGTTTTGCAGTTTTGAACTGATGAAGCAGGTTTTTCTCAAAACAAATTGAGCATGCATTTGAAGCCACTCTGTGGTATTTCTCTTTGCATTTGTACGTAATGTTAAATTGGATTATAGATATGTCCTTCTCACTGCAAATTACTGTGCAGGGCATTGCTGAAACTCTTCGGACAGATGTTGGGAAGGCAGTGAAGCTGGCCCTCAACGACCTTGAAGGCTCAGATTACATTACCAGAGATCCTTCTGTATGCAATGTAAACAAGTATGCTAGCATTGAGGTCTCTCTTCTGCTTTGCGATGATGATTTCATCAGGAAGCTCAACAAGGAATGGAGGGATGAGGATCATGCTACGGATGTTCTGTCGATGTCTCAGCATATCCCAGAGCTTGATATTCCCATTGTATGGCATCCTACCAAATGAGTCTATTTATTTTGGATGCTTCTTTTGACCCTTTTTGTTACATGTTCTGTTTTTCTTCGACAGCTGCAGTTGGGTGATATAGTAATTTCTGTTGAAACAGCTCGACGGCAAGCAGAAGAAAGGGGCCACACACTTCTTGATGAGATAAGAATTCTCATGGTTGGTTGGTTTTCCTCTCTTTATTTCTTAATAATGTTTAACTGCAACTTCTCCAGTTGCATCAATGGATCAATAGTCCTGTAGTTGTTGTCAGATTTATCAATATAGTCATGTTCAGCTTTGCTACAATTTGTACCTCCATAATAGGCAAATGTGATGTTCAGTTCACACTGCATTTTGAACCTTCACAATTAAGAAATTTTGTATCAAAGGCATAAAAAGCTTAGGGCACTATTTTAATGGAGCAGTATCTGAAATTTAAAAAGCTGCCTGCAAAAGTAGAGACTACAGGTCATGGCGAGGCTTATTTCCATTGTCCATTCTGTATCAACAGCTGAATGCTTCTATGCATACTTCTGTGCTATTAGCCTATTACTGCTGTAATTTGTGGTGCATATGCCTGCCAAAGAACTTGCACACTTTTTTATGCTAACTGACTTAAACTTCAATAGGTGCACGGGCTGTTGCATTTATTGGGCTTTGACCATGAAGTCAGCAAGGTGGCTGAAGAAGAGATGGAGAAAGAAGAAGAACATATATTAAATACTCTTGAATGGAGTGGAAAGGGATTAATTAAGAGTGCCTATGATATTGCTACTGGCATGGAACATTTACAAAATTCTGTTGGTAAGTTTCCTCTTCACATTTTAACCATTATAGAAAACAAAATGAATGTCAATCTATTTCTTGTCACTTACTATGGATTCACTCACAGAGGCTGATAGCAGTATAGAGGAAGCGATCCTACAAGAGAAACATCAAGCCAAACTAAGCCATATCATTTGTGATATAGATGGTGAGTTGATTGAGCGCCTAGAAATATTTGGCTTGTATTGGATCTTGCCAATCTAGTGTATAATTTCTTCCGAAAATTTGGTAAGGTACTATTGTGGATTATGAAGGAGGCCTGCATGAAAAATCAATAGGATCTTTGAGAGAGGCAATTGCAATGGGAGTAAATATTATCATGGTTACTAGAAAGGTGGGTTCTATGCAGTCATGGTATTTGTTCATGCAATGCTAATGACACTGATCTGATGTGGTGGCTAGTCTTAGAATAGTTTTTGAACTTAACATTTACCAATCCTATGCCAGCTTTCCCAAAACAGACAGTATGTGGAACACTTGAAAAATTCTCATGAAAGCTGATAGTTAAGAGGATGTTTAGTTCTTTAAGTGAATTTTATTATGTCAATTGCTTCCTAATTCTCTTAAATTGTATATAGGTTACAGGTTAGTTACATACTCTATCCGTTCCAAATTATAAGACTTTTTGGCTTTTCTAGATATATTGGTTTTTTATATGCACTTTACACTATGTATAGATACATACTTACATAGTAAAAGTAATGTATCTAGAAAAGCCAAAACGTGTATAATTTGGAATGGAGGGAGTATGTTTTATTGATTGAGATTTGAGAAAACCTATGAAACAGCCAAACAGGTACTTTTGGGAACTTCTACTTTATATAGTATTAGGTAACTATGTATGCCTGTCAAAGAAAATTTCTATTATACAAAAATTACTTATTTTTTTACTGAACTCAATAATAACTAATATAATATCATCTGATTAATGATGAATTAAAGCATGTCAACAACATCCAAGAGGCTTATCACTCCATATTACTTTTTTATTATGTGTTCTTGATATTTTGTTCTTTATCTAGAGTCGGGCTTCCACCATTAGAACCTTCAAGCTTCTTGATTTCCATGAAAAAAGTGATTTTATTTCAGAGACTTCACCTGGTGTATTTTTGCAGGTACATTATATCCAATTTAATTTGAATAAGAATTCTAGATTTGTAGAGATTATTTATCAAAGCTGTGTACTTGTGTGCCACTTTATGTTACCCTGTTTTTTCTTGTGATATAGTCCTGAAGACGTAACATTGACAAATGGATTTGCCCAAAGTACAATTTATTTCACACAATATATATCTATATGTGCTTCATTGGTTTAGCATAACAAATTAAGTTCCTTGTCATTACCTTTGACCAAATTCTGTTTGCTTGATATTCATTTTTCTCCTAGAAAATAAATGTCTTATCAAAAAAGACTTGTAAAGTTACATGGGTTGGAATAAAATGTTACTTTGTTGTGCGAATATGACATGGTTAAATACTTAAATTTTAAAATATTCAAGGCAAAGTTGATCTTCTTTAACTTCTTTCCTTTCCATGTAAGTTGTTTCTGCAACTATGTAATATGTATTCCATGAGCCGCATACAAATGATAATATTGTTAAATTGAGATGTTTTCTCATGCCATCATGTAAGGGTTATGTGGAAGGAAATGGTACCAGCTTTTGAGCTGTCACCATCAGTTTTCCTTTGTTTATCTGAACATCTAATGGTATCATCAAATCACCCTTTTCTCAAGTGAGACTTGGTGCCCAAATAGTTATATTTCTGCTACATTTGGTTCAGGGTTCACTTGTCTATGGAAGGGATGGCAAAGAAGTTTATAGAGCAGAACTGGATTTAGATGTCTGCAAGGAGGTAATCACTTATGATAATGCCATTGAATTATTTTTAGTACAATCTATACTTATTCTCGAATTTTATCATATATTCTTTTGTTAGATGTGTTTTTTTTCCTGTTGAAGGTTTAGTTCTGCACCCACTATTCCTTTATTTGGGAGATGTTGTCCATTTTTTTAATTAATTGGGGTGTTATTTGTATTTGGTTTTAGATGATATAGGCATGGAATGAATTCCCCTTCAGCATGAGCTCCTTCTGCTACCAATATTTCCTTCGCTTCTGTTAACATCTACTCCCTCCATCTCTATTTATAAGTCATTCCAAGAATCTTGGAGAGTCAAAGCATCTCAAGTTTGACCAACATTATAGAAAAAATTAGAAATATTTATGAGATCAAATAGATATTACTATGAAAATATAACTAATGAAGAATCTAATGATACTTAGTTGGTATCATAAATGTTATTATGTTATCATATAAATTTTGTCAAACTTGAGATGCTTTGACTTTCCATAATTCTTGGAATGACTTATAATTTGGGATGGAGGGAGTATGTATCTATTTTGTTCATTTTTGCTAAAGAACTCTCTAGGCATGGAAAATCTTCATTCATGTTACAACAAGGTCCATTTGTTCAATTTGCAGGCATTGCTGTACTCCTTGAAGCATAAAATTCCTCTTGTCGCGTACTGTGAGGAACAAGGTCTAACCTTGTTTGAACACCCATTTGTTGACTTGTTGCACACTGTACATAATGAAAACAAGGTATGATCTAGATATTTGCTGTACAGACGTATGTTCTAACTACGATAGGCTTCAGGCAGTTGAGGAAAATTTGTTCATATCAGGTAAAAGTGATGCATTCAATTGAGGACCTTTTGGAATGTTCATCTATTCAGGTTTGTCTTATTATACTCTTACTTTAATCTTGGAAAGCATATAATGATTTATTTAAGGCTGGTAGGATTTTATTTTTTGACTATTCTGGACAATGTTGTTAGTATCCAGTGCTTATTAGTTGAGTTTTTTTATGTTATCACAGAAGTATGATAATTAGAAAAACTATAATTAGTAAATCTGTTGCATTTGATGAGATAATAAGCTCATAGCATCCTCACTCTTCAGAATGGTCCAAACTGTAGGTCTATTTATGTAGATCATCCAATGCACTAGCAGGCAGCAGGAACAGGAGTAAGACTGCCCTGCTTACCAACACAAACCTTGAATCAGCGCTATTAGTAGTTAAGTAGGATAGGCCTCTCAACCTGTTCTTAGGTTGTAAGTTCAAATTATCAGACTGAATATCAGCTTCTAAGGATCCTTATTATTTCTTTACATAAAAGAACCTTGAGCAACCTAGGAGGAACTAGGTGAGTTATATTAGTTAAGAAGAAATAGGCACCTGAATCTGCCTTGATGAGGACTTGAACTTGGGTGGTCTGGGTGACCAACTGAGCTAGGTTCTGTTCCTATTTTATCTCTTTATAGACAATAAGGTAAGATTGTTGAGGTTCTCTATGTAAATAGAGATGAAAGAAGAAATGCAGTATGATTAATAAAATGTCTTTAGCAAATCTTTTTAACGCAGAATTGTCGGAATAACTAATACTGGCAGCACTCCGAACATCTTCAACAAATCAGATAAATAGGTAATAGATCAGTTTAATTTATATTGAATTTACACTATTTACTTGTACATGCAGAAATTGCTTCTTTTTGATAGTACCAAAGAGGATTCATCTGCCCTAAGGCAGCATTGTTCAGAACTGACCAAAGGGAAAGCACATGTTATCAAAATGCATCAAGATACAATTGATATTGTTCCCCTCAATGCTTCAAAAAGTGGTGGTTTAAGAATTCTACTTGATCATCTTGGAATAACAAAAGATGTAAGAATTCATTCCCGTAAAAGAACTATATTTAGCGTTCATTTTTTTGCCTTATCTCAATCTGTTGGAAGCACTGATATCAGAAATTTCTTATGAATGTCGCTTACCCCCCCCCCCCCCCCCCCCCCCCACCACCTACTCGTCTTTTTTATTTTTTGGGTAAATCACCAAAGCTCACGACAAAAACATTTATA
>Ga0182004_10002444_pt1 | contig 14438 bp, 10 predicted proteins | sample Sormic07211540_1_FD_120479 | JGI IMG/M metagenome (GOLD analysis project Ga0182004, IMG submission 120479) | Endophyte microbial communities from Sorghum bicolor roots, Mead, Nebraska, USA - 072115-40_1 MetaG | ecosystem: Host-associated > Plants > Roots > Unclassified | place: USA: Nebraska...
GCTTGTCAGTTGGGGTTGGGGTTGGGCTGGGATGGGACGAAGCACAGCACACACAACGAGTCACATGCCAGACCTCACGCGTTGCGGCCTTTTGCGTCTACCACGCGAGCTGAAGATAGCCAAGTCCAGTCCAACTAACGGCCCATTTGTTCCGATGAAGTTGGATTTGCCTCCGCTAATTAGAAACTTGTTTTTTCTTTGGCTCTCGATCCATCTTTCGAAACCGTTTTTTTTTTTCTTTCGATGGTTTTGACAATGGTTTTAGGCTTTCAGCTAACAATGACGTTATGTCTGCTGCAAAGGAAGTAAATCGGACCATGTTCATAGTTGAGGAAAACCAAATAGAATTTATCAGAAGTTATAAAAATAACTTCATAGAAATATATTTTCCTAGACCCCAAATCCGATTTAATTTAAAAATTCATATAAAATTTTATTGTAGCTCAAAAAATATGAAGCCAGTTTCAGAATTTTTTTAGAATAAATAATGATCTACCTTCTTCGTGCCTTGATTATAACTATTTGAATCTTTTTTTTTTCTCAAAAACACAAAAGATTTATGTATCATTGTATTAAGGAGAAGAATTTAAACAAAACATACAACACGCTTCTATGTTCTATCCAGCGCCAAAAACAATTTGCACGTTGGGTATTACTAATTTCTGAAAAGCAAGCGAATCGAGTGTTAAATTAAGATGCGCGTATTGAGTCCGAGATAACAAAAGCTTTCCTACGCCGCCGGCCGCCGCACCAATCGAGCATCTCTGTCCCCGGCCTCGGCGCGGCGCTGTATCAAGCAGGAACGACCGGTGACGCCCGGTAAGCGAGGCTGCACTGCTGCCAGCGGGCGCATCCCGACGGGGCGCCGGAGCAACGGGCAACGGCGTGACTGCCGCGGTTCGTCGCTGCGCGAGCGACGGTGCTGGGACGCCCGACGACCCGCGTGCGTCGTGAGCTGCGAGGGAGGCCGCGGCTCGGTTGCTGCCCCGAGTGGTGGTAACTGGTAAGGCAATCTCTGTAATGCCTCTTTTGGTTGTCTGAACAAATTGCTCGGTTTCTACTCTGAGCAGATTTGATTTGGCACGCAATATTTACCAGCACCCAAACAAAACCGTTGTATAATCTGTATTTCTGTTCCTCCTTTGCTCATACAATATAATTTATTTCTCAAGCTAACTTTGGTAGTAGAAATTAGCACGATAAAAAAAATTACATGTCTGTAGCTGGCAGATGTGGATCAGCTGAGACATCAGATTAATTCTTATTCTTAATATATGAATCAGATTTACAGTGACATTGTGATGCATGTCGTGCCATTTAAGTGTTGTGCCGGTTTGTGATTTATACCCTCAATCATAGTGTCTTCATCATGTGCTAGTTGTATTTATCTATGGCCCACTTTCAATACTACTACTGTTTCTCTTTATTGTTAATTATTGATCACTATTCTATTTCAGATTCAAGTATTCTCACGGGCACTATGCATTTGTGGTCATAGATGGATTAATTGCATTTGCAATGGCTGGTGGAGTTGCAATACAATTTTGCTGATTTGCTTCTGGATAGGGAATTTATCATCTATACTACAGGAACATATCTCCAAAAGAAGATCCACCAAAATTTGGGCACTAAATAAGGACTCCTGGTTCCTAATACAGAAACATAGTAGACATCAAGTGCCCAAATTTTGGTTCTAGACATCAATTGTTCTAGTCCTAGTCAATATGGCCTTTTTATTAGACACAGTGCTGATGATAAATTGTTTCTACAAACATTGCTCATTGATTTAAGAAAGTTCTTCTGATCTAGTGGTGAAAATTCCAATACATACTTCTGGCAGATTGAGCAATTGATGTCTACTATGTTTCTGTATACTGTTTAATCCTGCTACTGATCAATAGTACAACCGTGAGCATTACATACCACAACCAGCATTATATGCTTTATATAGTTCTATAAGCTTTGCATTTTGTTCTTTGTCGACTTAAATATATTTTCTATGGTGTCAACATGTTTCCTTATTTAGCGTTTACTCAACATTTGTACAAATTAGATTAGGTAGCAAATCTGTAGAAGAACAACACAACAACTTGTGCAGAGTGAAATCTATGATAACAATGTTTACTATGCTGTTATTCTTTCCTGTAATATTTTTCTCACTGGAGCATCATCTCAGTGGTTCTATTTGGCTGCACATCATCTATTATAGAAATAAAGGTCTTAGTGTTATTTCCCCTACCCATACTAAATGTTCCTATAGCTTGAATAAAATAATATATTTGCTGTGCAGCTGCTTTTCCCAGTTGATTCGATTAACGTTTCCATTATCATCTAATTCTTGTTCAACTTTAACTTTTAAGCATTTCTGGAACCATTCTTAGGAAATGCTGATAATAGTGTTTGCCTAATTAACATACTTTCAAGAAGGTGCAAGAAGCTGGGCTGTAGCATTCTGCTATCTCCAGGTAACCTTTTTTTTCTCTCTCTCTCTTGACATCTAGTTTTATAGCTTCTATTTATTAGGTCTTCAGTTGTGCATGCAGCATACTTATATGCTTCTTAAACCACCTGCCAATGGGATTGATCCTTATAAAGCATTATAGGAGCATAGGTAGATTGTGTTCACAAAATTGAGCTGGCAATTCCATTATATTATGCATTGCTATTTCATCCTATAATACAATTTCACCTTCGAGGGATAATTGGTGATGAAGCTGAAGCCACTATCTTCTGTTTGATTTATATTCTGACCATATTTTAAGGCAATATCCACCCTGTGACATTTCAAGAGACAGGACTGGCATTTTGACTATCATCTTCCAAATGCAGAGTTATCAATGCCTTTGACTTAGTGACTCCATATCACGACAGAAAGGCTCAAGAAGAGTCCGAAACTAACCTACAACTACAACCATATCATAGCCTGTCACATAAATGAACACAGACCAGCGATTCTCATTGGTGCATGTTATTTTCACTTATCATTGTCACCGTCCACCAACCTGTTCAGGTCACTAGTGGGCAACCTTCACGCATGACATCTTTCAAATTGAGCGTGAGCAAGCTGTCTGTCCTTCCCTTCAAGCTTCTATTCTTATATTATTCTAGTGGTTGACACATTTCAGTGAGAGTCAACTTGGAGTAAACAAAAGAACTCCTTTACCCGCCTGCCATCTAGACCACCATACACAGAGCATACTCCTAATGCGCTTTCCCTCTTCTATTTAGAATATATGATGCGCGTGCTTAATGCTGCCTATCCCTGTTTTGTCTCTCTAACTTTTCTAAAGGTGAAGGGTCCTTATGTAGTCATTCATGACATATAATATTACCACTTGAGAAGCTTTATTAGCTGGCGTGATGGACCTGAAGTAGTTGTTAATGGTCTTAACCATATTGTAAATGTGGATAGAGTAGGGAGGGTGATTCTTCATGTCTCTTGTCAAAATTCAAGTTGAAAACTTTTCCGCCCCACTTAGGTTGACACTCACCCCCAATCACCATTTGACGCTGTTAACTTTGAGCCTTGGAAGGAAAATTCTCATGGCCATGCTTTTCTCAGAAAACTACTCAGAGTGCGGAATGGGTCCCCTGCATCATGAATGGAGACACCTTAGGGGTATTGCAAACACAATGTGGTCCTATGTTTATCCCCTGCTAAATGAGCAGGTTGAAAATTTTTGCTACTGTCCCTCTCACAACATTCCTTTAGGTGGAGGAGAAAGCCAAATACCGGTAGCTGACCCCAGAGGACAATTAGATCACTGAGTATTATAGGTGCACGCCTCCACATCCTCTGTTTTATCAATTGTTAAAAGTGCCAATATTTATGGGTTAGATCAGGGAAGGGAGGTGATCAGTGATAGTTTTGTAAGAATTTTATAGCCGAAGTGGATGTTGCCTTAATTTTGGTGGGAAGCCACCACTATTGCAGGTCTAAAATTCTTGAAATAAAGTACTGTATTGTTTCTGCATTTTAACAGATGAGAGGTGGTCATTCTGCCATTTGAGCGCAGACCAAATGTTCTGATACTGACAAGTGTCATGAGCAATTCTGGTTCCCACTGAAGTTCCGTTGTTAAATAAATAAGTTCCTGGCCTGTCCTCAATTTTTTCCCCTAGAATCTAGTTGGGGGTCCAGGATATCATTGATTTGAAGAAAGGCTATCTGAAGCATGCTGCTTTCGATGGGACACGTTTTGAGCTTGTAGTCCACTATATTCCCTTTTACGTGGCCACGTGCCAGAGTCCAATCGGTGGTGAATTATACCAGTGGTCAGTTTGTGTTTCAATTTGAGTATCATTACTCGGTAATAGTCGCACTAGCCGACTGCTCATAGTCTTGATGAAAAAGTATGACAGCTTCAGCATCCTGTAATCAAATTTCAGACTCATGTAAAAGTCCTGCGCATCCAAAAAAAAGTTTCAAGTAACAGTTTTATTTGAAACCTGAATATGATATCACTGCATTAGTGGGCTATTCCCTTGCTATAGAAGAAAGCTCTGCAGTTTCTTTTCAGTGGAAATATGCAGAGTGCTACTTTAGTAATAAGGTCACATGTTCCATTTATACGTTGCCCATATATTACTGAATGATAGACTTAGGCACCACACCATCTGCATGCTAATCATTTTTTCCTCATGTATTTAGGTTTTATTATTACAAACCAAACCACTTGCTTCAGAAGAGATGGGGCATCCTCAATTATGTAAAGGCAACAAAATATTATGCTGTTTGGCTGTTCCCCTTTCCGCAGCTGACCCGCCGTTGATTTTCATCTGTGTTCAGATTGCAGCTCCATGCTTTCCTGGCATTGACACACCTTATGTGACGCAAAGGAGTCAGAGATCAAGTGATTGCAGCCGTGAATGAAACCCCGCCCTCCTCGTCCACTGCCAGTGCCACCACCGTCGCTCACCAACCCTACAGCTACAGGCGAGCGAGCCCTTTCCGCTGCACTGCAAACTCTGCTCCAATGCTTGCCGAATGCCGAGTAAAAGGAGCTGGGCAAGGTGGCGCACGCAGTGCAGTGACAGCGTAGTGAACTGCTATGCGTAAACGACAGAGGTTTTTGTTTCCTGAGGGTCATGATCCAAGATTTTCAAGCTTCTGAATGCTGACCCACTCAAGTGGCAGCAAGACTTCTATATATAAAAAGCGTAGTGGCACTGATTACTGTTGTCTAGGAATATTCCCTCGATCTCTAACGGTTCAAGCTGAGTTATGATGTCTGTTGCTTCATTTAGCAATGATAAAACACCGGCCATGGTCACAGTGAAAGCCCAGGGGAAAAAGTCAGCTGGGATTGGTATATCATCAGAATTATGCAGTGACGTGATAGGACGCTTCAGTGGTGAGTGGCTCCTTTTACTCGGCATGAATGGCGTAGATGCCTACCCTCGGAGACATATCCTAACACTACTGGTACTCGTGTACTAGCAGCAGCATCTGCCTTGCCGTTGCTGGAATCATTCGGTGCAGACAGTGACATTTTCGGAGGGGGAGGATACAAAGTTCAGAGGATGCTTTTCGTTAGAGAATAGAGGATGCTTTTCGTTAGAGAACAGAGGATGTTTTTCGTTAGAGAACAAAGTTCGTGCATTTGTGGTGACCGAACCGAACTTACTGGGATCCTAATGGTGACCGAACAAAGTTCGCGCATGCCTAGACAATATTTGGGTGTCGTTTTGCATGAAACGACCCCTCCTATATATGTGCATGGGGAACCCTATACTAGTTGGTTCATGTGAGCTATTGCAAAAGTACCTTCCGTAGACCATCGGTTTCAGTCATCCATCGTCTAATATACAAGAGAGAATGATGCTAAGTTATGACTGCCATCTCACTGAAAGAATTCAGACTTGCCTTTATTCTGTTCTGTCCAACGCTGGCCATTTGCGACAGTGCTGGGATCTTCATGGATTGGAGTTGATGTGCTCTTCCACTGCTTCTACAAAACCTTATATCCTTCGTGACATATCAAGAAAAAAAAAAGATTCACGGGAGGTCATGATGTTGAAATTTTGCAGCAAGTGTTTGGATGGTGAAGTCGGATTAACATAGGGACTTAATCTCGTTCCTTTGTTTGAGACTGCGATATGGAGAGCTGTTACTATATAAGAACAAAACATGTTGAAAGCAAGGACAGAGAAAAAGTTCAGCAGAAAGTTAGTCTTTTTAGCGTTTTTTTAGCTCCCAGCTCTTTTGTTGTTGTTGTTGTTGTTGTTGTTGTTTTATATTTTCCCCTCAGTTGTGAGGCTTTGAGCCTAAGAGCTCGTATAATTTCTGGCTATATATCACCTATGTGGATGTAGAGGCCAGATTTTTCTAAAAAAATCAAGAAAAAAAAGACATCTAAGACTGAAGAAATACTTGTGATGAGACTAACGTTACAACTATTCGGGGGCGAATAACCCACTCCGAGTCAATGAACTACACCTATATGCTTCGATGACGTGACGTGTTATGCGTGCAGCTTCAAAGTAGGCCTTGGAGACCCTCACCTCTACTAATTGGGTCGACATATCACAGGAAAATCTTGATTAAGCCACACAGAAGCACATCAGATCACTATACTACCCTCTTATATTAGTAAAAAAACATTGTACCTTTATTTGTTTCGAGAAAGCATGGCTATATTTTGCACCCTTTCATCATGTATTTGGGCCTTGTTTAGTTTCCAAAAAAATTTGCAAAATTTTTCAGATTCCCCGTCACATCGAATCTTTAGACACATGCATGAAGTATTAAATATAGACAAAAATAAAAACTAATTTCACAGTTTGGTCGAAATTGACGATACGAATTTTTTGAGTCTAGTTAGTCCATGATTGGACAATATTTGTCAAATACAAACGAAAGAGCTACAGTGTCGATTTTGTAAAATATTTTGGAACTAAACAATTGAAAACTGAAAGGGACCCCAAAATTCTGAATGATGTCTTGCCGCATGCTTGCATCATGGTGACGGCAGCATATCATCCTAAAAAAACCCACCGGAAAATATTCCAAGGACGTCCCCCCTACAAATAGGCCCCCACACGAATCAGCTTTGGTCCACGGCCCCGTCGCATGCCGCCCTTCGACCCGTAGACAGACACATGCGATGCACCTGCAGGCAGGCGGCGCCGTGCACCTCCACCTCCTCCAGTATTTCATGCCCCAGCACCAACCGCAGGAATCAGCCACCGACCTAGAGGCGCAGGAGTCGGCCGTGTGCAGGCGCAGCCGCTCGTCCACTTCGCCGGCGCCGGCTACCATGTGGGAGTATCACCAGCAGGCGGCGCATGCGGCGGCGGCCTTGCAGACGGCCTCGTCGCCGGCGTCTTCTTTCCCTTCCTGGAGCCCCTACGCCGGGACTACGGCTGCGCTCCTCGGCTCCAGCTCGGCCTTCGCCACCGATGCCGGCTCGTCGCCACCCGGCATGCGCCTTCCGGCAGCCGGGGAGCACGCCGTGCACGGCCACGCATGGAGCCAGCACGGCGAACAGTGAGTACATATATATGCATGCATGACCTGCTTATAGCAACTCTATATATACTAGCTATCGCATGTTTCTTGCTGTGAAAATCTCATGTAGGTTAACATAACACACACGACGACGGTTTGTGCTTTCAGAAGCAACATCACATGCTACAAGGAGAACTTCCTCGATCTGCTCGCGTCGAAGAACGTGACGCAGGAGATGTTCGAGGACGTCCCCGCTGGTCACTACGCCGCGCAGGCGATGTCAGGAAGATTCGGGGCAGCAGGCTCTGATGTTGCACCGATCAAGTACGAGGTCACCGCCGGCTCCTCCCCGCTGTTCTTCGGGAGCACTACTGCTGGTATGCACCAGCAGGGGATGGACATGGTGGGTTGCACGCCGCGGTACGCCTACGCCGCCGCCGACCACCATCAGATGAAGGAAGGCGGCGGCAGCCAGCAGCAAGAACTTGATGCAGCACCGGCCATGGCTTCCTTTCTTCAGCAACTGAGTTCGAATGCTAGTGTTGGCATGCATGCTAGCTTGGACTATTCAGGCACAGGAGGACTCGACAAGATTTGCCAGGAGAGCCGAGCATTGGAAACTAGCCCTTTTGGTATGAGGAGCTTGCCCGATCTCGGTTCTTTCGGTGGCTACAGCAGATCAACCGCAGAATCGACATCGTCAGTGCAACCATACCTGAGATCCAGCAATCTCGCTGAAACCAGTAAACAAGAGCCGGATATTGTGTCGGTAAGATCTGAACATGCATGCCATTCATTCATGCCAGTGATCAAAATGAATTTGTTGATGCATATATATGGCAGTTGTTCATGAACCATGCATGTGTGTTTAAACAAGTGAAATGAATGAATTTGGATGTGTTCCTTGCAGGCAAGGAGCAGCAGCAGTGGCAGTGGAGCGGCGAGCGATCGAAAGAAGCGGGCGTCCGAGGAAAGGACGAGCACCGTGAAGAAGTCTAAGCAAGAGGGCTCTAAACCATCTCCTCCCAAGGTAACAACGAATATGAAAAATGAGATGCTCAAGTTACCGTGAAATTGGTAGTCTGGTAGATCATTTCCACTTCGCATATATATGTCAACGAAATGATGATTTCATTTTTAAATAAAAAATGCAGCAACAAGTGCCTAAAGTGAAGATAGGAGAGAAGATCACAGCATTGCAACAGATCGTTTCACCATTTGGGAAGGTACTAGCATATATGTTTAATAAATTACTTTGTACAGGCAGAGCGAGAAATAAATCTGCCAAAAATGTTCAGTTATTAAACCATTTCTTATGAATCGCACCGTGTTGTCAGACTGATACAGCATCAGTGCTGTTTGAAACCATCAAGTACATCAAGTTTCTGCATGAACAAGTACAGGTAAATAAGTCCATTCCCCCCAAATCCCTTGCATTGCGTGCCTCTGCTCATTTTGACCTAACTATAAAAGCTTCCACAGAAAAGTAAAATATTCCTATGCTCATCCTGGCATTAGTAGTAAAAAGAGTGTGTCCTACAGTTCGGCAATGTACGTACACACTCACACAGAGCCAGGCATCTTCAGAGATACAATGAATCGTTTCAGCGACTGATGTATAGCTGGTTCCACATATGATATTGACCTAGTTGGACCCCTGTCCCCTTTTCATCAGTGGACTTCCTAGTCATGGCCCAGAAGAACATAAAGAATGTTCTCATCTCGTCGTGTCCCACACCACACACACAACACACACACCACCAAGACATGAGAAAAGGACAGCGCCTGCCTGCTTGTTGCATAGTTGCCTGTCGCAATCGCAAGACGGCCTCCTGCTTTTCTTTCAGTTGGGGCTAGCTAACGCACGCATGCAGCTGACGGCCTTCCTGCTTTTTCTTTCTCCGTGCAGCTACTCAGCGAGCCGTACACGAATTCGAGCAGGAGCAAGGTACAGATCGGGGTTCCAGATGCCTCCGTCGTTATCCGAGAGGATTGCAGAATCATTCTCACTTTCTCACACCAGCAGCTGCTGCTCGTTTCAGGGTAACCACCAGCTTCCATGGGGAGATCATGCTCATGCTGCAGCAGAGACGAGCAAGGGAGACGAGGCAGAGCACGACCTGAGAGACAGAGGGCTCTGCTTGGTCCCTGTCTCGTGGACACCTGAAGTCTACCGGGACGGGACTGCCATGGACTACTGGACGCCGGCGTACAGGGGCTGCCTGTACCGATGAGAACTCTCGTTCGTCTGACTAGTTGCTGAAATGTTCCTTCCTTACTGTCAGTGTCAGTCAGTGGCTCTGCCTCTGCCTCCAAGTTGAAGTTGCATAGGACGGCAGCGCAGTTGATCTGCTTTAATTATGTTGCTTGTGGTTTCCTAGCTAGTAGTTTGTAGTACTGGTTTGTCTGGTTTAAATTTGCAGTGTTGTGTTTGTTGATTTGTAGTACTAATGATGAGTGCTGAAGAAATTATCTGAACAAATCCACCTTAGCCTCTCATCTTTGTAACGAGATGCTGCACCACAGCACAAGAATTAGTCCAAGTTAAGTTTGTTTGCCTGTTTAATGAACTACCACTAGTGATTATTACAGAACTCACATGATGTCGGACATCTAGACTAACGTTGTGCATGAATCTAGCCTCGTCCTCCTACAGTGTCTTTTTTTTTTGGCGACTGTGCTATAGTGTCTCCTAGGCCTGAAGTCCTTCTTGATGACTCGGGAGGAGACCAGTCTTGAATCTGGAAACCTGATAGTTGGATACTGGTGGTGATCGATGATAGTTAGCTTCTGGAGGACAGCTTTTAATTTGGCTCTGCTTCTTTGTGTGACAGTCTTTCAATTATTGGCGAGGTTTTTGAGTGTTACCACTTACCAACGCTTAATGAACTTTGGATGGTATGCCATCCTCATTCCTCAATGCTCACTTAGCTTGCTCATTGACGGACCCATGATTTAAACACAAGGTGTCTAGCAAAATCATTCCACATTCAAAACAATCAAAACGTTATAATCCAAACCCAGCAGAGTCCAAGCGCAAAGGAAGTGTCAGCCAATTGGAGAGATGGTCTCAAGACAGGAGTACTTAACAATATTTGACCTTTTAGTTTAGATCGTTTAAATCTGACTAGTAGTACTAACAATTTCGGCCAAAATACAGGGTAGGCCTATGCCTAGCTGATCCCCCCTTGCCTTGCTGTAACATTTTAATTCGAGCCGCTGCCCTAAAACTCCTAAAAAAACATGCCTCTCGAAAAAAACAGAGCTGGTTGTACATAGGCATACTCTGACCATGCATGCCACAGCCCGAACACCGACTGTTGTAGCACCAACATGAGTCAGGCCTTGTTAGTTCCAAAATTTTTGATAAAATAAATACTACAGTATTTTCGTTTGTATTTGACAAATATTGTCCAATCATGGACTAATTAGGCTCAAAAGATTTGTTTCACAAATTACAGATAAACTGTGTAATTAGTTATTTTTTATCTATATTTAATACTTCATGCATGTGCCGCAACATTTGATATGACGAGAAATCTGAAAAATTTTGCAAAATTTTTTAGGAACTAGATAAGACCTCATTATAGACAGTGGCAGGCCGCTTGATTTTGAGCCTAGGTATTCAAAATGTGAATGGATGTTAAAAAAATATTTTGTGACAGCATAAAACCTAATATTTGACATGTATAATAGCACAGTTGCAATTATAGAATATATAATCGAGCATCATTCATATATTCATTAGCATTTGAGTACAACTTAAGATTATTAAGATGAAATACTAATAGCCACATCTGAAATATGTAGATTTGGCGTTATTTGTCATCTTTATTTTGGATGATGGCATGAGGCATGAATTAAGGGGTGTTTGGATGCAGATGCATGACTAAAGTTTAGGAGGTGTTCAAATAAGATGTCACATGGAATGTTTGGATAATAATCATAATAAAACAAATTATAAAGAAGCTCTTAGTAATTCAGAAGACGAATTTATTAAGCTATGGTAGTTAGGTTACCATATTAGCCTCTAAATTAAAATGCAACAGCTAAGATAGATTGAAGGGGGGGGGGGCGTTTAGCAACGCTTGAGATAGAGTTTCAATGGGGTTTCAATAAAGTTTTATGGACATTAAAGAATCGGACTCTGGAGGATACTTTATGGTCAGTGGTGAAAGGTGCAATTATATTGGACTCCCCAGCTCCATATGTCCTGGCTTGGCATATGGTTCACCCCCATATTTGTCTTGGCTTGGCATATGGTTCATGTGTGCTTTGGAATGCCCCCAAAACTCAAAGTCGCCATCTGTTTCCTCGTTACTACTACCTGATTGATTTTCTTTTAATTAAAAAGAAAAAAAGGCACAAAACGCTTTGCTTAGGACATCTTCAAAATCAAAGTAAAACCATCCTCATTTTTGATACAACACACCTCGATAGCTTCAACATGTCCAGTTGTTGGTATCATGGTTGAGTCAGACTCAGCTATACTTCTCTTTAGTTTCTCGAGGAAATGATGAAAAAGAACAAGATAATTGGTCGCACACAAGCAACCAGTATCATTCTATTCCCTGCCGCCCATGCATCATCTCCCTATCATCCATTCATTCCTTCCCTTTATCCCATCCATGTGACCATGTCCATCTCCTAACCCCGTAGTACTGGCACATCCTTTTCAGAGCATTTTCCTCCCCAGGGTGCCCTGTCATTGATGGATACCAAACCCCAAAGATTCACCAAAATCTAGCACATTAAGACCACATATGTAACCTTACACCGATTATCCGGACTTGCAAATGTACACCATCCTACAGCATGTACTGAGCTAAGCTAATCATGCTATGCCTAAATAAAATGGCTTTTCGGGTTCCAATCATCACACTGTTGTACAATGCACCAAAAAAATAGACATCCAATTCACACTATACTGGATACAATCGAATTTCTCAACTTAAATATTGATGAACACAAACAACACGCTCAGCTCTGATATAACAAACTTTTATTGAGCTTGAAATGAACAGAACATACAATCCTTTATTAAAACATTAACAGAGGAAACTGAATTTGACGGAAAATTTTCCAACAAATATGACTCACATATATTGGGACTGCGTGATTGATCAAGAGAACTTTAATCAATCTATATAATCGACAGAATTAAGAATTTACAGGAGTGAACTTATATATTGAAGGGGATTATTGCTGGTTCGAACTTCAAAGAACTATAGCAACTGCAAGGATACCGAATAAATTACCTAGAGCCATATATCAACACTGATTCCACAATAATGATGATGTCCAAGCTCTGCAGAGTCAGCCTTCATCCAAGCTCGGTACGATCCACGATGCCGTCTCACCACGCTTCGCCATCTCCCGGCCGTTGAGCAGGCACACAAGTTTCTTGGAGATACGGCTCTCAAGGCTAAATGCCGACACGCTGTAGTTCACCGTGGTGGGAGTGTGACGCCTATTGTTGTTCACATCCTTGCTGCTCACTGAATAGATTGTGTTGCCCTCAAGATTTCCGAACCCCGGCGTCGGCACTGCAAACCCGTGGAGTTTATCCACGAACAGCGCACGGTCGCCGATGCCTGTGAGCTCCTGCCAGACAGGATTGACGCCGCGGTGGTTGACGTGGAAGGCCTTGGAGAAGTCGACGTCGTCGCCGAAGAGGTACATCCACTTGGACTTGACGACGAGGAAGAGCTCGTCGCCGGCGACCGCGACGCGCGCCTCGGTGGGGACCTCGACGGCGGCGGGGGGCTGGATCACGGAGGCGACGGCGAGGGTGACCGCGTCGACGACGGTGGTGCGGCAGACGTCCTCCTCGAAGACGAAGAACTCGCCGCCGGCGTAGTTGATGCTGCTGGCGTTGCAGTCGGCCAGAGCGGGGATCGGGGCCCAGGAGGCGGCCGTCGTCGGGTCGGCGGCGCAGAAGAGGAGGCCCTCGCCGCAGGACACCATGACGCCGTGCGGAGACCAGTCCCAGGCCAGGTCGTCGGTCTCCTCGAAGAAGGCCGGGAGCGGCGGGAGCGGGCGGGTCGCGCCGGTGAAGGGGTGGACGAGGGAAGCAGTCTGATCTGTCGGGTCGGTGGCGAGGGTCCACCCATGCGGGGACGCGTAGAGGCGGCGGCGGCGGTGGTGGTGCGTCGCCGCGTCGGGGCGGGGCAAGCGGAGGTTCGGGTAGATTCGGTCCTCCCGGGGGCAGAAGAAGAGTCGGGACGGGGACGACGGGAGGAGAAGCCACGGCGGCTGCGGGGGCGGGGCGGCCGCGGCGGCCCGCGCCGCCAAGCGCCAGGAGGAGCAGACGGAGCGGAACCGAGCGATATCCGCGAGCTCGGTGATCCCACCGGCGATGTCGGTGAGGAGATCGGAGGGGAGGTCGGACCAGCCCATGGCGGCCATGGCGATCGCAATCGGCGGAACGATCGGTGATGGCGATCTGTTTCTAGGCTGCGGCGTTTGTGCGACGGAATGACTCGTTCGTTTCCCCCCATTTTTATGGGCGATTTTGGGAAATTCCGATGGCAGACGTGGCGCGCGCTGCGCCGTCGGCGAGGGAGAGGGCTCTCGTGGCTGTGGGAAGCGGTGCCGTGCGCTTTTTGGGTTTGGTGCTCCATTCCTTTCCTTAGCGCACGCGGCACGCGGCACGCGCCGTGCCCGTGCCCGTGCCGCCGTGCGGCGGCACCAGGGAGGCTGCTGGGGCTCATCCCGCCTGTGGCTTCGTGACTCGCGTCGAATAAAGCGTCTACGCTTGCCACGCAAACAGGGCAGTGATAATGTGTGTGTTTGGCTGCCTTGGCAGGTTATTTTTTCGGGCTCCTCTCATTTGCTGTAGCAGTACTGTTCAAAAAAATGTTTTTCTCCCTTCTATCAAAATGAACTAGAGAATGGCCGAACGTTATCAGTCATATTCTTCATAGAGAATGGAGACGTGAAACGGGACGAGAACCTAGAGCCACACTTTATAGTGTGGAGATATAAA
>Ga0182004_10002445_pt1 | contig 14437 bp, 15 predicted proteins | sample Sormic07211540_1_FD_120479 | JGI IMG/M metagenome (GOLD analysis project Ga0182004, IMG submission 120479) | Endophyte microbial communities from Sorghum bicolor roots, Mead, Nebraska, USA - 072115-40_1 MetaG | ecosystem: Host-associated > Plants > Roots > Unclassified | place: USA: Nebraska...
AATTCCACCAAGCAGAGTTAATGAGCTATGATGAGATTGATTAAGTAGTTGGTCAAGGATACCTGGACGTAGAACGGAGACCAGATGTAAGGATCGGGCCCCATGGGCTCGTAGTAGAGGAGGTCCATCTCCTCGTCGCCGGTCGCCGTGGCGAGCCACTCGTCGAGCGTGACGCCGGCCCTGGCATCCACCATGCGCACGCCGGCGTCGTTGCACTTGACGACCCAGCCCCGGTGCGCGGGCGCGGCGTCCGCGCTGCCAGTGCCAGCCCCGTCGCTGCCTTCGCCGCGCGTGAGCCGGCCAGTCATGGCCGGGTAGAGCGACAGCACCTCGGAGAGCGACTCCTTGAGCTGCTCCCGGTCCAGGCCCGGGGCGGCGCGGAGGTAGAGCACCACGTGCACCGTGTGCCGCTCCATGGCGTTGTCCAGGGGCGACAGCGCGTGCGTCTTGCCCGGCCTGACGGGCGTCACCGACGCCGCCGTCGACTTGGCGAACCGCGTCACGCGGCTGCCCGGCCCCGTCGCCAGCCCCGCCGCCACCGTCATCGCCGCCGAAGGCATCACCGATCTGCGCGCTACAGAGCACACTAGGGAGGCAGATCGCGAGATCAGTCAGATCTTACTGCTGCTCGACCTTTTTGCGGGATGGATTGGGGCTGGCTGGTTGGGGATTTAAGGTGGCAAAGGTGGGCAGGGTTTAGCTGCTGGTAGTTGAGCGCATTAACGAACTTTTGAATTCGTAGGTCACGTGGCGGCTCATGTATGGACAGGCAGTATTACAAGTGTCAGATTGGTTGGTGGGTGGTAGGGGCGTCCGGGGCATTAGATGGCGGCTTCAAGCTTCAATAGTTTAATCTATTATTTTTTCTATAAACCTAAGTTATTATTATTATTATTTCTTTCATCCTAAATTATAAACATTCCAAAAATCTTGTAAAGTTAAAAAAAATCTCAAATCTGTATAAATTTTATATGATAAGATAATAATAACTAAATATCATTAGGTTTTTTATTAATTATATTTTCGTAATATAACTATTTGATGTTATAAATTTTTATATTTTTTCTATAATTTTAATCAAACTTAAGATGTTTTGAGTTTCTAAATTTTTTAAAATGTCTTGTAATTTAAAATGGAGAGAGTATACTTAGTATTTTTCAACAAAATTCTTTCGATCGAGTCTTTCTTTTTTTTCAGAGCATCAGAGAAGCGAAGTCTGAAGAGATGTGTGTCCAACTTTCGGATAGACCTGGTAATGGATAAAAAATTATCCAACTACGAGAAGCCCGAGTCCATTCAATCCATTTTACACAGCAAAAGAATCCAATCCAATACAAAGGTGAAATATCCACCCAATTATCCAATCTCTTTAGAAGATGACGTCTATGATAATGACGAGCGCAGAGCTTCGCCGAATCTATCATTCAACGATGTTACAATAAATCAGCCAAAACAAGGCGGCGCCTCGAGCAGACTGCGGTGGAGGAAGCTTATCTCCAAAAATTCTCCATCCGCTGGTGGAAGATGCATGACAGCCTTGAGGAAGGTGAGCATGCTCTACTCGTCGCCTCGTCGGATTGGATGCGTTCCTCAGCGACCTGCCGGAACTGCTCTGCTTCTATCCCGGTACGAGTTACAGAGCGGAGCCGGAGGTGGGAAGAAGCTCGGCGGGATCGTCGGGACCGACCCTGGATGCTCGGAAATGGCGCAGGCGTCCTCCAACATCAGCCGCGGCAGTGCCGCCGGAACTCCGCGCGGAGGACGACGCCAGCTGCTGCTCAATGGCGGCGAGGCATGCGGCGCCGGCAGCCTTGACCGATGGTGAGCACTGGCGCCGGCGCGCCCGCAGCCAAAGACCGCTGAGGTTTAAGTAGCACTGTAGCAGTGTACGGGGGAGAGCAGTAAGCAAGAGCAATGGCATGGCTCCAGTACCTAGTTGCCATGGTGTCAAACTGTCAATATCCTTGGAGGTAGTGAGCTGTTAAGCTATTTTCCCCTCCTTTCATAAAGACATAAATTAGGTTGAAACTGTAAAATGTAGCTTATTGCAGTTTCTTTCTCATTTCTCTCTCAACTATGTATGAAGTAGTTGGTGAAGCTATTTTGCCAAACACTTTCTCCAAAACAGCTCAACTTCGGGACTGTTTGGTACAGCTCACAACAGCTTCATGGGCTGTTGTGAGCTGTTTTTTTTGCCAAACACTTGTTTCCAAAACAGCTTCATGGGCGAAACAGTTTTTCCTCTCCTCTCACAAAGACATAAGTTGGGATGAAACTGAAAAAAGTAGCTTATTGCAGTCCTCATTTCTCTCTCTCAACTATGTATGATGTAGTTTGTGAAGCTATTTTACCAAACACTTTTTCCAAAACAGCTCAGCTTCATCCAGAAAGGCACTCATGAAGCTAGTTTCTTACTAGTGAAGTTGAGTTGCGCCAAACAAGCCCTTCATCTAGAAAGTCACTTATAAAACTATTTTGTAAAAAAAACAGCTTTACTAGTGAAGTTGACCTGTGCCAAGCCCTATTCTCCTGTGCACATTATTATTGGCCTGATTCTCACCCACTCGTAGTCCAATCTAACATGATTATTGGCCTGATCTCCGGTGCACATTACGACGACGGTGACCATGATCTTGAGCGTGCCGAAGCTGAAAAGAAGTTCAGAGAATTGGACGCCGATATGCACAAGTAAAGCATTCTAATAATAATTTGACAAGTTTATGAAATAGTAGAGTTAACCTATATTTTTTTTTTAAAAAAATGGTTTTGCAAGATTTTATCCTTTTTTGAAGAAGCACGCTCTGTACTGCAGAGGCAGCAGAGCCTCACTACAGTGGATTTCTCATATGCTACTGTGACATGCCAAGTGTTTGATGAAGGTGGTGGTCACATCAAAGTATTAAGCTTCCTGAAAAGTGACCCGTCAAGAACTCTGTTGAATAAGTCTGCAAAAAGTTTGTCGTAAGAATCAAAGTCTGAAAGTAACTGTGTCAAAAAAAAAAGTCTTAAAGTAACCAGAAAAAAAAGGAAAGAAGTCACTAATCAGAATATGGTGGCATAGGCGTGCGCTGTTCTGATTTTGATGACCATCTGAAACGAACAGGGCGTATCTAGCAACTAGATTTACTTTCCTTGTTTCTTACTTAATTGCGATTAAGCTTATTGGCATAGGCTGATGTTAACCAAGACGGAAAATTATCGCTCGAGGAGATGCTAGATGACTACATATCCTTTACAGCAATGATGAAGTTGATAGTGATTCCGCGACGAGCTACGAGCCAGCACAGAGATATGGAAGGATCGGAGGAGATTCTTTACTTTCAAATAGGAGTTCGCAGCCAAAAGAAATGAAAAATGTACGGCAGACAATCAACTGCAAGATCAATTTAGTTCATCGTGACCCACTGTCTGTTTTACGGCATTTTTCATTAAAGAAACTTTAGGTTTTGGAACTGTCATCTCCAACCCCATCTAATATTAAGTTCCACACGAATACACAATAGATGGCCAATACAAAGGTAACAACTAACAGGGTACAGTAGGTTCACGAATTGCCCAAAAAAACTGATGAACCATGTACGATTGGAGTTACTTTCACTAACAGTAACACACCATTGATGTTCAGCACAATTCTTCTTCTTCTGACTAAAGCAATACATGTATCTCCCAGCTCTAATACTACAACGACGTACGGCAGATGTCGAGACAAACAACTTGTCTAATTTCCCACACTTCATACAAAGACACTAGATATACCATATGTCCCCATGCATAAAGAAAAAGCACATGACCAAGTGCGGTATGGTCTTTACGATACAGGTAAGGTATCATGTTTCTTGGCAGATGACACTTGGCATATCCGTCTATTCGTGTTGTCAGTTTGCCGGGTTCATAAAATACCAGTTCGAAGGGCACAAGTCCTGTGCTATGTTCCCACATCCTCATCCTTGATCTGAAGATCAGCATGATGCAATGTCTTCTCTTTCACAAACGGCAGCACAGGGGAGTGTTGTTTGCCCTTCATTGTCCTGAACATGGTAGAGGCAGTTAAGTTCAGTTCATTAGGCTAAAAAATCTAATGGCCCAGGAGATTGTGGCTGAACTTTGAAGCTCTATGGTGCCATGGTATGCTGAAATACTGACAGCATCAATCAATCAAGTGTCATAATGAGCATAGACAACATGTTTTCTATTTAATGTAGTTTAATATGCAAACAACTGAATGCACTTCATTTTCAGCTATATGATTAGACTGACACCTATTGCTCCACGTTACTCATCAAATAAATCTGCCATGAATAGTAGAACACAAAGGAATACAGTAATTCCAGTTTACCTTAGCATTCAGATCTGCATTTGCTTTTGCAAGAGCCTCAACAGCACTAAGATGGCCACAATCAACAGCCCAGTGCAACGGAGATCTACCTTCAGTATCTGAAGATAGTACCATATACAAACCATGTTTGAATGAATTATGCTTATAAGCATAACATAAGCATTACATGGTTTATAGTTTGCAAACACAAACCTCTCGCGTTGACTTCCACACCATCTGACAGAGGCTTCACTATGTCATCATTTGCTCTTTCCCTCGCTGAAACATGGATGTCACCAAGTTCTCTGCATATACATTTAAGTTTGTTCCAATTAAAAACAGTAGGCTAAGGTAGGTAACATTTATAGCGTAAACACTTCTGAAGAAGACACCCATGAGGTAAACACCACTTACGAATCATTTCCTTCCTCTTCCTCGTACATCAAACTGAGGTCCCGTGGGCCCCTTGCAGAAGCAATGCTATCTTCATCTTTCCCTTTCTGACATTATTATGTGATGGATAAGCCAACACTGTCACAAGGATCATTGTACACACTGCTGCAAGAGTGAGGTGAATAAGGAGATATCGAACTTACCGCACTTGCACCTGCATCCCAGTTAGGGAACAGCTCCTGAACAATTGTGATGTACTCTTGCATAGCTTCTTCTCTAGGCATAGCACCCAACTTATGCCAAGCATTCCTGGCATATTCAGAACACATATGGACAATGTTAAACTGAAGTAAGTTTTTCAAAATCAACAAGCACAGAGTAAAGCCAACTACCAAATCCGCGTTCGTAGAAACCCTAGGGAATAGAAGAGGCGGAGAACTCACGTCGTGGTCGACGCTGAGGAGGGAGAAGTTGCGGAGATAGATGCGGGGGTGGCGGCCGAGGCGGAGGTGGCGCCGAAGAGCGACACGTCGTGGGGCGGCGGCTCCGAGACGGCGGCGAGGCGGAGCGGCGGTGCCGAGACCGCGGCGAGGCGGAGTGGCGGCGCCGAGACGGCGGCGAGGCGGAGCGGCGGTGCCGAGACGGCGGCGAGGCGGAGCAGCGGCTTGCGGTTACTCGCGAACGAGGCGGAAGCGTGAAGGAGCAAGGCCAGCCCCACCGCTGGGTCGTCGTTGTCGCCGCGTTCGTCCTGGACGCAGGCGCCTCGGTGGCCGGGGTCGGGGAGGTGGACGTAGTTGAAGAACCACCCGCGGCGCGGCAGATGCCACAACGCTGGCAGGCGAGGACGAGTGCGTTGCGGCTACCGCCAGCGCCACCATTCGTCAGCACGCTTGATCGGCCTTCCGCCCGCGCTTCTTCCTCGGGTAGTACTATCACAGTCGAGGGCGCTGCCGCGTTCGCCGCCTTCGCCTTCGTCGTCGATTCCTCCGTTGGCTTCGTCGTGTTGTGAGCTTTTTTTTTTTTTCAAACACTTATTTCCAAAAACAGCTTCCCCTCCTCTTACAAAGACATAAGTTGGATGAAGCTAGAAAAAAGTAGCTTATTGCAGCTTCTCCCTCATTTCTCTCTCTCAACTATGCAAATAACTAAAAAGCCCGAATTAAACTAGGTCTTGTTTAGTTCGCAAAAATTTTCAAGATTCTCTGTCACATCGAATCTTTGGTCGCATGCATGAAACATTAAATATAGACGAAAATAAAACTAATTGCACAGTTCATCTGTAATTTGTGAGATAAATCTTTTGAGTCTAGTTACTCAATGATTGAACAATGTTTGTCAAATAAAAACAAAAGTGCTACAGTGCCAAAAACGAAAAATTTTGCGAACTAAACAAGGCCCTAGCTTCAACACCTGTTTGCCCTGTACGCCCTCCACACCCGAGATGGGTTTCACACATCACTAGAACTATTGGGCTGTTCATTATGGGCTGGGCTAGCCTGCTGCTGCTGTTGGGCTGGCTACAAAAGTTCCTTACCCAGGGGCCTTTTTGACGAGGCCTACAAGATGCAGGCCCAAATTCGGTCCATCTTGCACGGCTGTCGCGAAGCGCGTCCGAGACTTGCGAGTCACCGAGTCCGAGTGGACGTCTGCGGTCTGCCTATATACGGCGTCTGCCAATCGTATCCTAGCTAGGGCACAGGGGTTTGGGAGAAAGAAGAAAGCGTCGGCGACTCGAGCTGCCGCCGGCCGGACCGCACGCAGGCCGCCAGCGTTTCAAGTGGTTGTTCTCCTATCCAGTCTCTGGACGTACGCCCCTCTATTCGGTAATTTTGCGTAACTCCCAATCTTGTGTATTTTGTTCCTGTTTGTGTGATGACGATCTTGCCACGGAATTAGTAGTGCTTTTGATTTTGGAGTAAATTGTTCCGCACACCACTTCTTGGTAGGTATACGTGCGATTGCGGAGTTCGAATTCTGGTGTATCCATACTTTATACGCCCCTGAATCTGTGTTGACTGTTCGTAGCCCCAAAACATCATGCATGGCCGCATGGATGCTTCTTTAGTGTGAGAAATATCGAATAGCCATAACCCACTTTGAAGGTGATGTTTATAAACTTTGGTTCACACGCTAGACACATATAGCGACAGTTTGAGACGACATCAGGCATGGACATGGCGATGCAAGGGCCATCTAGCCTGAATGGTTGAACTCCTAGGCCGGTGCATGGTTTTGCCACCAGAGCTAGAGGTACGTACCGTACCGCCCAACCCAAGTCCTCAGGTATCCCACGGCCATAGCCCCAGCCGTATTGTGCCCCTGATGCCTTGGCAGAAAGCAACCAGACTCACCTAAATTGGAGCAGAGACTGGAGTATTTATATTTTGCTTGGACATGGACTCAGCCACTACGTCTTAGTGACAGTAGTGGCAAGCAGGCGAAGGACAATTGCATGTAGTGGCATGGAAGGAACATGAGTTTTTCTAGTGGAGATTTTAATCTTTTCTAGTGGCCATACATGGAATTATATCTTAACTTTTTTTGGTGAGGTTATATATCTCATCACAGGCTTTGCTTAATGATGTGTGCAGGTCATCAAGGACAAGGTTTAGGATGCCTCGAATTGGGGATCCAGATGCAAATTCGCTCCATAAAGTTACTTGGGAGTTTCTATTTCTTTTTGGTAGCACCGCAGTGTGCTATTTTCAACGCGAGTACATTAGACCTGGAAGACCAGACTTGTTTCCTAAGTTCATAGAATTTGGAGTTGGCTTGTTAGGACTTTGGGGTTTCGCGTATAGCGGTATATATCGATTCCTTGATGGAATTGATTCTCCTCGTGCACGACTGAGGAGGCGTGGTAGAAATAGAATATGATATAGCTAATGTTCATAGTGTATCTAATTCCAGACAGAAAATGATGTTTAATTTGCCTCAAACAAGGCTTCGACACAATATTGTATAAGCTAGCTTTATTTTGAAGCAAGCTAGGGAGTACAACTGTTCATGTTGATTTCTGTTTATTTATTATATATATCCGTATTACTACCTTCGGTGAAACTAGCTTATTTTCTTCAAAAATATCACGTATTTCCCCTATCCTAGAACAATGATACATCTAGACTTTACACCCTGTTTGGACGTCTAAATTGGAGCCTGGAATCGATGATTTGGAACTGTTGGCCGCCAATATTGCTGTTTGGATGTCGCTAGAATTGGGTATTGGAAAGACACCTGATTGAATACCGCGTGGTATCCATAACGCTTGCTCATGCCCTACATCGATTCAGAGATGGCAACATCGGTTTTGCCTACCCCTTCGCCCTCCCTCGAACAAAAACCAAGAAGCCCCATCTTCAGCTACGTTTCTGCCCCAACGGGTGACACGACGAAGTCCCCTACTGCCTCCTTCTCTAATTCCTCAGGGTCATCGCGCCGGAGCTCCTCGTTGAATCTTCTTCCTCAGGACTGGCACCCCCTATACCCTCGTATCCAATCTGGCGCCATCGGAAGTTGATTTGGCGACAACGGGTCTCGATTCGATGGTGCATAGTTTGATCCAACAACAATGGAGATCGATACAAAGAATGCTCTTCTGCTAATCAATGATATACCTTCATTACAAATTATAAGCCACTCTAATTTTCTTGGAGAGTCAAAGTATTTTGAGTTTGATCGAAATTGTAGATAGAATTACAAAGATTTATGACATGAAATATGTATACTATAAAAATTAATAAAAATCTATCTAATGATATTTATTTGGTATCATAAATGTTATTATTTTATTATATAAATTTAGTCAATCTTGAAATACTTTGGCTCTCGAATAAAGTTATAATGACTTATAGTTTAGAACGTAAGGATTATAACATATAGGTTCAATGTATCCCCTTTTAACATAGTTCACCTACACACATGAGAGATCAAGCTTGTCATTTAGGCACCCAAGTTTGATGGGGGCCAATGACTTTCTCAATAAGTGACTTTGGAACCTAAATTTGCTTAGGCCTATTCTTGTCAGGTGGACCTAAGAACATAGCTTTGATCTTCCCACTAGTGTCCTTTCTAAGCATGTAGTGAGCATTAAAGGGAAAGGGTCTAACATGCAAGAGGAGCTCACTTTGAAGATATTGACCACTTGTAAACTTTTGTTGACCAATAATGATATCATTTTTATCCATCTTGAGTCTCTTGTTTTCCTCCTTAATCATTTGTCATTCTCAAGAGTTATGTCATAGTCACCATCTGGCTTCTCAATGACAACCGCACCATTGGTTGATAGCTTTTCAATGTCTTTATTAAGCTTCTCATTCTTAATCATGACATAATCATCATAGGACTCGACCACAACCACTTGCTTGCCTTTGCTATTAGAAAACCTTGTTCAATGCTCTCCACAACCAAGTCATCACATGATTTAGCTATACCCACTTTGACAACATTGTTAGTAGCATCAAGTGTTTCATTGAATAAAAGATCATATGAAAGCACAAGGTTGTCATCATTGAGCCCTAGGTGTGCCCCTGAAGTTTATCATGTTTTTATCTAAGCTCTTTGTGTGAGGTTTTTTGCTCCTTGAGGGTGGATGACACAACCTTGTTTTCGTTTCTAAGCTTATCACTAGACTTTTCCATTATGTCATACTTAGCTCGAAGAGTTTTGTTCACAAGTTTAGCTTTCTATTTTTACCTTTTTCTTTCTCGTGACTTGTGTGGGTACAATGAACTCATCATTATCACTACCACTACTATCTAGGTGTGTAGATGATGATGGAGGTGGTGATAGCAGAGTAAGAGATGTTCCAATAACAAGCACAACCACCTTCTCTCCTTTATCATCTATCATTGGAGGATGAGCCAATCACAAACAATGTAAGCCTTGGCATTATTCTTCTTCTTGTGGAATTTCTTCGTCTTGACATCCTTCTTGTATGTCTTATCTTTCTTCTTTTCTTTGTCATCATTACCACTTGTGTCTTTCTTGTCCTTGTTCTTATTCTTGTATTTTCCTTTCTTGGGATATGGACACTAATGAGCTAGACGACCAAGCTTGCCACAAGTATAACAATTCATTTGCTTAATTTGTTTCTTCTTGCTACTTGTGAAGAACTTCTTCTTTGGATGAAACTTGATTTCCTTCTTGCTGAGACTTTTGAGCATCTTGGTGGTGTTCCTCACCATGAAAACAATCTTCGCATCACCACTTTCATCATTACTTGAGCTCTCAATAACGTTCTTGACTTTGCTTTTGCCCTTATTCTCTTGGCTAGCCTTTAGTGCCAAGTCTTTCTTCTTGTTGTAAGAAGAGCCATCTAAAGGAGTGTTGTGCTTGTTTATCTCATAAGCACCAATCTTCCCCAATATTTGAGTTGGAGTGGTGGTGGAGAGATCAACTTATTGGAACATAGTGACAATGTGCCCATACTTCTCAATTGGGAGGACACTCAAGATCTTTCTCTCACAACATTAGGTTGTTCATTTATGTGAGTCTAAGCCCATTTACTTCCTCTACAAGGACATTCAAGCGAGAGTATATTTCGTTAGCACTTTCATGAGGAAGCATTTCAAAGGAATTTAACGTTTTCATTACAAGATGATAGTGTTCCCCGCGCTCATTCTTTGTTCCCTCATGGAGCGCACAAATGTCCAACCATAGTGCATGGGTGTCCTTGTGGTTTCGAACGCGGTTAAAGACCTCTTCACAAAAGGCCTCTAAAGATGGTATTTTTGGCCTTTGCATTATACTTCTCGTAATGCACCTCATCACCAACTAGGTTGGCAGGATCCTTAGGTTTTGGAAGTCCTTGTGTGGTGGCTCTAAACACACCAACTTTGGAAGAAGAGCACGACGTGGGTGTCGGGCACCGCGAGGAGTGCACGCAGGTTGAATTCAACCTTTTTTATGGTGATGATGATATTGAACTCCTTATCATGGTGGCTCATCACCACGATGCTCATCTTGGAGCCATAACAGTCCTCTAGTTCTGCCTTCGCCCGCTTGAGGACAGAGAGCGGGAGCACAGCCGGTCCTACCGCAAAGTTGTAGACGCTTTCAGCCATGGGGCAAGGACAATGATGTGAACGGGTGCGATGGGGTAGGGGCGGGGGAGGAGGGGCGGAGTGTTTGGGGTTGGGGACGTGGGGGTGGGGTACGGGCGGTGTGGGTCGAAGAGATGGGGATTAGGGAGGTGCGGGACATGCACGTGGTAATGGACGAGAGGGTGGACCATGTGTTCGGGCCAAGCAATTGCACGAAGATGGTAGTTACGAAAACTGACTGAGCGACACTTCCATAGCAGAAAGATATAGAGATATCGTGCACAAAGATACTGCAGCATAACAATAGACATTTTTGGGTACGAGAACCGACTGTGGGTCTGTGGCAAATGAAGCGACACTTCCATAGCAGAGAGATTTCGTGCACAAAGATACATGCATTACAAAACAACAGATATTTTTGGGTAGTTCTTAATGAAAACTTCGGCCGAGTGCATGTGGGAAGTCCATACTTTTATCCGCATATATAGATTGGCTCAAAGTTGGGCTGCTCCAAACCTCCAAATAGGTTTTTCAGGAATTCTTCACAGACTCATAGTATAAGGATGTGTTTCCTCTCATATTCCCCTCCGACGCACATATATACCCGTTCCGCTTTAGGGCCACCGCGCGCCGCCACATCTGTTGCCGTCCGTCGTCAGCAACCTACAAATCCTGTAAGCAAAACCACTACTATTATCAGTATGAGAATATTCCACATCTTAACTTTTTCTTGGCTCGTACTCGAGTTCGCATCAGTATATCTTGTCAGACTTAGGCATCGTCTCTACTCCCGACAACTATTACTTTATCTGGGTGTTGGTGGGATGGAATCTAATTAAATCATATACAATAAATAAACACTGAAAGTTCCTAAATAAAGCAACACATATAAATGGTTCTCTATAAAAGTTACAGAGTCAGGCTTGTAGTCTGAACCGTTTCTGCACCTCGAGTTCATCTGTGTTAATTTTTGGAAGTGGAGTGGACAAAAAGTTTTTTTTTCTGGCCTATGCATGCAGATCAATCGGACTTTATGATATAGTAATCTGAAGATTGTTATTATTGTCTGTCCTGTAGAAGACCCAGGTCGACCTTTTGGTTGTCCTTGATCTGGTGCTCAATTCTTAGATTAATAATCGTCCATATCTCTATTTACTGGTATTATATTATTTGAGTTAGTAGTATATATTTTAGTCTCGCTAAGTTAGTCAGCATGAGCAGTGCATACAAATTTGCTTTGAGTCTCTGACTAGGCTATAGTATAAACATGAGAAATCTGAATCATATTTATTGGTATTAATATCTGAAGCATGTGAAATTTGTCATTCTATGATTCCTGCGTTGTTTCTTTAAATATATTTGTGTGTGTGTGTGTGTATATATATATATATATATATATATATATATATATAGTATAAACATGAGGATCTTGTACTGCAGGTGCTATAGATCTCCAAGGAAATACAACAGTTGGAAACTGCAGCAAGCAGGATGCCTCGAGCTGGGGATCGAACAGCGTATTCGCTTCCTAGAATCGTCGCCGAGCTGGGATACCTTTCTTGTGTCGCCGTGTCATGCTACGTGGAGCGTGAGTACCTCAGAATAGACGGGCGACACATCCCTCCCCATCTTGTCAATTTGGCTGCGCTGCATATAGGAATTTTTGCTCTTGGAAAAAATATTATATTGTTAATCCTTGACAAAATAGATTCGCCCAATGCACGGGAGGACTGGAGAGATCGAAGGCTAAGATAGATCATCATATGTTTAGTCGCTTTTGGAATGGATGCGCAAGGACAAAGGACTACAATGGGGACGAGCATAATTGGGGAAGACCAAGCTGGTGCTCCATGTGAACTCTTTTACCACAACAGTAATTTCTGTATCGTTCATTAGCGTGTTTAGTCCTCGATTATATAGTCTATCCCCCTACTCCTATTGTCAAGCTCGGCCACCGAGCTCTAATAAAGTGATGTCTCTAGAACTCTACTGAAATACCTGTGTTAGAAGATAAAATAATCATAATAATAAAGTTTATGTTTCTTTGGACATACAAAATTTTTGGACTGTGTACTCCCTCCGTCTCAAAAAAGACTGGTGTTTTTTACTTGAAGACATCATCATGTCTGACTGCTCGTCTTATTCAAAATTTTTGTGCAAATTACAAAATAAACAAATCATTATCAAAGTATCTCTAATGATCAAATAAGTTTTATCAAAATAGACGATATTTATATAAAAAAATTTAATAAAACGAATGGTGAAACAAGATATTTGAAAGTCAACGACAACGGTCTTTTTGAGACGGAGGGAGTATGTGCCCAACAGCTCATGGTCCTGTTTGGAACTGCAGCGACCGACTGCGTGGGCACGGTAGCCCACCTATGGTTCCATGTCGGCGATATGGGGAATCAGCGATGCAGTTCATTCTCTAATTATTTGGTAGGATTCTTCTATTCCCGCTAACACCATCACGAGATAACTGAATTCAAATAGGGTATTTTGTGTTGGTTGATATATGCATGCAAGACATTAGTTCTAATAGGTCGAACTGTTGTTTTATTGGTTTGCTATCGGCTCTCCTCTTTCTCCATGACTTATTCAAAGTGCACTTAGATTCTAAGTGGGTTTTGGTGGATTAAATGATAATGTGATTAAAGAACCAACTTATTTTATGAGATGATATATAGGTGTTTAGTCCCATGTTAAGTTGAAAGTGATTGTGCTCATATTGAAGCAAACGACAGGTAAATGAGAAATGAGTCCAAGATCAATTGATGAAATGCTGAAATGACAAACACTTGGTGACAATGGAAAAGGACATGGTTTCATGATTATTAGGTAGTCTAAACGTTGGTAAATAAATCGCCGTGTCTCATTCCTTGGTTTGCCTTATATCTATATTATTTCTGTTTGAACACTTCTACTTTTGCTTGTGTTTATTTGTCTGTGTTTATTTTTTACTACAGAGACTATGTGAACCTATCGAGAAATACTCCTGCTACATCAAGCAGTTGGGTTTGAATTATAGCAAGAGGCGCCGGACAAAAACTAATTTGTCTGTATGTTTTCTAGAAAACCTTCTGAGCCCATTGACAATCACAACAGTACCAGATACGATTTTTTTTAAAAGACAGTACTACCAGATAATGCCGCATCCACTGTTGTTCATGCGTTGCTTTGCCCAGAGAAAAATCTCGATAAATTAGGTCTTGTTTAGATTGAAGATGAAAAAATTTTAGGTGTCACATCGGATGTGTCGGAAAGATGTCGGGAGGGGTTTTTAGAGACTAATAAAAAAACAAATTACATAGCTCGTCTGAAAACTGCAACACAAATCTATTAAGCATAATTAATATGTCATTTGCACATGTGGGTTACTGTAGCACTTAAGGCTAATCATGGACTAACTTAGCTTAAAAGATTCGTCTCGTGATTCTCAACCAAACTGTGTAATTAGTTTATTTTTTTATTTATATTTAATATTTCATGCAGGTGTCTAAAGATTCAATTGGATGGATGAAATTTTTTTTTGGTAGGAACTAAACAGGGGTTAGGCTGGACACACGAAAAAGCGCAGGCGAACCCCAGAAGAAAACGCATTGCGGCGATACCCCCGCCGCTAGCAAAGGCAACGCATCTCTCCCGAGTCCCGACCCCCGTTCTCTCCTCCTCCAGAGTCCAGAGT